>WBZR01002949.1_pt1 | contig 16464 bp, 14 predicted proteins | sample 5204231 | NCBI WGS metagenome assembly WBZR01 (sample SAMN12412403, study PRJNA552823) | activated sludge metagenome | isolation source: activated sludge from anammox sidestream of wastewater treatment plant... | place: USA: Virginia | collected 2017-08 | reverse complement strand
AGACCGCAGGGTTGATCGCCCCTTGCAGCTTCGCCAGCCGCAGATCGGCGGCGTACACCGCATCGGCCCGCTGGCGAAACCGGGTGCGCTCGGTCGCCTCGGTCCCGAAGGCCTTGATCAGGGCCAGCGATTCGAGGTTCTGCTCGGCCAGCGAGGAGTGTTCGGCCCAGGCCTGGGCCGAGGCATGCGACAGCGGACGCAAGCGCCGCCCGACGAACTTCAACCCGAGGAACATCAAGGGCATCAGCATCGCCACCAGCGCCGCGATCGGCGCGGCAAGGTGAAACATCATCGCCAATGCACCCACCAGCGTGAACAGCAGCGGCACCAGCGGCAACAGCGTGGCCGTGACATAGCGCCCGACGCGATGGATGTCGACGTACAAGAGCGCCAGCACATCGCCACGCTGGCGGGCGTTGTGCCACTCCAGCGGCAGTGCCTGCAGATGTGAATACAGCTCGGCACCCGCATCGGCCTGCAGCCGGCCGGAAACCTTCTGCAACTGGAGGGCGGTGAGATAGCCAAGCCCCTGCTGCGCGCAGATCAGGCCGAACAACAGCCACAACAGTGTCCCCAGATGCTCGCGCAACAGCAGGCGATCGGCCAGCACCCCGCCCAGCCAGGGCTGCACCAGCGTCGCCGCACTCTGCACCAGCATCAGCATCAGCACGACAGCCAGCGCCGGAGCATGCGGACGCAGCCAATGCCGCCATCGTGCCCAGGCCATCGTCGCCATGGCGTCCCCGTTCGCCCCTTTACCCTGCATCCTCGCTCGCCTACCCTGTGCCCAATCGTTGCCGCCCGTGACAAGCATGACCGCAAGCTCCGCCCCCGTCACCCTCGCCAGCCGCGCCGCCCGCTGCAAGGAAGTGCTCGGGCAAGAGGTCGGCAACGAAGTCGTGCTGCTGGATCTCGCCGGCGAGCACTATTACGGATTGAATCCGGTCGGCGCACGGATCTGGACACTGCTGCCGGAAGCGGCCAACCTCGCGGCCGTGCTGGATACGCTGTGTGCCGAGTTCGACGCACCGCGCGAGCGCATCGAAACCGACCTGCTGGCACTGGTGGAATCCTTGCGTGAGGCCGGGCTGATCTCGGTGACCTGAGGTGGGGCGCCGGCTCGATGCCTGGCGCGCCCTGAGCTGGCACGCGCGTGCCGTCCTCGTGCTCTGCGCCGCCGGCCTGACCGGCATCCACGCCTCGCTCGCACTGTTTGGCTACGTCCGCACCCGGCGCTGGCTGGAAGCCATCACGCAACGCCACACGCGCCGTGCAGCGAGCAGCACCGAGCTCGAATCGGCCCGGCAACTCGCCCGCCTGGCCGCCATCGCCGGCCGCCATGGTGCGGTCGAAGCCACCTGTCTGCGTCAATCCCTGCTGGTCCACGCCCGCCTGCGCTGGCTCGGTCTCGATCCCGTTCTGCAACTGGGCATCCGGCCCGATGGCGGACCCTTCCGCGCGCATGCCTGGGTGGAACTGGAAGGCGAACACCTGCTGGAAGCGGATGCGAGGCATGTGGTGTTTCGCGTGCTACCACCATGATGATGTCGGGGCGGATCCATTCTGCCACACCCTCGGACGAGAACCCGCACGAGCCTGCTTTTGGCCCTGCAGATCCAAGATCCGCACATGACCCTGATGTGGTTGAGCACCGGTTCGCGCCTTGCATGAAACCGCCGCGCTGCTTGCTCGCTATCATCGACACACGAGCACACGTTCCTCCCCGAGCCACCCATGATCCTCGTTGAACGCAGGCCGCGCGCCAGCGCCTTGTCCGTGAATGCGGCTGCAATGGCCACGCGCTTTGAAAGCATCGGCCGGCGGCATCCGGACTGGCGCATCACGGTGCACTACCAAACCAACGAGCGCAGCACATTTCTCCAACTACCTGATGGCTGGATCTACCTCGAAACTCCAGTCGGCCTCGACTGCTTTCCCGACCTGCGCACGATCGTCGCCAACAGTGGGAAACAGGGTTTACAAGCCACACTCGACGGCCTCGAACACATCAGACCCTGTGCCTTCGTTGCCTACCTGGCGGCCAGCGAGGATCTTGTTTTTGGCCGTTCGCTTGATGGTTTCGCCTCGCTCTATTTCACTGGCAACCCGCCGGAGATCACCATCGGGGACTCCAGCGTGGCCCTGGCACGCAGGCAGGGGCCGATCCGTTTCTGCACTGCCGATCAGCACGCTTGGATGCAATCGTGTGCGCCATCGATCGAAGGCTCGTTTCTTGAAGGCGTGAGGCGCTGCTTTGCCGGGGTTCGCTATCACTTGCAAGCCCATTCAAGCACGCTCGACAAGCGCCTCATGGCACCAGAAGCAGACATCCTGGATCAAGAGGCCTCGGTGACATTCCTGCGCGAGGAACTGCGCAGCATTTGCTCCAGCTATGGCAACCGGCGCCTTGCGCTGCGCCTCAGCGGTGGCGTCGACTCGCGTACGATCCTCGTAGGTCTGGTCGATGCCGTGCGCGAAGGCATCCTGCGCCGCGATCAAGTTCTGCTCACTACCGTTGCGCTACCCGGCTTCGATTGTGACGAATCCGCCGCGGCGCGGGAAATCGCGCGTCTGTCCGGCTTCCAATGGGTACCGATTCAGGCCACGACCGAGCGCATTGCACAGGCGTACGAGTCGAGCTTGCAGCAGGACTTGCCACCCTATCCAACATCTTTTATCGGCGTCTTGTGCCTGGAGGAAGCACGGGAACACGGTGTCGAGATCATGGTCTCGGGTCACGGCGGGGATGAGGTCTTCGATTTCGACCAGATCGACGTGTTGGGAAGCCCCTTGCGTGAACGCTTGCGTGACTGGCGCCTGCTTCGGTATCTGCGTGGCTCGAATCGCCCGCTCGCTGGTCTGGAGGCATGGGTATTGGCCTGCTTGGGGCGACGGTGCTTGCTTGGAACAAGGCAAACGATGCGCGAACTGGGACTGACGCAATCCCGCGACTGGAACACGCATCGGCTGGGGCATCGTCTGAACGGGGCGAAAGGATGTGGATACGAAAGGATGACGCAAGCGGCCAGCGCGCGTGGTATGCGAATCGATGCACCATTGTTTCGGTCACAGCTGGGCGAGCGCTTCGACCCGGTTTCGTGGTGGCACCCGAACGGCCATGGCTACAAGGTCGTGCCGCACCTGTACATGGAGCGAACATCGGCGGACATCGCGTCGGTGACATGTAGCAAGGTCCACTTCGATGCCGTACTCGCCAGGCACTTTCCCGTCCCTGTCACAGTGGGAGACAAAGCCACACCTCGCTTGGTGCATCCATTCGACGCCAGTGCATTCCTCACGCCATGGATGGGAAGGCTCGCACGCTTCGCCGAGAGCGCCTGACAACACGCCTGCAGATGCGACGTATTGAAGCGATCCCGGTATTCGGCTGCACCGAGTCATACACATGAAACCACCGTGCTGGAGACCCGAGCGCCACCCTTTGGCGCGAGAAATTGTTTGGCCCCTGACTTCCGACGGGCGGTTGCGTGACGGGCTGCTTGTGTGACGGACTTGACGTCCCGCCGTCGACGTACTAAGTTTTACGCGTGCGATGCCGTCTTGAGGACGGTCCGACTCCAGAACCAAGCGGGGGGTACTCACATGAGTCTGAACGTTCAGAACAGGTCGCGTGCTGCACGTCTGATGCAGGATGCCCCTACGGCGGGTACTTCGTATCCACAACCGTATCAAAAGCCATCCATGACCGTCCTGAAGCTAAAGGATGTTGTGGCTGGCACAGGGGGCTCGGCCATGGACGACGATTTCGGTGTCGGTTCTCAAACTGGTGGGCGACCGAGCTCGAAGCGTCGCAGATAGCATTCGGACCGTACCATCAGTCCGCAAAGGCGGGATGAATTGTATTAATCAGGAGTTGCACATGAAAATCAAATCCGTGTGGGGCACGAGCCTGCTTCTGCTATGTACGGTACCCCTCTGCAGCGGTGCACAAGTGACATCGGGTTCGGCACGCTCCGGAGATGTGCTGCCGTCGATCGAGTGCGGCCCAAGCGAGTGCACGCTCAATTATGGCCCTGTTGTGGCGGGCAATTCTCGGGTCACCCCACAGGCGCTAATTCCCAGCCCGGTCGATGCGGGTGGACCGCCCGGCCAGCGATTGAAATGGGTTGGCCCAGACAATGGCGCATGTAAGACCATGGGCACGGGCGAGCTTGGCACCCGTGGAGTGGCACCAATGTATTCACCTGCGTCGCCCTACGAGTACATCGTCGCAACCGAGATTCCGGTCCCGCTGGGTTCGGCACACATCAGCGCCACTGCTACGGTTGAGCCGCGGCTGGGCGCATGGGCTGGCGCAGGCGAGGCCGCTGGCGCTGTTGCCATCGCAGCACAGTTGCAGGTACGCCGCTACCCGAGTGGCGCATGGGTGAATCTGGATTCCTCCTACGCATATGTCATCAATGCATTCCCCGCGGATGCATCACCCGGCATGTATCAGGTCTTGTTCGGCAAGGCCACCTATGAAGGTTTCACCAGCCTTGCCGACCTTCCAGGTGGGACAGGGGTGCCGGCTGCAATCGACGCACGTCTTATCACGTTCAACGTGATAACGAACACCGTATGGAAACTGGGATGGAATCATGTGTGCAAGGGCCAGATGCTGCTGACGTTCTGATCCTTACTCCAACAATCTGTCGTGCGACGGGGCAGGCCGGAAAGCCTGCCCCGTTGTTGTTTCGGGCACTTGTCCTGGATCGATGGCAAACGCCATCGCGCATCCGGCAATGGGTTCGGTATACATGAAGCTCTGCGGGCCCGTCATTTCCAGTGACGTGTGGGATGCATCCGTCCGGCTTGAGGCCATGGCCGTTCCGGCTGCGGCGATGCTGTTGGGGGCAGCCCCGGAGGTGACCTGGGCGGACTTGGTGCGCGCGGGATCGATTCATGTCCATGGGCCAGGCTCGGAGAGTCTGGATCAACCGGAGTGTCCCACCCTCGTAAGGGACTTCGGCGACAGCATCGTCCGTTGTCGTTCCAACGGCTCCGCGACATCCGCCGTGTACGCCCTCCACGCCCAGCCGAACCCGCTACGCACGCCCTCTGCCCTGTACTTTGCCTTCGTCCAGCAATGGGTACGCCAGGCACTGCTCTGCGTGCATGGCGCGCTCCTGCGCATCGATGGCGTTGGCATCCTCGCGTTGGGCAGGCGCGGCGCCGGCAAGTCGATCCTGTGCGCCAGTGCCGGCTCAATTGGCGGCGCGATCGTGACCGACGACCTGCTCCTGCTCGGCCGACACGAATCCACCTTTGCCGGCGAACGCTGCCGCACGTTCCTGTCCTTGCGCCAATCCTGGGCAACGAACGAATTGGTGCCAGACGACGGGCAATGGCGACTGGGGCGGTCGGGTAATCGCGCCTACTTTCGGATTCCCGAGAATGATCCAGACTTTCCAGCCTGGACGCGCATCGATCGCTTCTGGATACTCGAGCGCCCGCGAGGTGAGCGTCGTGAAACGTCCTCGGCATCCCGCATGACCAAGGTGGAAGCCTATGCCTCTCTTGTTTCTGCATCCCATCCCCTGCTGTTGAACGCGGACTTGCCATTCGAGCGCCAGCAGGTCATGACACTTATCGGCGACCTCGTGACAAAAATTCCGGCGGCACGCGTGGTCACTGGGCAAGACATCATCACGTCATCGGCCAAGGCGTGGCGCCGACTGCTGGAAGCAAACTCCTGAGCGTCACCCTGCAGCGACAGGACTTGGTCGCATCGCAGCCGCTAGCGCCACAAACCTGCCGCGCTTTGCTTCGTCACCTCAACCCTGCCCCCGCAACGCCACGAACCGCCCCTCCAGCGTGCAGCAGATCTCGCCGTTGGCGGCGCGGATCTCGGCCTGCATCAGGGCGCGGGTCTTGCCGCGGTGGGCGAAGAGGGCGAGGACTTCGTCCCAATCCTGCCCCGGCGCGAGGCGGGCCTCGGCGAGAAGGTCGTCGTAGAGCGGCTTGAGGTAGTGCACGGTCGAGTCCTGCACGTAGACATCGGCCTCGTGTCCGGCGGCTTCCAGGCGCGTGGAAACCAGCGCCCATGCGGCCAGCGTCATGACGCTGGCGAGGCTGCCGCCGAAGGCGTTGCCCTTGTCGTTGATGTTGGGCGCGAGCGGGGCGGCCAGACGCAGGCTGTCGCGATCGCTGCCGACCAGGCGCAGTTGCAGGGCGCGCACCGGCGGCATCGAGAGCAGGCGGTGTTCGAGCGAGAGCGGGGCAAGCGGGGTATCCAAGGGGGAGTTCTCGGGGAAGCGGCTAGAATCGGGGCATGAATCGTAGTCCAGATGGCGCCACACTGGCAGGCTGGTCGGTGATCTGCCTGCGCCCGAGCCAGCAGCAGGCCAGCATGCGTCGCGCCGTCACCGCACGCGGTGCCCGGCATGTGTCCCTGCCGGGTCTGCGTCTTGCCGCGTTGCCCGCCACGGCGGCATTGGGCGCGGCGCTGGCCTGCCCGGCGCTGGTCTTCACCAGCCCCGCGGCGGTGCTCTTTGCCGCGCGTCAGCAGCCGCTTCTGGTGGCATCGGGCAGCACGGTGTTCGCGGTCGGTGCGGGAACCGCAGGCGCGCTGCTGCGTCAGGGCATTCGCGCCTGGGCGCCGGCCGCCGATGCGATGCATTCGGAAGGTCTGCTCGGCTTGCCGCAGTGGTCCGGAATCGAAGGTCCGATCGGGCTGGTCACGGCGCCGGGTGGGCGCGGCATCATCGCCGCCGGCCTGGCCGATCGCGGCCTGGCCGTGCAGCGCGCCGAGGTCTATCGCCGCCTGCCGCCGCGCTTTTCCACACGTCACCTCGCGGCCCTGCACGCAGCACCGGGAGCGCGCGCCGTGCTGGTGAGCAGCGGCGAGGCGCTGGACGCAACGCTCGACGCGCTGCCCGAGGACGCACGCACGCATCTGCGCATGGCGCTCGCGGTGGTCTCCAGTGCGCGCCTTGCCGAAGCGGCGCGCGCCCACGGCTTTCGCGACATCCTGCCGGCACCGGCGCCGACCGCGGGCGCGATGCTTGATGCGCTTGCCCGGCATGCCGCGACGCTTGGCTTCCGGTAGCATCATGTTCTGGTTTGTTGCGAAGCCATCCCCGTGATCGAGTCCGACCCGAAGAGCACCGTCCCGACCACCGCCACGCCCGAGGCACGGCGTGCCACGACGGTCGAAGGCGAGCGCGTCACGCGGCGCTGGCCGTGGCTCCTCGCCCTGCTCCTGCTGGGCGGCGGCGTGATCGGGACGCTGTATGCGATCCATGCGGCGCGCGAGGCCGACAATGAGGACGCTCTGCTGCGCAGCCAGACCGATGCCCTGTCGAAGCAGGTGCACGCATTGCAGGCCGAGCTCGCGACCTTGCGGCAGGAACAGCAGCGCGTCGGGCAGCGCCTCGATGCCACCGCCGCCGGCAGCAAGGTGCTGCGCGAGGAAATCCTCGGCATGGGCGAGCGCGCCGCCCTGCTCGAAGAATCGGTGGCGCGGGTCTCGCAGGCGCGCATGGGCGGGGAGAGCACGCTGCGCCTGAACGAGGCCGAGTTCCTCCTGACCCTGGGCGCGGCGCGGCTGGAGCTCTACCGCGATGCCGGCGCGACGATCAGTGCCTTCGCCCTCGCCGATGACGCGCTGGCCGGACTGGATGACCCGACCCTCGCAACCCTGCGCCAGACCCTCGCCGGCGAGCTGACACAGTTGCGCGAGATGGCGCCCGATCCGCGCCTTGCGATCCGCAGCGAACTCGCCGAACTGTCGCGGCAACTGACGCAATTGCCCATGCGCGACGGCGCGGAAGAATCCACGGAGGCTGCCGACTCGCGCCTTGGCGCGTTGTTCGGACGCCTCGTCACGGTACGTCGCTACGATCCCGAAGACAGCCTGCTCGGCCCGAGCCAGCGTCAGGCCGCGCTGGCGACGATGACGCTTCAGCTCGAACTCGCCCAGACTGCCCTCGACCTGCCCGATCCGCCGGCATTCCAGGCCGCGTTGCAACGTCTGAGCGACGCCATCGGCGCGCTCTTCGATCCGGCTGATGCAACGGTGCAACGCTGGGCGTCGCGGCTGGCGCAGATGCGCGAGATGCGTTTGCAGCCCGAGCTGCCGGCGCTGGGCGCGACCTTGCGCGAGCTGCGCAACCTGCGTGCGGTGCGCCAGGTGCGTGACGCAACGCCACCCGCACTCCGGCCGCAGCCCGCCGCGACGGCTCCGCTCCGTCGTTCTGCGCCGTCGATCGAGCTGCCGATCGAACGGGCCGTGGAAGCCACGCCCGAACCCGAACGTGGTACGCGCCCGTGAAACGCCTCGTCCTGCTGCTGGCACTGCTCGCGCTCGCACTTCTCGGGGCGTGGCTGTGGCACGTGGTCGCGGCCGATCCGGGTTACGTGCTCGTCGCGCTGCACGGCTACAGCATCGAGACCACGCTCGTGGTTGCACTGGCGGCCGTGCTGGCGACATGGATCCTCATCTGGCTGCTGCTCGTGCTGGTGCGCTTTCCCTTGCGCTACTGGCGCAGGCGTCGGCGCCAGGTGGCACGCGAGTGCCTTGCCGGCGGCCTGGTGGCACTGCACGAAGGCCGCTGGCGGCGTGCCGAAAAGCTCCTGGCGCGGGCCGCACGCGATTCCACGCAGCGTCTGCCGGCCTTGCTCGGCGCAGCCCGCGCAGCCCAGCAACGCGGCGACGATGCCGCGGCCGAGGAACTCCTCGTGCAGGCCGCGGCCGAGCACGATCCGGTCAGCATCGCCCTGCTTGCGGCACGCCGTCACCAGCGTCACGGCGACGCGGCGGCAATCGCCGCGCTGTTCGATGCCGAGCCGATCGCGGCGCTGCCACCGCGCGCGGTGCAGTTGTATCTCGCGGCACTGGTGGACACCGGCCGCGCCGGCGAGGCCGTCGCCCTGCTGCCGGCCTTGCGCAGCAGCCAGGCACTTGAAGGCCACGCACTGGAGGAGGAGGAAGCACGGATCCTCGCGGCCGCACTGCAACAGGCACCCGATGCCGCGAGCGTGACGTCGCTCTGGACGGAACTGTCTCGCGCCCGCAAGACCCACGCTCTTGTGGCCGGCGCCTATGCCCGCCGAATGTCCGGTCTTGGCGATGCCGATGCCTCGATCGATGCAATCGACAAGGCGCTGCGCCGGGGCTGGTCGGCAGAGCTTGTGCAGATCTTCGGCCGGGTGCCACGCGGGGCGACGCGCTCGCCGTTGCGGCTCGCCGAGAGCTGGCTGGCCGCGCATCCCGACGATCCCGACCTGCTGGTCACTCTGGGTCGGCTGTGCCGCACCGAGCAGATCTGGGGCAAGGCCGCCGAATACCTGCAACGCGCTCTCGCCCACGGTGCCGGTGCACGCGCCTGGGAAGAACTCGGTCACCTGCACGCGGCCCAACACGACGATGGCGCGGCGCGCGAGGCCTATGCCCGGGCGCTGACCCTGGCACGCACCGACATGCCGGACACGCTGCCCACTGACGACCGGCGCGAACGGATCGCGATCGAGGCCGAACCCGAAGTGCGTTCGAGCATGGGCGTGCCACTGCTGCCCGACGCAGTGGACGCGCCGTACACCGAATAGGCTGGCCCAGCCTCAGGCAAATGCCGCGTCCTCGTCCGCGTGCGGGGCTTGAGGAAACACGCCGGACAGATCGAGATTGCCGCCGCTCAGGAGGATGCCGACGCGACGCCCGGCAAAGCGCTCGCGCTCGCGCAGCACCGCCGCCAGCGCGACCGCGCCCGAGGGTTCGACGACCTGCTTCATGCGCTCGAAGATCAAGCGCATCGCGGCACGCACCTCGGCATCGCTGGCCAGGAGGATGCCATCGCAGCGGCGCGAGAGGATGCCGAAGGTGCGGATCGACAGGTGCGCGCGCAGGCCGTCGCAGATCGTGTTGGGCAGCATGTCGGTGATGCGCAGGCCCTGGCGCAGCGACTGGAACGCATCGGAGGCACCTTCCGGCTCGGCGCCGAAGACCTCGATCGCGGGATTGATTGCCTTGACCGCGACCAGCGTGCCCGAGAGCAGGCCGCCGCCCGAGACCGGCGCCACCACCGCATCGAGCGCCGCAGCCTGGTGCAGGAGTTCGAACGCGGCCGTGCCTTGCCCTGCGATCACGCGCGGATCGTCGAAGGGATGGATCAATTGCCCGCCCTGCTCGGCCAGCACCCGCGCCGTGACCCGGTCGCGATCGTGCTGGTCGAATTCGCAGGGCACGATGCGTGCGCCGAAGTCGCGGATCGCGGCAAGCTTCACCGCCGCGGCATTGCGCGGCACGACCACCGTTGCCGGGATTCCGCGCAGGCGGCAGGCCAATGCGATCGCAGCGCCGTGGTTGCCCGAGGACTGGGTCACAACGCCCTGCGCCGCCTGCGCCGGGTCGAGCGAGAACACCGCGTTGCAGGCGCCGCGAAACTTGAAGGCACCACTGCGCTGCAGATGCTCGGCCTTGAAAAACAGGCTCGCCGCGGCGAGCCGGTCGAGCGAGGCCGAGCCCATCACCGGCGTGACGTGGGCGTGAGGGGCGATGCGCGCCGCGGCGTCCTGGATGCGGTCGAGATCGATGTCGTCCGATGCGTTCACGGCGTCGCCTGTGTGCGGAGGGTCCGGACACAGGATAGCGGCAGCGCGCGACATGCTCGCCTGGAGCCACGGGAATGCGCTGTCTGGCGGCGATGCCACGGACGACTGAACCCACGCCATCACGGCCTGAACCCCGGATGCATGACCCTTCCTGCACGGGTCGGGTTCAGCACGGATTTACACCGTGCACCACAGACTCGAATCACTGTCCGCTACGGGGGAGGTTTTAGCCATGTTGCGCTGGATCACTGCACTCGTCGCCACCCTCGTGCTGGGTGGCTGCATCGTCACTCCCGAAGTTGCCTACCGGGAACGCTACGTACCCTATTCGACCTACGACGGACGCTACAACGGTTCGCAAGGCACTTATCGCGAGGGCGACAGCTACTACGCACCGTCCTACGAGGATCGCGGCGACTATTACTACGGCTCGAACTACGGCTCCAGCTATGGCTATTCGTACGGCTACGACGTCGGCGTCAGTTATTTCGACTATCCGGTCTATTACTCGATGTTCTGGCCCATCAGCCGCTGGTACTACGACCCCTACGTCTATCCGAGCTACTACTACGGCGTCACCTGGTTCCCGCGCAGCTACCTCAGCCTGAGCTATTACGGCGGCAATCACTGGCACGGCGGCGGCTGGCTGTCGTACTCGCCTTACCGCTACGCCTGGGTGGACAGTTATTACGACTGGCGTCCCTGGTACAACCGCTATCCGAACTACCGCCACTACTATCCGACGCCGCGCTACGGTGACGCGCGGGTCGAGGCCTCACGACTGGAAGACTTCCGCCGCCCCGCGCTGCCACGCTCGCGCGGCAACGACTACTACCAGCAGAACGCCGGCATGGGTCAGGGCCGCGCGGCACCGGCGTATCGCGGCAATCGCGCTGCCGACTATGGTCGTGGCGGCCTGCCGCAGCGCCAGGGCATGAGCAACGACGGTGTGCGCCGGGTCGAGGCCGGCATGCCGCGCAGCACACCCGAGCGCGGCGTGTTCGGCAATCCGACCCGTGCCAATTCGGCCGGTTCGTCCTGGCCACGCGGCCAGGCCAGCGGCATGCGCAACGAGTACGCCCCGAGCGAAGGTCGCCAGGAACTCGACCGCCTGTCCAGTCCGCGTGGCGGCTCGGGCCTGCCGCCGACCGGCACTTCGGTACGCGATACCGAGCGCGGCCAGGCCCTGCCCGGCAATCGCCCGGTGCCACGCTCGGCTCTGACGCGCGATGGCACGCCTGCGCGCGGGATCGAATCCGGCGATCTGCGCAACGACACCCACACGCCGGTTCGCAGTTTTGGCGGTGCGCGCCCGGTCGTGCGCGAGGCCGAACCAATCCGCAGCGTCACACCGGGCGGCTATCGCGCCGTACCGCAAACGCAAATGACACCGCGCTTCAATCGTGGCGGGTCGACAGGTTCCGGCTCGGGCTACGAGGCTCCGGTCCGCGAACAGGCGCCGCGCAATTATTCGGAGCCGGTCCGCGAACAGGCACCGCGCAATTATTCGGAGCCGGTCCGCGAACAGGCGCCACGCACCTACTCGGCGCCCGCGCGCAGCTTCCAGGCACCCCGCTCGGAGTCGGCACCCTCACCGTCCTACAGCGAACCGCGACACGAGAGTCCGCGCTACAGCGCCCCGAGCCGCGAGCGTGATTCGGATTCATCGTCCTCGTATTCGGGTTCGCGCTCTTCCGATTCGAGCTCCTCGGGCGATGGCGATTCGGGCGTGCGCCGGGTCGGCTCCAGTCGCATCCGTTGATATCCCTCTGGCATGCCGCCTGTCGCGCCAGGGAGGGTCACAGGCGGCTCCGGCGAGAGATCGCGCACGAGCCGGCGCGGCGATGCAATAGCAGGGCACGTGATTTCATCAGGGTTTTGTGTGAACACTTTCACAATCCCTGAAACACATGTGACAATATGGCTTGAACCTGCCGCAACACAGCGGCATGATTCGCCGCAAGTGACACGAAGCGTCGATTTGCGACACGCACTTCGAATCACCTCGCCGAGATCCACGTCTGTTCGGCGCCCGGCAATGGTCTTTCCTGGATTCCCCCTGTTCCACAACAGACCGTCGGGCGCCGACTTTCTCCGGAACCCCTGCCATGACACGCCTCATGGCAGGGGTTCGGTTTTTCCGGCAGTGGAAAAACCTGGATAGGTGCCAGGACCAGAGCTGGTCCCGGCGGCATCCCCGTACCGCGCCGACTGATCCCTGTCCAACTCAGCCAGCATCGCGTCAGGTCGCGGCTCGCGCATAATGCGGCGATCCTGCGACTGGCTCGCGTGCCTGCCGGCACGGGTGCATGTCCTTCTTTGCAGGAATCGTTCCAACTGCCCAAGCGCGGCAGAAACGACAGGAAATGTCAGATTTTGCCATGATTTACACAGAACCCTTCGACGTCATCGTGGTGGGCGGCGGGCACGCCGGAACCGAGGCGGCACTCGCCGCCGCGCGTGCCGGTGCGCGCACCCTGCTGCTCTCGCACAACATCGAGACCATCGGCCAGATGAGCTGCAACCCGGCCATCGGCGGCATCGGCAAGGGCCATCTGGTCAGGGAAATCGATGCGCTCGGCGGCATCATGGCGCAGGCCGCGGATCGATCCGGCATCCAGTGGCGCACGCTCAATGCCTCCAAGGGTGCAGCGGTACGCGCGACCCGCTGCCAATCCGATCGCGTGCTCTACAAGGCCGCGATCCGCCATGCGGTCGAGCACCAGCCCGGTCTTTGTCTGTTCCAGCAGGCGGTCGACGACCTCATTCTCGAAGACGGACGAGTTCGCGGCGTGGTCACCCAGATGGGACTGCGTTTCCATGCGCCCTGCGTGGTGCTGACCGTCGGTACCTTCCTCGCCGGCAAGGTCCATATCGGCCTGGCCAACCACGCCGGCGGCCGCGCCGGCGATGCCCCGGCGACGACACTTGCCCTGCGCCTGCGCGAACTGCCGCTGGGTGCCGATCGTCTCAAGACCGGCACGCCGCCGCGCATCGACGGACGCAGCATCGACTGGTCGGTGGTCGAGGAACAGCCCGGTGACGAACCACGCCCGGTCTTTTCCTTCCTCGGTTCGCATGCCGACCAGCCGCGTCAGGTCAGTTGCTGGATCACCCACACCAGCGAACGCACCCACGAGATCATCCGTGCAGGCCTCGACCGCTCGCCGCTGTTCACCGGCGTGATCGAGGGCATCGGCCCGCGCTACTGTCCATCGATCGAGGACAAGGTGGTGCGCTTCGCGGACAAGACCTCGCACCAGATCTTCATCGAGCCCGAAGGGCTGCACACCACCGAGATCTACCCCAACGGCATCTCGACCTCGCTGCCCTTCGATGTGCAGTTCGCCCTGGTGCGCAGCATCCGCGGCTTCGAGAACGCCTTCATCACCCGCCCCGGCTACGCCATCGAATACGACTATTTCGACCCGCGCGGTCTCAAGGCGTCACTGGAGACCCATGCGCTTGCCGGTCTCTACTTCGCCGGCCAGATCAACGGCACCACCGGCTATGAAGAGGCCGCGGCACAAGGCCTCATCGCCGGCCTCAACGCCGCGCGTGCGGCGCGCGGACTGGAGCCGTGGACACCACGGCGTGACGAGGCCTACATCGGCGTGCTGATCGACGACCTCATCACCAACGGCGTGGTCGAGCCCTATCGCATGTTCACCTCGCGTGCCGAATACCGCCTGCAACTGCGCGAGGACAATGCCGACCTGCGCCTGACCGAGCGCGGGCGCGAGCTCGGCCTCGTCGATGACCACCGCTGGGCCGCATTCAACACCCGGCGCGATGCGATCGAGCGCGAGAGCACCCGGCTCAAGAGTCTGTGGGCCGCGCCGGGAAACAGCCTTGCGCGTGCAATCGAGTCATGCCTGGGCCAGCCCGTCAGCCGCGAGACCTCGGCCTGGGACCTCTTGCGTCGACCGGGCGTGGACTATGCCGCCCTGGCAACGGTCGATGCGCTCGCCGCCCACCTGACCGACGCCCGCGTCATCGAGCAGATCGAGATCCAGGCCCGGTATGCGGGCTATCTCGACCGTCAGCACGAGGAGATCGAACGCCAGCGGCGCAACGAGACCACGCGCATTCCCGAGGACTTCCCCTACGCCAGCGTCGCGGGCCTGTCCAACGAGGTTCGCGCCCGCCTCGAAACCAGCCGCCCGGAGACCGTCGGTCAGGCGATGCGCATCTCGGGTGTCACTCCTGCCGCGATCTCGCTCCTGCTGGTCCACCTCAAGCGCCTGCGTGCTGCGCCATCGACGGCTGCGCCCGGGGAGGCCCAGGACAAACCCGATACCGGCAAACCTGCCTCGAACGACGCACCACGCACGACGTCCGCATCGGCATAGGTGGCCAATCTGACGCTCGGCTCGCCTATTTCAGTGCCAACGCCACGACCACACCGGCAAACACCACCGCACCGACCCAGTTGTTGTGCATGAAGGCGCGGAAACAGACGGTGCGCTCGCGTGTGCGTGCGATCCAGAACTCCCAGCCGACCAAGACTGCCGCCAGGCCAAGCGCGACGAACCATGCCCCGCCCAGCTCCGCACGCCGTCCCACCAGCAGCAGCGCCCAGAAAAAGCCGGCGTAGATCACGCCTTGCGCGATCAGGTCAGCATCACCGAACAGGATCGCCGTGGACTTCGCGCCAATCTTGAGGTCATCCTCGCGATCGACCATCGCGTACCAGGTATCGTAGCCGGTCGACCACAGCACGTTGGCAAGGAACAGCAGCCACGCCAGCGGTGGCGGGAACGCATCCTGCACCGCCGCGAAGGCCATCGGAATGCCCCAGCCGAAGGCCATGCCGAGGTATACCTGCGGCAGGTAGGTGTGGCGCTTGAGATAGGGATAGGTCGCCGCGAGAAACAGCCCGGCGAAGCTCAGGTACACCGTCAACGCATTGGTCAGAAGCACGAGGCCAAAGGCGAACAGCATCAACACCACGAACGTGGCCAACGCCTGACGGCCACCCAGCTCGCCGGTGGCGAGCGGACGCCCGCGGGTGCGTTCGACGTGCGGATCGAGCCAGCGGTCGGCGTAATCGTTGATGACACAACCGGCCGAGCGCGTCAGCCAGACACCGAGGGTGAAAATCAACAACAGGTACCAGGGTGGAAACCCGTCCGCCGCCAGCCACAGCGCCCACCAGGTCGGCCACAGCAGCAACAGGGTGCCGATCGGTCGATCACCCCGCATCAGTCGCCAGTACGGCGACAGGCGTGCCCATGTGGCGCCGCCGGCACGCGCCATCGGCGCATCGACGGTGGACGTGTGCGTGGATTGTTGCCTGCCTGGACTGGGCGTGTCGGACATGTCTGCGGAAGGATGCCGGTCTGGAATTGCCGGGAGCGTGCCCCGATATGGTAGCCGCGCGCGTCACATCGTCGCTGCCCGCGCGTCTTTCTTTTCCGTTCCAGCCATTCACGAGGAGCCATCGATGACCACATCTGGACAAGGCAGCGCCGGCAACGTGATCGCCGCATTGTGCAGCCTCTTCTTCCCCGGACTCGGCCAGCTCCTGCAGGGACGCCTGCTCTCGGCCCTCCTCTGGTTCCTCATGGCCTGCATCGGCTTTGCCGTCACCTGGCTGCTCACCATGAGCCTGCTGCCGTTCGGCTGGTTCGTGGTCAGCGTGTTCTCCTGCCTCAACGCCGCGCTCTATCGCCGCTGACTGCCGCAGCAACGAAGGCCGCGTGATGTGACCCGCACGAAAGCCCTGCTCACCCCGGCGGGGGGCCTTGATGGAAGCGGGTTCCGGGACAAGCAGGAAGAAAAATTGTCAATGCAATTTAGAAATGTCCCCTGTTTGTGCCAGTTAGAGATGTCCCCTCTGTTCTGAGGTAGGTTGTGCTGGTGGCGCGATGGGCGTGTGTCTCCACGGGTGGTTCTTGGCTGGCTTTGTGA
>WBZR01002947.1_pt1 | contig 16470 bp, 13 predicted proteins | sample 5204231 | NCBI WGS metagenome assembly WBZR01 (sample SAMN12412403, study PRJNA552823) | activated sludge metagenome | isolation source: activated sludge from anammox sidestream of wastewater treatment plant... | place: USA: Virginia | collected 2017-08 | reverse complement strand
ATGCGTCAAGAGGGTAGGTCGGCACTACAAGCCGTTTTGAAAATTCACCCCTTGAATTTCAAGGCTTTCCAGGCGACTCTTGCCCAAAAATAACCTTTTTTGGACGCGAATTGCTAATGTCGGGTTAGGCTGTATCGACGATACCCGAAGAAGCGGTATTATTGATTATGCCAGGATACTTGAGTCGTATGGGGGAGACAACATAGAAGGAAGGAGATTGTATTGGGAGACGGTCTGCAAGGATATATCGACAGGTATTGACATAAAAGAAGAGGTTGTCGGAGGAAGCATACTGGAAAGTGATACATTTATCACGTGGGCAAGAGACAAGTTTTTGCCAGCGAAGTCACGTGAAATACCGACGGTACAGCGGTTAAAAAAATATGTCGCAAAAGAGGCAATCATTGCCGCACTCTGCAAAGAGGCGAAGAAAAGTATTGATGAAATAAAAAAGAAACGGGGTATAGCAAGGCAAGTGGCGATGGACTTGTTCTATCGGGTTGGCGGACTCAGCGGGACTGAGATAGGGGAATGATGGGGATAGACTATAGTATCATGAGTGTGGGACGAAAACGATTACGGGAAAGACTGAAAGGCAACAAGCATCTTTCCCAAATGATCCAAAGAATTGAGATAGATTTGGCAACAATAAAGATTTGACCTTTTCTGCTCCTCATGCTGGCAATTTGCGAGGATGTGGAATAGGTGGGATGGTTGTGAATGATTTTGGCATTGAACGGATTGTGGTAATGGCGGGTCGCGCTTGCCTTACCTCACATTGATAGATTCAATCTGGCAGGCGATGCCATGCCCCACGTAAAAATTGCATGAATACACAAATTGTAGTTGAGCAGGGTGGACATATACGGCTCGTTCACTTTGCTTGTTTTTTGTGGGCGATGCCCACTGTAGTTGCACAGTCTTAAATATATTGAAAGCCTTTTTATTTGTGCCAAAAATCCCGTTTTACCCTTAATGAAAGGTTGATATGCGGTCGTAGGTAAACAAACCAGAAAATGATACCAATCAGAACAACTCCACCTACAATATTTCCCAAGGTAACGGGTATAAGATTATTTATTAAAAATCCTTTCCAGGTAAGATGAGAAAGGTCTAATGGTTTTCCCGTCATTTTTTCCGATGCTGCGATTATTGCTTCGTTTTTCCGCAATACGATTCCTGTTGGAATATAATACATATTAGAAACACATTGTTCAAACCCACTGGCAACGAAACCGCCTATAGGGAATATGATAGAAATAACCTTGTCCGCCACACTCCTGCCGCTAAAACACAGCCAGACCGCGAGACATATTAACGCATTGCAAAGAACTCCTCTGGCAAAGGCATTCATAAAAGACAGGTTGACCTTTTTGTGAGCAATAAGCAATGCCTTTGCACCAACCATGTGGTTAAAAAATTCCCATTGCTGCGATTTGTACATCCAGCAGACCATGAGGAGGCAACCTATAAAATTACCAGTATATGAGATGATCCAGTTGCTCAGCAATTCACGCGTTGTAATCCTTTTGCTCACATATCCCATTATTATTAAGCAGTTACCGGTAAAAACTTCCGCACCACCGATGATAGCCAGAATAAATCCTAATGAATATACTATACCTTCAATGAGAGACGTGAGTCCTAAATGTAATGTAGAATCACTTATTACTAAGGTGGCAAATTGCGCTCCCAGAGCAAGATAGCTGCCTGCCAGAATGCTGAGCATAAATGTCTGGGAAGGGCTTAATTTTGCTTTTACCAATGCGACCCTGTCAATCCGGGCGGCGATTTGTGGCGGTGAATAGGCATCCGTAACTTCAGTCCCCGCAGGTTTTGGTATATTATTTTCAGTCATCGTTGTGATTCTCAAAAGGTATCAATGAATTTTCCGTGCTGTCAGGAGTTTCCTCTTGACAGACTAAAGTTTCTATACAATTGGGATTAGATGCACAAATGCCTCATCGATCGAGAGATTGACTTGCATTCCGTGGGTAAGCCCAAGCTCCTTGGCCACGATCCGGCTTATCCGTATTTTAAGGACTTCGTGAAGGGTAACTAACACCTTGGTTTCGAGGTCCCTTCCAATAGGATGAATAGATTCTACCACCCCAGTGAAAACGTTTCTGCCCGGTTGTATACGATGGGTACTAAGATGGATGGCTCCGGGACGAATGCATACCGTTACCTGATCTCCTTCTGATAATTTCAAGAGGGTAAATATTTTTAACATAATGTCATTTATCTGAATGGTTACCTTATTCCCAAACGTATGGATGATCTTTCCTTTTAACACATTCTCCGTGTTCAGAAAGTGTGCAACAAATAGGGTTTTAGGCTTATAGAAAACCTCATCAGGACTCCCGAATTGCTCTATTGTGCCATTGTTTAAAATGCCAAGCCTGTCTGCCATCTCCAGTGTTTCCTGCTGATCGTGCGTAATGTAGACCATCGTGATGTGTAACTTCTTTTGAAGTTCTTTAAGTTCTGCCTTGATCTTTTGCCGCGTTTCTATATCCAGGGCACTTACTGGTTCATCCAATAATAGGAGTGATGGTTCAATAATCAATGCCCTTGCCAATGCCACCCTTTGCATCTGCCCTCCACTCAGTTGAGATGGAAAATGATGCTCGAGTCCTTGCAGGCTAAAATCATCAATAAATTGTCTGACCCTTGTTTGTATGATATTTTTTGGGACCTTGCGCAGTCGCAACCCAAAGGCAATATTATCAAAGACCGTGTGATTGGGGAAGAGTGCGTAATTTTGAGGCACATATCCAATATTCCGTTCCCCGGGACTGAGGTTTGTAACGTCTACTCCGTCTATGATTACCCGACCGCTGTCAAATGGCTGCAAGCCAATAATGCCAAGAAGTAAGGTTGTCTTCCCACCCCCGCTGCTACCAAGGATGATAAATAACTCATTTGAAAAAATTTCAAGTGATAAATTGTCCAAAACAGTATGCGGACCAAAGCTTTTGGACACATTGAATAATTGCAATTTATGCATGGATTTTCCGTGTCGTTTCCTTAAAGAAGAATTTTATAATGGTCAATAAGACAAACGTCAGAAATTCAAGGATAATGGCAAGGGCGATGGCCTTATCCATTTCTCCTTTTTGCGTGGCAAAATAGATCAACACCGACATGGTCCCTGTAGAAGAGGTCATACCTCCCGCAAGGATCAGGGTTGCTCCGATCTCGCCCAAACTCTTCGAAAGGGCCATGATAAGCCCCTTCAGTACACCCCAAATGGAAAGCGGGAAAGTCAGTTTGTAAAATATCTGGAGGGGGCTTGCGCCCAGGGTATAGGCCACGTTCTCAATGTTTTTATCTACACGATCAAATGCCTCCCGAACGAAGCTGATCATGAAGGGAATGCATACAAAGAGTTTGGCCAAGACTACGGCTGCAAAGGTATAAGGCACGTAGATATGAAAATATCCGAAAAATTTACCCAGAATGCCCGTCCTCGATAATAAGAGCAGAAGAATGAGTGCGTCTACACCAGGCGGGAAAGACAGGGGCAAATCAACCACCACCGTCTCCAGGATACGTTTTCCCCAAAAGGTCTTTCGAGATAGTATATAGGCAGTGGGTACACTGAAAACAAACACTATCAGGGAGGCAATAAAAGAAGAGCCGAATGTTACGACAATGGAGACAAGTATCACGCGGCTACTCAGTTGTTGAAGGAAAGAAGATGGGGTTGTCGTAAAGAACAGCGACCCGATAATTAAAAACATAAAGGCAATAAGGATGAAGGAAAAGAAGTAATTGGTGCCTTCAAATACCTTATTCGCCACTTTTAGATAAAGCTTCCCCATATCATAACGCAGTACAGTCGCAACCAATTCCCCATTTTGAAAGCGGGAGATTGCTTCGGACAAGACCCTCGCAATGACACTGGCTATGTCTTTGATGACATCCAGTACGTTGTCATTGCGAGCGAAGCGAAACAATCCTCCTCTTATAAATAAACGGTACCTTCTGACAAGGGATAAATAGGGTTGCAAAAAAACTTGCAAAAGAAGAAAGATTTTATGCGGTAATACTATAACGCAGCACAGTTGCAACTAAACTAAATTAACCACCCCTTCAGCCCCTCCTTGCAAGGAGGGGCTGAAGGGCGGCAAAATATCTTTCTGGAAAAAGAAATTTCTACAAGGTAATACGATGGTGATGTTTTGCGATTTCAAAAACAGATTTACAGTTTCGTTATCGTGTCGCTGTCGTAGTTTGCCACCCAAATGTTAGCGCCATCAAAGACAATTCCCCGAGGGTTGATGCCTACATCATAGGTGCCGATCACGGCGCCGTCACTTGCTCTCATTTTTGTTACGTCGTTACTGCCCGCATTCGTCACCCAGATATTGGCGCCATCAAAGGCTATTCCGTATGGGTACATTCCCACAGCGTAGGTGCCGAGTGTGGTCCCATCATTTGCTCTCAGCTTTGTTACCTTACCGCTGCCGTAATTTGTTATCCAGATATTGGCGCCGTCAAAGGCCACCCATTTGGGGATCCAACCCACAGCGTAGGTGCTGAGTAAAGTCCCATCGCTTGCCCGTAGCTTCGTTACGCTGTTGCTATTAGAATTTACCACCCAAACGTTGGCGCCGTCGAAGATCACTCCTCGCGGATTTAGACCCACGGCATAGGTGCCGAGTATCGTTCCATCGCTTGCCCGTAATTTTGTCACATCGTTACTGCCGGAATTTGTCACCCAGATATTTTCCCCATCAAAGGCCACTCCATAGGGATAGAAACCCACGACATAGGTGTCGAGCACCGCTCCATCGCTTGCTCTCATTTTTGTTATGCTGTCGCCGCCGGAATTTGCCACCCAGATGTTAGCGCCATCAAAAGCTATTCCCCTTGGGATGAAGCCCACGGCATAGTTGCCAAGTACGGTCCCGTCACTTCCCCTTAGCTTTGTTATACTGATGCTACCAGAATTCGTCACCCAGATATTGGTTCCGTCAAAGGTCACTCCATAGGGTTGAAAACCCACGGAAAAGGTGGAACTGCTGTGGGTTGTCAGTTCATACCATTGTTTGAGCTTTCTAAAGCGCGTTTCCTCTGTGTCGACATCTTCATTTGAGACGGTGAGAGAAGGGCGTTGCACATTCGGAAGGATGAAGCGGGAAAGAGTCTCTCCTGGAGTTGTGCGTTTTTCATATGATTCCGCCCGGGGCGCCATGCTGGTAAATAAGACTAATGCAATAAAAAAGAAGATGTTCCTGGAGACCTTCATTTTTTTCTCCTTTCAGGTTAACGTTACGGAGGTGACGTGACCTCGATTTCTTGAAGCACGGGAATAACGATTTTACCAACGTATTTAAACGACTCAAAAAGCATGAAAAAGAAGACACCTACGGCTACGGCGATAATAACCGCTCCTGCCCAATGCTGGAAATGAAATCGTTTCAGTGAAGGAGCAAAAGTAATCAGGCCGAACACGGCGGAAAGCACCGTTATAGCATCAAGGCTCGCCCGTTGCCAGTAAGGGCCTCCCAAATGCAGCCACATTCCAAACTCGTCAAAGGTTAATGCCATACCGCTTCCGTAAATTATGGCAGCTATTTCCAGGTTTCGACCACCCGGATGCCAGAACAGCTGATATGCACCGACACCGGCAAGGAGAAAAATGCCATAATTGAGATGATGAACATGCGTTCCCCCTAAATGCAGGTAGAGATCGGGTATTCTCCGGGACATAATTAAAATGACAAGCACTCGAACCACAATAAACGTCAAAATGAAAGTGACAAGCACTAACCGAGCAAGATGGTTGGAAATTTGTAGTGACGTTATGCTAGGATTTGTGCCGTTTGCCATTGTTAACAATCTACGAAAAGTGCCAAGAGAATAGTAGTGCAATATCTCTCTCTATAAAATTGCAACAACTCCCCTGGTTCCTCTCAAAATAAGAAAAGCAATGTTGGTAAGAATACGCGGCAGTTTTAAGCCCCCGGGAAATGCCAGATATTTGGGTTCCCATTCAGGATCAAACTTTTCCTTGTACTGTCGTAATCCCTGGAAGTTATAAAAATGTTCCCCGTGACGAAAAACTAACGATCCAAGCCTGCTCCAGAGCGGTGCAAGGGCGTGTTCCTCAAGTCCGGAGAGGGGCGCCATTCCTAAGTTAAACCACTTATATCCCTCTTGCTTTCCCCAGAGCATAAGCTGTACAAACAGATATTCCATGACGCCGTTTGGGGCATCGGGGAAGTGTCGCATAAGATCTCCAGAGACCTCCGCCTTCTCACTACTGAGCCAGACGTTCACAAAGGCGATGATCTTGCCATTCTTTCGCACTATCCCGGCGGGGTAATGTTTCAGGTATTCTGTATCGAAGAACCCTATGCTGAATCCATTCTCGGTGATATTTTTTTCCTGCAGCCACGCGTCTGATATTATCTTAAGTTCTGGCAGTAAAGACGGTATTGTGGTGGTTGGGACTAACTCAAAGGTACAACCCTCCTTCTCAAGGCGATTACAGGTGTGGCGTAATCCCTTCCTGGCGGACCCTTCAAGAGAAAACGTTGTTAGGGGGACGCGAGCTTCTTCGCCAAGTTTAAGCAGGGTTAGGCCAAGGTCAATATAAATGGGGAGATTCCTTCGGTTTACCTCGTAGAAGACCGTCCATCCATCATGACGATCGCATAGTTCATGGAATTTCCAAATCAGTTCGGGCATTTCATTTTCCGGACCGACGGGGTCACCCAGCGCCACCCAACTTCTGCCATTAATTGCGTACATTATGAATGCATTTCTGCGCTCGTTCAAGAGGAATAATTTGTCCCCAAGCAGGGCAAAATTGGCGTACGTTCCTTTTGACCCTTTCACGATAGCACGGACTATTTCCAAGTCCGTCGCTAATGGAATCGATGGTTTCGCAAATGCCGGGCGTAAGAGTTTTAACACGGCGAAAAAAAGCGCTAAAATTACAACTCCCGCGGTAGCGCGGAGAAACCGCGGTGCATTACCTGACAAACTGAAATGCCACCATAACTCATTGGAATACGCAACATGTTTGTGACAGAAGAATCCCAGCCAGACTGAGCAAAGAATAACAATTACGATAGCTGCGATCCAGCGTGCAGTAAACGGCTCATTTATGAGAGACGTTTTGCGGTAGAAATGACGGCGGGACGGTAGGAGCGCACCTAACATAAGAGCCAAAACAACCGCCTCCTCATAATCGAATCCCTTGAGTAAGGAAAAGACAATTCCGGCGCTTAAAAGGGCTATGGTGAGAGAATATACGGCATTAAGTCTGCGTTGCAGACCCCAGGATAATAAGAGAAGCAAAACACCGGCAATGCTACCCAAAAAATGGGAGATTTCCATAACCGATAGCGGCAGTAAATCTTTGAGCCACATTATACGAATATTTACTGCAGGGATTGCTCCCGAAAAGAGAAGAATGGCGCCACCGACAAAAGAGGTAACGGAGAGTACTGTTGGTATAATCTCTGGCGTCCATTGTCCAAAGATGCGGGCAAACAGTCTGCATGCCTCTTTTCTCAGAAGGAGTTCGTGGATACCAAGCAACACCGTGGCGAAACAGATAGGCAGCAAGTAGTATATTCCACGAAAGACCAAAAGCGATCCAAGGATAGAAGAAGCCGGTAGCGTGGGCGAAAGGAAGACGATGAATACGGTTTCAATAATCCCAAGTCCGCCGGGAACCTGGCTTACTAACGTTGCTATTTGGGACAGAACAAAGATACCAAGAATCTTGAGATAAGACAATTTTTCCATAGAGGGAAGCAGGACGTAAAGCACGCTTCCGTTCAATATCACATCAAGGCATGCAATTACGGTTGAAGAAAGAGAGAACTTTAGCGAAGGAATGGAAAACTCCCATTTCAGAACCCTGAGAGGTTTCTTTCTCATGGCGCTGAATAACAGGTATCCGGCAATAAAAACGAGGAAGAATATCCCAAGATGCGGTTCTGACACAAAACGGAGGTGAATCAATGCAGGAATTCCTGGTGGTTCTGAAAGAAAAACAATTCCACCTATGGTGAAGATGCCCAGCCAATAGCTTAAACCACTAAAAATGACAATTTTGGTGACGTCAATCGCAGAAAGTCCCCACGCTGAGTAGAGCCGGTAACGGATTGCGGCGTGCATGGGTGTGCCAACGCTATTGCTGAAGGCATAACCGATGAAACCGGCGGTGGCAAGCTTGTTATACCCCAGCGGGCGATGTACATAGCGGAGTGCAACGGATTCATACTCTATCATTGCTAAATAACTAAACACGGTAAGCACTAGGGCAACGAGAAGATGAGAAGCCGGGATTGTTTTCAGTTGATGTAGGACATCCTGATAATGATACTCCTTTAGTTCATAACGGAGCACATACAGTGCGGCGGCAAAGAGTAAGAGGCCAAATAGAGCGCCAAGACTTTGGAGGAGCTTTTTTTTCATAGCGAATGCGTAATTCAGACATTATTAGTTTACCATAGCGAGACAAGCAACTCTTGAACTCAATCCCTCTGCAAATACAATGGAAACTATCTGAAACGTGCAAATCTATCGGTATTGCTTGTTAATCCGCATTGGTTGCATACTTAAGGCCGAAATTAGTATCGTCATAATAGCTGATGTGCGCCTTGCCCGCTGTGTCCACTGCAATGGAGGTATACCCGCCTACGTTCCCGCTACTATCAAGAGTTTTTATTTTCCATGAACCGGAAATATTGGTTGCATACTTGAGATCGTCATTCGTATCATCATAATAGCTTATATGAACCTTGTTTGATGTGTCTACTGCAATGGAAGTATGTCCGCCTACAGTTCCACTGCCGTCCACAGTCCTGGTTACCCACGAACCGGAAGTATTCGTGGCATACTTGAGGTCACCACGAGTATAATCATAATAGCTGATGTGCGCCTTGCCTGATGTGTCTAGTGTTAAGGAGGAAAACTGTCCGACATCACCATCGCTGTCAATAGTCTTGGTTGTCCATAAACCAGCGGCACCCGTGGCATATTTGAGGACATCTTTTGTGTTATCATAATAACTTATATGTACCCTGCCTGATCTGTCCACTGCGATCGAGGTATATTCCCCTACATTTCCATCGCTGTCAATGGTCTTGGTTACCCACGAACCTGAGGCGTTGGTGGCATACTTGAGGTCTTCATTGGTGCAATCATAATAGCTTATGTGCGTTTTACCAGATGCATCCACTTTTATGGAGGAAAACTCTCCTGCATTTCCTCCGCTATCAACAATCTCGGTTGCCCATGAACCAGAGGCATTGGTGGCGTATCTGAGATCACCGTTCGTACTATCATAGTAGCTGATGTGCACCTTGTTTGATATGTCCACTGCTATGGAAGTAAATTCGCCTACATTTCCTTGACTGTACAAGCTTGTGACTACCCATGAACCGGAGGCATTGGTAGCGTACTTGAGGTCGCTTTTTGTGCTGTCATAATAGCTGATGTGTACCTTGTTTAAGGTATCTGTTGCTATGGAGGTATATGCCACAACATTACCGCCACTGTCGATAGTTTCAGCTCTCCATAAGCCAGGAATATTAGTGGCATATTTGATACTACCATTGACGCTATCATAATAACTTATATGCACGTTACGAGATGTATCCACTGCTATGGAGGTATAACTACCAACATTTACATCCTTAGCCACAGTATCTATTCTCCATGTGCCCGTGGCATTGGTGGCGTGCCTGATGCTACCGGTAGTAATATCATAATAGCTGATGTGCACCTTACCCGCTGTGTCAGCTGCTATGGAGGTATATCCACCTACATTCCCGCTGTTATCTACAACAACCAATGTCCATGTGCCAGAGGCATTGGTGGCGTATTTGAGGTTTTTCCTGGTAGTATCATAATAGCTGATGTGTGCCTTGCCAGATGCGTCCACTGCTATGGAGGAGTATTCACCTACCCATTCGCCTTTGTCCACAGTAGTGGCTAACCATGATCCGGAGGCATTGGTGGCATATTTGAGGTTTTTCCGGGTAAGATCATAATAACTGATATGCACCTTGCCCGCTGTGTCCACTGCTACGGAGGTATATGTCCCCACATCCTCGTTATTATCTGCCGTGGCTGTTACCCATGTGCCAGAGCTATTCGTGGCATATTTGAGATCGCCGTTGAAATCGTCATAATAACTGATATGTACTTTATTTGAAGAATCAAGCGCTATGGAGGTATATCCGCCTGTTTTCCCGCTGTTATCCACAATAACGGTTATCCATAAGCCTGATGCATTGGTGGCATATTTGAGGTTTTTATTCGTAAGATCGTAATAGCTGATGTGTACCTTGCCCGATTTATCCAGCGCTATTGAGGCATATCCGCCTACTCCAGAGGAAGGATCCACCGTCACGATATGCCATCTGCTGCCATCATGACGTGCATAGTAAAGGTGGTCGCCTCCAAAGACAATATGAGGATGGCCATGAGTGTCGATGGCCATTGCCCTCGAATAACCCTGTTGGGAATATTTTTCTTTTATAACGGTCTCTATCGGCCACGTTACCGCAAATGATGTATTTGTCATAAAAAGAAAGTTGGTAAAAATGAGAAATACGGGCAATAACGATCTTTTGTTCATAATTATTCCCATCATTTGCGGCCTCCTGTGAGTATTTTTTGGATTTCAATATAAGCTCCTTCCGCCATTTTAGCACATGGTGAATACTCAGGCAAGTTGAATAGGTCGTGCGGATACAAAAACTGTGCATTTATGAAACAGATGATCGTATTTTCATGATTGCATTTTTGTCTGGACTTATTTTTATGATCGGCCACAAGGTATGCAGGAAGTCATACGTCCGGCTAGCGTAAGAACCGTAAACGCCGTATGAACACAAGTCTCGAAAGTTGCACCACCACCATCATCATCACCGCCGTCGTCGCCAGCAGTTCAACCTGTTCATGAGCGCCTTCAGTACACAGAATCGATCTTTTTCTGTACCTCATCTGCCCATACCAACCTGCACCACCGATGTCGCTCCTGCTATCAGCCCAATCACTTCCATGTGCACGGCGCCTACAACCTGATACCGTGTGTTTTCCACGCGCCCCTGTCTTACTGTCTCCTGGGCTCGTTTCCTGAATAATAATTTCTCTATGAACGTCGGTGCCGGTAACAGCCCTGCATGAATAGCTAATCCCTTCCCATTCATCTTCGTCCTGATTTTCGGTTGTCTTCTCTCCGCTTTTTGTGCTATATTCTTCATGAAGAAGGTACGTTTTCCATTTATATTCTTATTCATACCGATTGAACTGGTTAAAACCATCTGATCTCGTGGACGCTCATTTTACAATAAGAAAACAATGATTTTAAAAAAATTTGTCTTGTGCTATGAGAAAATCAAAAGATTCGCCAAAGTCGATCTCTGGGACGATAGACGAGAGTCCTCTGCCGCCCTGTGGTTTTTGCGTCGGGTAGTAAAGTTTTGTGCCCTTACCGGAAGCGAATTTACTGAAGGCCGTTGCTTGCTAAAGGCATCGGCGCTGACCTTTATTTCATTGATGTCGCTCATACCCCTCCTGGCTTTTATTTTATCCGTTGCAAAAGGACTTGGTGCGGAAAAAGCGCTGGAGCAAAAAACCGACACCTATATCTTTAATCTCCCCGGGGGGGAGGTGGTTTCTTCTTTTATCAATTTCAAGCGCGGTTTTTTTTACCAGATTGACAGTCTTGATTTTTCAAAACCTACTGCCCGGGAAGAGATTCTTGGCGCTCTTGAGACCTTCGACGGGTTCATTTTTCCTACCGGGGAAAAGATACTTTCTGCGATGCCAGACACCCCAGGAGATACCACGGACAACACGCAGGATACATCGTATGAGCGCCTGTCAGAAGAAGAGACAAAAACAGCTTTACACAAATACAAAAGGGAACTTGCTCATATTATTGTATCCGTGGACTTGAACGGTAAGGATGCGAAAAGTGAACTAAAAGAACGCATTGAAGACTCTGTGCTGTCCATACCTTCAAACATCAGCTTAAATGCCTTCCTGTACAAAAAACAGATTATGCACTTTGTCGACCGGACAAGCTTTGGATACCTTGGCGCAATCGGGTTAATATTTCTTCTCTTTTCTGTTATTAATATGATTGGCAATATTGAGACCTCCTTTAATGATGTTTGGAAGATTAAAAAATCCCGTTCGGTCTTGAGAAGGTTTACTGACTATACCAGCATGATGTTTATCCTTCCCATCCTTCTTCTGGCGTCGACAACAATTACGGCGGTTTTAACGAATGAAAAGCTTGTCGCGCTCTTAGATAAAATAGGGATTGGCAACATTTATTTGAGCACGTTGGGATCATTTTTGCCGATTCTTGTGCTGTGGATAGCATTTATTTCTGTTTATATTTTTCTGCCAAACACCAGGGTCAGGGCCATTCCAGGGATAGCCGGTGGTGTGATAAGTGGAACGCTCTTTTATGTACTCCAGGTATTTTATTTTAAAAGCCAGATTGGACTTGCACGGAACAACCTGATTTATGGCGCATTTGCGGCTATTCCCTTTTTCCTGTTGTGGTTACAAATGAGCTGGAATGTTGTTCTTTTGGGAGCGGTGATCTCATATGTTATCCAAAACATCAGGTTTATTAAGCTGAAAAGTCAACCCATGGGGATAAACTATGCATCAAGGGAACTTTTGGGACTATTTATCATGGAGCGGATATCCACACGGTTCTTGGAAGGAAGAGGCGAGCGATGGTCAAGGGAGGGTTTATCAAAGGCGCTGAACATTCCCGCTGAAACGGTTCAGGAGATTGTAGCCGAACTTTCAAAGGCATCTCTGATTGCTGAAATCCCCGCAGAAAAATATCTGTACTACCTGCCCGCCCGTGATTTGGATGCAATCAACGTAACGGAAGTAGTATTTGCCATGAGAAATATTGGTGAAAAGTACACCCCTGTTGCTCTGTCACTGCAGGATCAAAAAATGGTAAAACTCCTTGACGATCTCCAGGATGCTATCCGGGATCATATGAGATTTACCATAAAAGATATTATTCAGGATACAAGGGCACAGAGTAAGGTCGCTTGCAACAGGTAAATCACGTGCAGGTTGTATAAAAACCAGTATAAGAGCCTGCTAACCGGCTGTATTCCTCAGAAAAATGAATCATCATTTATTGGCGGTAGTTTTCAGGCAGGGACGGGCTAATTATGAAAGAACAAACGGTTATTTGGTGATGAACGAAGCAGCTTCCATTTGTTCGCAATGCTACGTCAAATATAAGTACTAATAGTCATACGTAAAAAAGAAAAAGAAGAAACTGCCTTTTCAAAATGGTTTTTGTTTACCCTTCTCTCTCTTGCCTTGCTATTCCCCCTCTTTTTGACATTGAAAAATAGTATCAGTTTAGTTTCATAAAATCCTGGCAAAACAATTTTTCACAAGCTTTTGCTGGTTCAATTGTTCTCGATTGAACCAGCCGTGGGAGGATTACTCCTGCCGTCTATTCGATCGGTAAATGCACGTTGAACCATGCCTTTTTCTATCGTATCACGGACTGAATCGAACAGTTTCAATGCGAACTTATTCTTGACAAGATGATCCGCTTTATAATATCTTAACATGATACATCTTTATGACATCGGCTATAAGGAAAGGCGGAGAGATATGGCACAGGAAAAGAAAGTCAATGGAGTAGACGTTGAGCAGTTATTTAGTACCATTGAGGGCATTAAAAAAAAACCAGAAATTGCGAAGTTTAAATTCCGGGCAACGAATAAGTGGGTCGACGGCACACACAATCGTGCAACGATTAAAGATTTTTATGGCGCTGGCAAGGAGGATAATTCACGTGAGCCTCTCGTATTTGAGTTAGATGAACCTCCTGTTCTTTTGGGAAAGAATGAGGGGGCCAATCCTGTTGAATATCTTCTCGTTGCCTTATCGGGTTGTTTGACGACAAGTCTGATTGCTCATGCATCTGCCAAAGGCATCAAAGTAAGGGCGGTTGAATCCAGGCTGGAGGGAGATTTAGATCTTCGCGGTTTTCTGGGAATATCGGAAGACGTTAAAGTCGGTTTCGAGAAGATCCGCGTATACTTCAAAATCGACGCGGATATATCCGCGCAACAGAAGGAGGATCTCATCCGTATGGCTCAGAAATACTCACCGGTATATAACTCTATCGCCAATCCTGTTCCTGTCATTGTTCAACATGAAGAGTAAGGTCTATTTTATCAAAGTCGAAAATGGCGAAGGTGTTGCTTCCGTTGCGCAAAAGGCGCGGCATCTCTTCGATGTCGCTGGTTTTGCATCTGCGATTCAAAAAAATAATATGGTGGCAGTAAAAACCAGCTTTGGCGAAAAAGGGAATATTGGACATCTCAAGCCACCGATCATAAAGGCCGTTGTTGACAAAGTAAAGGCGTGTCATGGCAAACCCTTTTTGATAGAGACAAACACCCTGTATGTAGGCCGTCGCACGAATGCTGTTGACCATATCTCACATGCCCACGAGCACGGTTTCAGCTATGAAAACACCGGCGCCCCCATTATTATCGGAGACGGGCTCTTTGGTGAGCATGGTGTGCAGGTGGAGATTAACCAGAAACTGTGCAAATATGCGTATGTCGCTGGCGTGGCCCAGGCGGCAAATGTCATCGTCTCAATTGCACATGTGACGGGACATTTAGCCACCGGTATGGGCGCCACCCTGAAGAATATCGGCATGGGGCTCTCCGCGCGGGGAGGAAAACTTGCCCAGCACTCAGGCGTAATCCCTCAAATTCTCAAGAAGCGTTGCAATACCTGTGGCGCGTGCGGTAAATGGTGTCCGGTGGGGGCAATTCATATGGATGAGCAATATGCCGTCATAGATTCAAAACTATGCATTGGGTGCGGTGAATGTCTGGCTGTCTGTCAGTTCGGTGCGGTGAAAATTGCCTGGGATGAAAATACGGTCAACCTCCAAAAAAAGGTCGCAGAATACTGCCTGGCCATTTTAAAAGGAAAGACCGGTAAGGCTGTCTTTTTCAATTTCCTCACCCACATTACCAAACATTGTGATTGCATGGACAAACCATTTGAGCCTGATATTGCCGATATTGGCATCATTGCGTCCACGGATCCCGTTGCCATTGAAAAGGCAACAGCGGACATAATCAGGGATCAGATCGGATCGGACTTCTTTAAAGACGCCTGGCCTCAAATTGATTATACCATTCAAATTGCCTACGCACAGGAGATTGGCCTGGGCAGCATGGATTACGAATTGATACCGTGCGGACAGGATGCCGGTGTTGTCGTGTAGATGAGATATCCTATGGCAAAATCACAGGGAATATTGTCATCTGAAAAATATTTCATTACCCAGCGATGTCAAGAAGGGGAAGGAGTTCTGTTGGTCTTTTGATCAGGAGCCGTGCACCATTTTCCAGCAGCTCTTTTCCCGAACGGAAACCCCAGAGCGCCCCGACGGGAAACATGCCGGCCGCAACGGCGGTCTTCATGTCGATGGACGTGTCGCCAAGGTAGAGAAACTGTGATGGCGGGATGTTGAGGAACCGGGAAATTTCCATGGCGCCTGAGGGGTCCGGTTTGAGCGGTGCGGTGTCGCACTGCCCCAGCACCAGGTCGAAGGTCTGTTGAGGGAAATATTCACTGACGCACCGCTTGGTAAAATCGTCCGGCTTGTTTGATAAAACAGCCATTTTCATGCCGTGCGCTGCCAATACATCAAGCATTTCTGTTACCCCATCGTAAGACCGTGTCTTTATCTTCCACCCCCGTTCATATTCCTCCCGGAATGCCCGGACACAATCGAGGACAGTAACATCATCCCGCCTGTCTTCAGGGAGTGCGCGTCTCATCAGCACAACTGCGCCATCGCCTACCATATAGCGATAGTCGCCCGTATCGTGCGTGGGAAAGCCGTGTCTCTCCAAAACGCGATTTGCAGCGTTGCTCAAATCTTCCAAAGTATCAAGAAGCGTTCCATCAAGGTCAAAGATTATCGCTTTGAATAGCATTGTGTCTACCGCCATAAATGATCCTGATTTGCTTGATTTATAAGCAAAAAGCTCATAAATTGTGAGCCCTTACACGATACTGGCAAAAAGGGGATTGGATACTTTTCATATCATTCTGTTGATTATGGGTTGACATATTTTGCGGTATACGATAACATGCTGACAGCAATAAAATAAAGAGAAAAAAGCAACACTTTAGTTCTTTGAAAAATTAACAAGCGATTTTGCAAGCAAACCCAGAAGGCGTTTTCACCATAAGGGCATTTTTTGCGCTAGCCAGAAGATTTTCCACTGGATTGATTCTTTGTAATTCAGCAGAACGAAGCAGAGACATAAGGATGGCCTGTGTCTTAGCGCCATCCTCAGAGCGGTTCTGCTGTGAGACCTTTCTGGTCAATACTGGCTTTCGCATCTGTTGCTCAGCATGGTTGTTATAGGGACTGACATCCTCATGTTC
>WBZR01002945.1_pt1 | contig 16476 bp, 10 predicted proteins | sample 5204231 | NCBI WGS metagenome assembly WBZR01 (sample SAMN12412403, study PRJNA552823) | activated sludge metagenome | isolation source: activated sludge from anammox sidestream of wastewater treatment plant... | place: USA: Virginia | collected 2017-08 | reverse complement strand
TGTGCATGGGGTTGCTCCCATATAGCCCTCCTTTTCTTTATGGTTTAGTTTCTTGTATCAAAACTATTTTTTACCATATTTGGAGGGCTTTTTCTTTAACTAAGTCTCTCTTTTTCTACTCTACCAACAATTTATGTACTGACAGAAAAGGGGGCAAAACGTTTTATAAGCAACCAGATTAATTGACCCATGTCTTTGTCTAAAATGTCATTATGTGCATCATTTGGTTTATTTTCACCATTGCTAGAATTACATCCATCAACTATTACGCCAGCGTCAATCATTATTACTTTTTTCTCATCTTCTTTAACTTCTTCTGGCGATAATTTATCCAAATCTGCTTTGTAATTGTTTGTCCATTTGATTACCCGAAAGACATCTTTATTTTTTTTCTTTCTTGCATACGCCAAACCATATTTACCTCCAACATGCCGTGAACCGGTAATAAAACGTGCAGTTTGATTTGCTGTATCATACTGTGACGATGTCAATGTAAATTTGGTCCCGTAATCTTTAAATCCTGCATAAGGAGAGCCTTCCCATCCTTCTTTTGCTACGAACCTTTTTGCGCTGAATGCCCCCTGTAATCCGATAAAAAGATCTGCGTGTGACTCTGAAGAACTCTTGCGCAATTCAGACTTTTCAGACTTTTCAGGTTTTATATATTCCTTACTAATAATTGCCTGAGAAAGGATCTGCGCTCCCATGCTGTGACCGATGGCAACAATCCTGGGACTAAAATCCTCTTTATATTCTTTCTTACAATCGGTTTGAAATTCTTCTTTCGCTGACAATACTACCTTATGAATAACCCAATTTGCAATGGTACACCCAATTTCATCAGCATCGCCTTGTTTGGTAAAATAACTAAAAAGAAATACTGTGTTTTTTTTCAACCAATTATTTTCTATTCCAGACCAAACGCTAGGCCATGTAAAACCAATTACCAGCGGGTTAAAGGAATCGCCTTTCTCATTATGAGCAGCATTTTTAACCTTATCAAGTATTGTATTGTAGCGATATATTGATTCCTGTTGATTGTTATTCCACCCCATAGATAAAATAATGATGTGAGAATACGGTTTTTCCTGTTTTTCCGGCTCCCTACGCCATGTATGCACTTTTTCCTTTAAATCACTTACCAGCCTTTTTTCTAAGCATTCAAGCGCCTCGTATCCATCCTCGTAGTTTAAGTCATCTTTTTTATATTCGTCATAGGCATTATACAGAAAGTATGGCTTTCTATGTGTGTTAAAAGGGCTGTTATCTGATTCTTCAAAATAACGTGCAATATGAGTTATTAGCATTACCGTGTCGTCACCTGTGTATTTTTTAAAATTTTTATCCCTTTTCTGTATCGTTTTCTTCTTTTCACTATTTTTATCTCGTTCAGAAAGCTGTAAAAATCGGTCTGGATAATACTTCTCTGGAATCCCTCCTAATGATTCTCTTTCCCTTTTTTCAATACCAATAAGATAACCATCGTATTCTAATGAGAGATGTGATATGCGAGCCAGGTCACTGTATGGCAAATACGTTTGTATTTTACTGTTTTTGTAAATATTTTTTGTTTGCATCTTATTAGCCGAGCATCCGGCAAGAATCAGTAGCGAGAACAGTACAAAACCAAGATTATACTTTCGCATTGTTGTTTTTCCTTTCTCTGAAGTCAATGTAGTCTCATCGATTACCAATTACACGTTCATACTGCATTAATAAACTGAAAGCCAAAAAGGCAAATAAAATTACACGGTTTTCATTTTATTCTCCTCCAACATAAAATCGTATTGTCGTTATTCAAAACTTGGCGCGGCAAATGACATCAATTTCATTACTTTCAATGGGCACACTGGTAACGATTGAGCCTTTTCATTCTCTTTATCTCAGTCAGTGCCACCTGCCCTGCTGGTGGCACTGACACTGTTTTAAGGCATAGCAAAATTACATGAAATTTCCTCCAGTAATCTTGAATTTATTACAAAATATTATTAGACAATACCAATAAATCCGCATTACTATAATTACAACTGTTACGGAGCCACTGTCGGTGTAGGCGAAACAGTCTCTATAGGTTTAGTTTTGAAAGATTCTTCAGATCCCTCAGATTTGCCTAAAGTATTTTCTGCTGCAATTCTGTAATAATATGTAGCGCCAAGTAATAAGCCTTTTATTTCAACATTTATTAGCTTCTCTTCCTTATCAGTTACCTCTATCTTATCAGACTGGCTTCCATATGCCCCACTGACTGTGCCGTAGTCAAACCAAGCTGTTGTTGAAGCGCCATTGGCAGTTACCATTCCATGCAGCGTAGCAGAATTTGCAGTTGTATTCGTGGCTGTACCTGTTTCCACCGTTGGGGTAGAGATTTTGGTAACGAATGAATTCTCACTTCCATAAGCCGTATCTGCGGAATTTTTTACTGCAATTCTGTAATGATATGTAGTAGCAGGCTTTAAATCACTTATTTCAGCTGTTACCGGTGTATCGCCTGTTCCGGTTATTGTTCCCGGCTGCGCATCTTTTTTTCGGCTATAATTTCCGGATTGCGTGCCATAATCAAACCACGCGTTAGTGGATGCATCACTATTGGCAGTTACTGTCCCATGCAATGTAACAGAATTTGCAGTCATACTCGTAGCCGTACCTGTTTCTACTGTTGGTTTAGGGATTACCACGTCTACAGCAAAATTGCCTGAACGACCAAGCACATTAAACACGGTTACAGTCGAGGAACCTGGTCCAACGCCTTTAATTACGATTCTATCAGTGCCCCGTTCAAAATCACTAATATTATCAACAGTCACTACTCTTATATCATCAGATGCATACGTTATTGCCTTGCTATTGATTACATGTACAGTATGAGTTCCTCCAACACTAATGCTCAATCTCGTTGGCACTACTTTGATTTCTCCCAACTTTTCAAGCATTCCTGTTGCCGCCTTTAAATCCTCGATTGTCGGAATCGTCTGAAATAACGCCTTATCAACCAGTTTTAGGCAAGCCGCTGTCTCTACCAAAAGCTGGCTTCCTTCCGGGGTAAGTTTTTCTGCACTTATTGTGGTTATAGCCCCATTTTGTGTCATTTTCTGGTAATAACGCGCCTCAGCGTCCTGGAGTAATGCAAGTCCATCTTTGTATGCTCCAACCCTGTCTCTTGCCTGAAAGATATTCTGCAGTTCTGGTATAACAGCGCTAACTGCGGCCAAAGCAGCAGCAGTTGTTACATCCTTTGTAATAAGACCCAACGTTGCACCGGCAGCAGCAGCAAGTATCTGCACTGTACCCGAACCCAGCCGCACTCTTCTTCCAAAATCCATTCTCGCTCTTAGTGCCTTTTGTATATCACTGGAGAATCCAATAACATCCGCATCGGTTACTTTAACGTCTTTCAACGGCACGCTCACTCCAAGCCCAGTAAATTCAATACTATTATCCTTTACTTTGAACTTCATTCCATTTACAGCATATTCTTTTTCCTCATACTTAATCAAATCATTGAGTACTGGTTTGATATTTTCTTCTATAATCTGGTCTTCAGGTTTTAAATTAACCGTTTGGATATGTATTTTGATTTTGTCCGTGCATGCCTTTATCAGCTCATCTTTCTTTTTTTCTTTATTTTCACTATCTACCAACTCTCGGAGGGCCTTTTTGACCTCACCTTCTTTACCTGGCTTAATAAAATCACGGATCTTTTCTACACTCTTCTCTATATTGTCATCTTTTGTCATAACCATAGAACGAGCCCACACCCTGTCCAGCAAGGTAGGTTGATATTTATAATATTTTTTATCTGCTCTAAAGGGGTGATAACCACATCCAACAATACTGCTTGATGACACAGAAAAAACCAAAAAATATACTAATTTACTGCTTTTCACACGGTTACCCACATGATTCTCCTTTTTTCTTTTGGCGTATGAATTTTGCTGAAGAAAATTTACAAAGACTCATCAACATACAGCCTCGTTATGAAGCACATCATTTATGCACCCATAAAAGGTCTAACATACCGATATTTATTAATTCCCACCCCTGACACTTTTTTAGGTATTTTTTCGCACCTCCTTTTATAAACCCTTCTAAACTGACCTTGTTGATCAGCCATAATGTTTTATTTTCAGGACCCTTTCACCATAATAAAAAAAGCCTTACTGCAAAGATTTTTCAAAACATCTTCGGCAGTAAGGCTGTCTTTATTCCTGGGGATCGTGTTTTCTAAACCACTTCCGTGTCGGCTTAAAGATCCACTACTTTGCGCCCCCTGATCACTCAGGGTTTACCTTTCTCGTTATGTTTCCTAAAATGATAATTCGCAAAATAGTAGCCATTGAAAGGTAATAATAACAATTTTAGTGAATCATTTCATAATTCCCTGAATTCATGAGGCTTACAAATAGGAAAAGTCTAGGAATAGCTAACGGTAAGCGAAAGGAGGTTGGCAAAAAAGTGTGTCATGGCACAGATGTGCCAGTTACAAAAGTGTGCCATGACACACTTTTTATTAAGGCATGCATTTGAGTTCTTCTGGAAAAGGAGAGAGCAGAAGTCTATCAAAAACCTTTAACACGCCTCAAGCCGCTCTTTTTAGAGTGGAGGTTAATGTTTCCGCTGCCAACAAAAGACTATGCATTTCCTTCCAAGCAAGCAAAAAACTCTTTTCTCCAATACTAAGCGATGCTTCTTTTGTAGTATTTTCCAAAAGATGTTGATGTCTTTAGCAAAAATATAAAATAGGTTCTTCTCCCAATTAGTTTGCAAAAGCTTGTATAATTTTTAATGAAAAGTACCGTTCGTCATGAAATCCATAAGCTTTTCTTTTGATAACTTTGATCTTATTATTAACCCCTTCGAGTTTACTGGTATGAATTTTATAATCGCAGTGATTCAAGATTCCGTAGCTGTATTTTGTAAGCATATTTGCAAACGTATTCACGACAGAATAGTTGAGCGTTTTCGCTAAGAGGCTCCATTCATCAATGGCTTTTCTCGCCCACGTCCGTGAGGTATAGGTCCAAATATGTTTGAGCTTATCTTTAAGAATCAGAATGGTATTTATGGTTTCATTAAGCGACAAGAGCTGTTTGAGATGTTCTCGATGTTTTTTCCTGCGAATATTTCGTTTGTTTTTTAACAAAAGATATTTTGAACTCTTTTTGGTATTCAGCATTTCGCACCTTGTCAATAACTTTACCAAAACTTGAAACCACATGAAACAGGTCAAAGACTATCTTAACATGAGGCACGTGCTTTTTTACTGCATGAATATAAGGATCCCACATATCCATGGCAATGGCCTCAAGCGCCTGCCTTTGTTCCTCTGTCATACCCGCAAAGAAGGTTCCCAGCGTTTCTTTTGTTCTTTCCTTTCCCACCCAGACTACGCGGCCACTCAGATAGTCCAGAACAACAGTCAAATAGCGCTGTCCCTTCTTAACAGAGATTTCGTCTACTGCCAGTATGCGAAGATTCTGATAATCTGTCTGCGCGTATTGTCGTTCCAGAAAAAACGTATCGATGGTTTTTACGGTTTTCCAGTTAATTCCAAAATGTTTTGCAACTTCGGTTACGGCTAACACTTTACACAATTCGTGAATATACGCTGCTAAACGATGCGTAACACGACTGTAGGGTTGAAAAAAACCCAAGTCTTCAACTACGATTCGATTGCATGACTCACAGGCAATCTTACGATACGAACAATTTATCCATACGCGAACTGAACCAGGATTCAGATCCCGCAAAGATCGTTTGTCATGACGGTAAATGCGCTGTGCTTTGCTGCCACACGCATGACATATTGGGCGAAATCGTTCATCGGGCACGGCAGTAAGCTGAGATATCTCAGCATCAGGAAAAACAGTTTGCTTCGTAATTCTTACCCGCTGAAAAGGAAAATATGGTAATATACTTAATGGGGACATTGCTGGTCTCCTGTAAATAGTTTATAGAACGGTATATATCTATCTATAGGAAACACCAAATATCCACTCTTTTCACTGATTTAAAGGATTTTCTTCTCAATTCTTATTGACTAATTGGGAGAAGAACCCATTTTATCTAGCAATGAAACTAATTATTAACTTAATTAATGCAACAATCTATAACAGGCTGAAAAGAGTCAAGGGGGTTGTATTGATCGGCAGAGAGAGCAATGACGTGCCGGTAAAGCTGAGGAGCTAAAAAGGAACAGAGGAAATAAACTATTGACAACGTTACTCATTATTTATCATAATTCGACTATGGAGAAAAACAGTATTCAGAAGCAATACGAGGTTTAAGGTTATGCATCCCGTAAAATATTTTTCATGCAAATATGCGTTTATTTTGCTCATTTTTCTTGCCTCGTCCGGGTGCTTAAGCGGTCAAAGACCACCGGTAACGATTTCCCCGCAACTGGATAAAAGGGTGCGCGCGGTGACTCCGCTACCCATGAGCGTGGGTCTTTACATAGCGCCGCACTTGCGCAACTATGTTCAGGAAGCGCCAATAAAGCAATATGAGGCCGGCGCGCAGCTATATACCTTTCCCGACTTTGTTTTTCCTTTCGGCGAACCTCTTGCCGCTAAGATTGAGGAAATGTCAAACATGTTATTCACCAGGGTAACCGTGCTCGATCACCTGCAAAATACGGCAAACACACCGAATGGAGCGCTGGATGGAATTTTGACCGTTGACCTGAAGAGTTCGGATATAGAACTGTATATTGAACAATCGGTATGGAGGGCTATTGGCAGGCATAATCTTTCCATTACGGCGTCTTTTTTCGATCTGAAGCAAAACAAAATATGGGAATCAGATATTGCCGTGGAAGGGAAGGGCCTGGATTTTATAACAAGCAGGGTCGAGCAGGAGTGGTGGGCGACGACCGGGCCGCGATTCGGGCCAGCGGTAGAGGATTCAATCCAGCAGATAACCTACGAACTTGCCAAAAAAATTACCACAGCGAAAGAAATGACTGATTATATCGCCACATTAAAACAGTAAGATGTTACGGATTCAGGATGATGGTGGCCTCCTGACGAAGTTGATTCAGTAATTTGAGAATTTCTGCGTCCAGCGCCTCTAAGCGCACCTTTTCCCTGACGTCATCAAACCGCACCGGCGCACCTTCTTTTTTCTCGGTAACCTTGATCAGGTGATAGCCATATTCCGTCTGTACCGGCCCGCTTACCTGACCTACCCTGAGCGAAAATGCCGTATCCAAAAAAGCCTTTGCGAAATTTTCCTTTCTCTGAATAAAACCTAAATTTCCTCCATCCTGAGCTGTCGGGCAGTCTGAATACTTTCTTGCAATCTCCTCAAAAGCTCCTCCCAGATCAATTTCCTTCTTGATATTTTTTATTCGTTCCAGCGCTTGTGCATGCTCTTTTTCCGATTTCATATCCCTGGTGTCGATAAGGATATGGCTTACCTTTACCGCTTCGCCGTTGAAGACGCCCTTGTTCTCCTCGAAATATTTTTTTAAGGCTGTATCAGTAAGTTTTTTGTGGAAAAACCTTTCCAGGGCAATGGAGTGTTTCAGACTTTTTTTGAATTCATCGATATCAGAGCCTATGGCGGAGAGGATACGTTCCAGTGATTGACTATCACCTTTCTGGCCGCCAGAGACCGTATTTTTTATCTGCCCGATTTCCCTTTCAATTTCCTCAGGGGCGACGATGATGCCCTGCTTGTCGATGAATTCATCTATCAGGATATCGGTAATTATCTGGTCGGTAATTTCCTGCTTCATTGCGCTGAAGGTTTCAGTATCCCGGCTCGTAACGTTTTTCATCCTGCCGGACACCATCTCCGCTGTTACGGGTTTGCCGTTTACGGTCGCGATAATGTCTTTGGGCGGTTCTTTTTCTGCAGAGAATACAGGGAGATGCAAACAGATTAAAAGCAAGCCGATGAGAGGCACTGCGAGTTTATTCATGGCAATTCCTTTCTTTTATAATTCGAAGTTCCCGTATCTTTTGCTGGAGGTTTTGGCGATGCATATCGAGCGCTTCAGCAGTACGGCTAACGTTCCCGTCACACTCTTCCAGTTTCTTTTGGATAAAATCACGTTCAAAATTTTCTATCAGGATCTTTTTTGCATCCCGGAACGAAAGGGTGTAATCAATGCTTTTCAAAGGAAGGGCGCTGCTTCCGGACAGTTTTATCTCTTCCGGCAGATCTGACGTGTCGAGGATTTCGTTATTGGAAAGCACCACGGCGCTCTCCAGGGCGTTTTTCAGCTGACGAATGTTGCCGGGCCAGTCATACGACACCAGATGCTTCATTGCTTCAGGGGTAATCGATGCAATGCGTTTCTGATGTTTTTCAGAAAAAGAGTGTAAAAAATGGTTTGCGAGCAAGGGTATGTCTTCCTTCCGGTGTCTCAAAGGGGGGAGTTTTATACTTACCACCTTGATCCGATAGTACAGGTCTTCCCGAAACCGGTTCTCCTCAATTTCCTCTTCAAGGTCGCGATGGGTGGCGCTGATAATACGGGTATCCACGGTGAGTGTTTCACTGCCGCCGAGACGTTCAAATTTTTGTTCCTGCAATACGCGGAGGAGTTTTGATTGGGTGCTGGCGCTCATATCGCCGATTTCATCAAGGAATATCGTGCCCTTGTTTGCCAGCTCAAACTTTCCCAACCGCCGCTCCGCAGCGCCGGTGAACGCGCCCTTTTCATGGCCGAAGAGTTCGCTTTCAATCAACGTCTCCGGCACGGCGGCGCAATTCATAATAATGAGCGGTTCATTCCTGCGTTTGCTGCGCCGATGAATTTCCCGGGCCACGAGTTCCTTTCCGCTGCCACTTTCACCCTGGATGAGCACGGTAACGTCGGTGGTGCCGACCTTTTCAATCCTATCGAACACCGCCTTCATGGATTCGCTCTGGCCGATGAGTTCGCCCATGCCTTCCAGTCTGCCGATCTCCAGCCGGAGCCTGGCGTTTTCCTCCTGTAAAACAAGCCGTTCGAAGGCGTTTTTTGCAATAATCCGGAGCTCATCGATTTCATAAGGTTTTGCAATATAATCATACGCGCCCCTTTTCATGGCCTCAACGGCAATTTTTTCGGAGCCATAGGCAGTGACGATCACTACCAGGGGAGGGTTCTGCAGGGCGTTGATCATTTCAAGGGTTTTCATGCCGTCGGGCTGCGGCATATTAATGTCCAGGAGGACCAGAGCGGGACGCAGGGTTTTTATCATCTGGAGCGCATCGGCACCATCCCTTGCCTCATGGACGATATAATTATCTTTGAGGAGCGCCTTCTTCATCCCGTAGCGCGCGGCCTTTTCGTCGTCTATAATGAGTACGGATGGCTTGAACATGGTCTCAGGTCTGTATGAATGCCGGTTCGTGAAAAGGAAAGTTTATTACGAATGCCGCGCCCTGCCCATCACTTTCCACATCGATGGTGGCTTCCATGTCTTCGAGTTTTTTCTTTACAATAGAGAGGCCCAATCCTGTTCCCGTCTGTTTCGTGGTATAAAAAGGCTCGAATATTTTCTGGAACGATTCCCGGGGTATGCCGGGGCCGGTATCGGCAATTGTTACCTGAATTGCATGCCTTTCCTGCTGGACGTGGGCGTGAATAAGTATTGTCCCGCCGGATGGCATTGCCTGGATGGCATTGTGGAACAGGTTAAAAAAAACCTCCTTTAATGCCCCCCCATCGGCAGTAATTGCGGGGAGGTCGTGGGGGATGTTGCAGGATGTCGTAATCTTATTCTGCTTTGCTTCATGATTGAGCACAACAAGGGTTGAGTGAATAACGTCTCCGATTCTGACGCTGGTTCTTGTGTCGCTTCCTGGTTTCGCAAATTGCAGCAGTTGATTGACAACCTTTGTCAGACGATCTATTTCGTCCACGATAATAGCGAGATCCTCCTGCAAAGGATCATTTTCCCTTATATCTTCCCGCATCACCTGCACGATGGCTTTTATCGAGCTCAGCGGATTTTTTACTTCATGAGCCACGCTGGTGGAGAGACGCCCAAGGCTGGATAATTTTTCATTTTCATACATCTTCCGTTCCAGGGCAAGTTTCTCCTCAATAATCTTTGACTTTTCAACCGCGGAGCCAATGTCGTTGGCAATAATCATCAACTGATCCAGATTATCAGAGGCAAGCTGTATGCCTCGTTTTACCCGTCCCAGGCTCAGAAGACCGGTGAGTTTCCGATTGACAAAGATCGGGAAGATGAAAATGGCATCGAGCAGCCGCATCTCATTAATGACAGAAACATCTTTTACCTCATAGCGGTTTAATACGATAAATTCACCCTTGGCAAAAAACTGCAGAATATGCTGTATCTTTTCCAGGGAAATGGGTTCGTATCGTTTCTCCCCAATAACCTGAATCCGGTCGCTCTTAAAGAGAAGGAGGTTGGTCGATTTGATGGCAGTTGCTTTCCGAATAGACTCGACGACCTGCTCCAGCAGTTTGGTGAAGTGAATGAGGGGATCGGTGCTAATAACGTGACTCAGTTCGTTTAAGAGATATTCACTGTCCACCGTACGGTAAAAGATCAGTTTCCGGAAAAGCTTTTGCATCTTCTCCCTAAGGGTCGGAAACCAGAATACCAGGTTAATGACAAAGACCGCCTCCAGCATCCGCGCATTTACCAGATAGTGGTGCTCCAGATATTTACTGAATTGTTTGATGCCGAAATAATAAAGACAAATTAAGATCAGGGTGAGAAATGAATAGAAGGCGCTGCGCCGGAGGACAAACTCCATGTAATTATACCGGTAAACATAGTAGGCGAAAATAATGCTGGGGAAGATGGATGACAACATGGAAGCCAGCACCAGATAGTCTCCTGCATAGGGAATCTTGTTGCCGTTCAGGAGCACCGTGAATCCGATAAAAACGGCTATGGTCGTCACCACCCAAAAGATCGCCAGATGAAATTTGCGTTCTTCCTTTTCATCTCCCATTTTTGAAAGCCAGCGGGAAATACCCGCAGAAATGAACAGGGAAAGGAGCAGCCAGAATACAAAAGGCTTCACATAGTGAGTCGCAAGTGCGGTCAAAGAGGAATCTGAGAGCTCGATAAAATTCCTGATAACCCGTGAAAAAGGTATAACAGGGAGATAAATACCCACGATAATAAGCCGTTGCAGGGATTTTCTGATATGCGGATTATTCTCAAAAAGAAAAGAAACCGCCGTATGGAGCAACAAGCTGGGCATGAAGCCGATCCCGGTGTAGGAAATCGCATCAGCAATAAAATTTACCGAGAAGAGACTTTTCCGAAACAGGAGAAAGCTGAAGAGTGAAACCGAATTTCCAAAGTGCCACATGGCCACACTGATGACAAGGAAGAGAAAAATGAGTTCGCTTCCCGTCTTGTGCTTTCGTTGCACGATAAGGATGGAGAGCACGATGTGCAGGATAGTGCCCAGAATGAAGCCGATAAGGGAGATAATTTCGTAGAGCTGCATAAAACGAAGCGGGTTCTTTGATCCTCATGAAAAAGGGTTATTGGTAAAGATTTTTACAAAACAGGCAGCAGGCATACCGGGGTTATGGGTCTGATAACGTGAAAATAAGGCGTTGTAAAGCCATTTCTGATATCGAATAAGCGGACATATTCCCGATTTTTTGTAAAAAATGAACAAATAGTTATGGATGAATACCTGCGAAAGTTGTCGTGGCAGGCATGCCTTTCCCTCCGGAGTGTGGGCATCACCCACGAAAAATAAGCGATATGGACGAGTAATATGTGGTGGGCGATGCCCACCCTACCCGGTTAGCCCGATACCAAAAATCGGAAATGTACACGGGCAGGCTGTTATTCTCATTTATAATATTGGTGACAAAAGCCACTGTCAATAGAAAAACCGTATCCCCGTCATGCATACAGCACCATCGCTGAAAACAGAAAAATATCAGAAGAGTATAGAGTCGCAGGATATGGTTCTGGATATGGTTATGGATAAGAACGGTAAACGGAGATGATCAGACAGCGGGAGAGAAAGACCGGAAAAATGAGGTGTAAAGCAAAAAGATATAGAATTCTGGGGAATGAAAATGCTAAGATAGTAGCGTCAATTTTCATATCCAGGGTGTTTGAAAGGAAAAGATACATCATGATACAAGAAAAAATCGGGTTTATCGGTGGCGGGAGGATGGCGGAGGCGCTCAGCAGAAGTCTTATCAGGAGCGGGCTGAGTGATGCTGGCCGTATTCTGGTAAGTGATGTGCTGCCGGAACGATGCCGGCTGTTAAGTCAGGAGACCGGCGTAAAGACAACACAAAACAACAAGGACGTGGTTGCCTTTGCTGACGTTCTTATCTTTGCGGTAAAACCTCCCCTGATGAACGAGATCCTGAATGACCTGAAAAACAGTATTACCCAACGGCATATCGTAATATCGATTGCCGCGGGCATTCCGGTGCGATTTGTTGAATCCAGACTGCAGGCGGGCGTTCGGGTCGTCCGGGTAATGCCGAATACCCCCTGTTTGGTTGGCCTCTCAGCAACGGCCTTTGCCCTGGGTCAGCATGCTACCCAGGCAGATGGGCAATTGGTGTCCACCCTCTTTCAGTCCGTTGGGAAGGTGTTTCAGATGGAAGAAAAGTATTTGGATGCCGTGACCGGCCTGAGCGGAAGCGGCCCTGCGTACGTTTATCTGTTTATTGAGGCATTATCGGACGGCGGCGTCAAAGTGGGGCTGCCGCGGGATATCGCCACTACCCTTGCGGCGCAAACCGTATTGGGCGCCGCAAAGATGGTCCTGGAGACGGGACAGCATCCGGCCCAGTTAAAGGATGCCGTGACCTCGCCGGGCGGCACAACGATTGAAGGAATAAGCGCGTTAGAAGACGGCGGCCTCCGGGCGGCCGTCATCAATGCCGTCGTGGCTGCAACGTTAAAATCAAAGAAATTAGGAGAACTATCATAAATGCTAATACAAAAAATAGACAAAGAAAAGGTTGATCTGGCCGTAAACACGTTAAGAATGCTTTCTGCAGATGCGGTTGAAAAGGCACAGTCAGGCCATCCCGGCCTTCCTATGGGTTTTGCAGACATAGCCTTTGTCCTTTGGATGCAATTCCTGCGATTCCATCCCGAAGACCCGCAGTGGCCCAATCGCGACCGTTTTATCCTGTCTGCCGGACATGGTTCCGCGCTCTTGTACTCATTGCTGCACCTCTTTGGTTATGATGTCTCCCTGGAAGACCTCAAGCAGTTCCGACAGTTTGGAAGCAAGACCCCCGGTCACCCTGAATACCGGCATACGCCAGGGGTAGAGGTTACCACGGGCCCGCTGGGCCAGGGATTTGCCAACGGGGTAGGAATGGCGCTGGCCCAACGCATGCTGGCGGAACGATTTAATAAAGACGGCAGCAAGATTATTCATCATCACATTTACGGGGTAGTGAGCGATGGTGACCTGATGGAGGGAATTACCTCCGAGGCCGCTTCGCTTGCCGGACATCTCGGTCTTTCCAATATTATCTACGTGTACGACAGTAACCAAATCTCCATTGAAGGAACTACTTCCCTGACCTTTACCGAGGACGTTGGGAAACGATTTGAGGCGTATAACTGGCGGGTGATGAAGATAGACGGGCATAACCATCAGGAGATTGCTGAGGCTATTGAAGCGGCGCGGAACGAACAAGCACGGCCTTCGCTGATCATTGCCAGGACGCACATTGGCAGAGGAAGCCCCAATAAACAGGATATGGCGTCTGCTCATGGCGAACCGCTGGGGGCAAAGGAGCTGGAGTTGACAAAGGATAACATCGGCTGGCCTCAAAGCCCGACATTCCTTATTCCGGACGAGGTACTGCGCCTGTGCCGGAGTCGTGTCGATGAGCTCAGGGAAGAGTATAATCAATGGCAGGATATGTGCAAGAGACATTTCAAAAGCGACCCTCATCTGTCCAAGGCATGGAACACCTTCCTTCAGAAAGAAATCCCTGCTGATCTGGAACTTGAGTTGCTGAAAACAATTAAAAAGGACGCCATTGCCACCCGTTCAGCATCGGGAGATATGATACAGGTGATTGCACAGCGCATTCCTTCTTTGATGGGTGGTTCTGCAGACCTCAGCCCTTCGACAAAAACCTCGATAAAAAGCTCTCCTTCCCTGGAGAAGACGATGTTTTCAGGAAGAAATATTCATTTCGGGGTGAGGGAGCACGCCATGGGTGGTATTTTGAATGGGCTGGCGCTGTACGGAGGCATTATTCCCTTTGGCTCAACCTTTCTGATGTTCTCCGACTATATGCGTCCTCCCATCCGGCTTGCAGCCATGATGAAGATCCAGGTGATCTATGTATTTACCCACGACAGTATCTTTGTTGGTGAAGACGGTCCTACCCACCAGCCCATTGAACAATTGCCCTCCCTCCGTGCCATACCCAACCTGCTGGTGATACGGCCGTCAGACGCCACCGAAACAGCGGCTGCCTGGATAACGGCGCTCAAGCATAAAAACGGGCCAACGGCGCTGATCCTCACCCGTCAGGATGTACCGGTAATCATCCGTTCAATTTATCCGTCACAAAGTCAGTTGCAACAGGGGGCGTACATTTTAAAGGATTCCGTCAAACCGCCGGAGATCGTCCTTATGGCAACCGGCTCAGAGGTCGCCATTGCCCTTGATGCCACCCTGCAGTTGCAGGGAAAAGGGATACAGGCGAGGCTTCTGAGTGTGCCCTGTTTCGAGCTGTTTCGCTCTCATTCAGCGGAATACAGGAACAGCGTGCTCCCGCCGGACTGCAGAAAGCGGGTGGCCATTGAAGCCGCCGGAAAAAGCAGTTGGTATGAACTGGTCGGGTTGGATGGTCTTATCATCGGGCTCGATGGCTATGGCGCTTCAGCGCCGGCAAAAATCCTGGCAGAGCACTATGGTTTTACAGTAAAAAATATTCTTAGTGAAATTGCCAGGAAATGGGGCGTTTAAATTGAGGAGAATGACCGCCGGGGAACAGGAGGAATCTATCCTTAATGAAGAGTATCTTACAGAAAATATTTTGACATTTTTAGTAAAAATATTGTGTAGCGCAGGCATCGTACCTGCATTTTAGCGAATTGCAGACTGGAAGCCTGCGCTACGACCTTTTCCGGCTCGTTCGGGTTAGTCATTATGTTGCTCCGGCAACACCCAGAAACGATGAAAATTGGGTTTGTTGCTGTATTATAAATTAATACTGATAGTTACGCTGTTTTTTGTGGTCTTATTTTCGAACCAGAAATTTTCAAACTTTCTGCTCCTGTCTAACACACACCCAACCCCCGCTCAAGCTTACTGTTGGACAATCTTTTTTCTAGACAAGTTCTGTTTAGGGACGACTTCGTCGTGAGTGCTCAGTCGAACGATTAAGGCGTTGATTTTTACGCCGAATCCACCACACCTATTTCCCGGAAAGGTGGATTCGCTCTCGCTTAATCCACCCTACCGCAGACCCGTTTAAATAAAATGAAAATTCCTATACCATTAAGTTGAGGATATTGTAACTATACTCCACAGGCTCACAATTTGTGATTAATAGTAGTTCAACACGGACAGACAGAGTTTGTCCATGCCACCTTATTGTCAATTTAAAATTCACATTTTATGAGCATCTTGAGTATATTCAGCAACAATTGACAGAGAATATTTTCTCTGAATGGTTAAGAGCCAACAAGAAATATGGACAGACCGGAAATCCCGAAGGGATGACATGATTATAGAAAAAAGCACACTACCATATTCAACCCCGTACGGGGTGAAATAAGGAAAAAATGAATGATCTTATGCCACCCCTGCGGGGTTAACCGCAATTGCATGATAATATGCTATAATCATAGCGCGGCACAGCCGCAACCAAATTTCCTTTATGAAAGCGGAGAGATTGTTTCGGAAAATGCCCTCGCAATGACAGCGACCATGCACTTTGATGGCACACGGCACGTTGTCATTGCAAGTGAAGCGAAGCAATCTTTCACTCATAAAAAACGGTACCTCCTGAAAGGGGTTTGTGAAAAAAACTTACAAAAAAAGAAGTTTTTATACTGTAATACTATAACATCCCTTCGGGATTACAAAATCACCATCTTGTTCACGTGTAGTGATTGTAGCCGAAAGTACGCTGAAAGGTACAAAAAACCGGTAAGATTCGTTGTTTTCAATGATACTTGTCCAATGAGAGTCATTGTATCCGGCCGAAATTTTGTCCAACAGCAGGCCGCTCAAGAGGGGACTCAAGAAGGCCCCTACGGGTGATCGCAAACAAAGTAGCCGAAGGCCTAATTAATGTTTAGAAATTTCTGTTGCTCAGCAAATCATCGCCTCATGAGGTTTTTCAAAAAGTCGCAAGGAAAATTCTATCCATCGGTTTAGAAAGGTATTTTCTTAGGTAGTGTCTGAACGAAAACGCACTTTTTGTAAAAGTGCGAGGTCGATTTTCTCCTTACCAAGAGATAATTTTAAAATTTGAGGTTGGGTTTTTGCTATAAATGCGGTTCTTTTACACGCCTCCCTTGT
>WBZR01000364.1_pt2 | contig 16479 bp, 13 predicted proteins | sample 5204231 | NCBI WGS metagenome assembly WBZR01 (sample SAMN12412403, study PRJNA552823) | activated sludge metagenome | isolation source: activated sludge from anammox sidestream of wastewater treatment plant... | place: USA: Virginia | collected 2017-08 | reverse complement strand
GCACTGCGTTGTCGGGCTTCAATGGGGCCACGCTCAGCCGAACGTGGAAACGCCGCAGGACGCCGACGGGAGGCGCTCGGACACCTCGCGGCTTCAATGGGGCCACGCTCAGCCGAACGTGGAAACAGCGCGTGAAGTAAGCTCAATGAACATTCGCATTTAGCGCGCAAGTTGCGAGAGGTGGTTTGCGCCGGGGCAAATATTATTTGGTTTCTCTTTGATCTCCAAGTCATTTCTTACAACCAAATGGTTTAAGCGCTGCGAGCGGGCGCCGGGGGTAAAGGCATCGGCGGCGCGCTCGCAGGCTCGTTGACAGGTTTGTTCAGACAATCACAGCGATTCGATCCGCGCGGTCGGTGTCCGTCGCGCGGCCCAATGTTTCGATGCTCCATCGTCCGCGTCCGTCCGCCGGGCCGATGTCTATCAGCATCACCTGGTCTTCGCGGTGGTTGATTATTTTGCTCAACGCTTCGATCATCAAGATCCGCTCCGACGCCGAGAGGTCGCAGCGGAATACCGAGTACTGCAACGGATCGCCGTAGCCTTTCATTGTCCGATGGACTCGGCGCAATCGTTTATCGTCCGAAATGTCATAACTGACGATGTAGCGGATGCGCATCTCTTAACCTCCTCATCTTGTGCAGAACGGCGGATAGGCCGCGATCTCTCCCATCAGAAAACGTCCCAGCAATCGCGCCTGCACTTCAAACACCCGGCGGTAGCTGATCTGGTAACCGAATTTCGGATGCGTCACCATCGTATCCATTCGTCGTTCGTAAGCTTCGATCACCCGCCGCCGCCCGCTGTCGGTCAACGCCACCGCTCCCGCGCGTTCGATGAAATCCGACCGTCGCAATTCGCCATTGTTGATCATCCCAACCGCTACCGAATCGGCCACCAACGGACGGAACTCCTCCATCAAATCCAACGCCAGCGCCGGTCGCCCGTATTTCGGTTGATGATAAAAACCCAGGTACGGGTCGAAGCCTACGCTGACCAGCGTCACCAGCATGTCTTTCGTCAACATCGAATAAAGGAACGACAGCAACGCGTTCACCGGATCGCGTGGCGGACGGCGATTGCGCTCGGTGAATTCAAAAGCCGGAGCGACTCCGTCTTCCGACGGTTTGAACATCCGCGCCAGATTGCCGAAGTATTCGCGCGCCGCCGTGCCCTCTATTCCCAGCAGTTGCTCAATCATCCTCGCCCGCTCCGCCCGCCGCCGCGATTCGGCCAGCCTGTGCAACACGCCTTCGGGCAAATCGCGCGCGTTGCGCCTGAGCAGCGTCCGGCAATTGCGAATCTTGCCCGCTGTGAAAGCCCGCGCCAGCCGCAAACACGCCGCCACATCGTCAGCCGTCTGAAATTGCCGCCTCCGCAATTCGATGTTCTTGTGCGGCGGCGGCGTAGTCACCGCCGCCAGCCATCCGCCATAAGACAGATGGATTACGGCGATGTCGCGCGCCGCCAGTTCGCGCACCGCCTGAGCCGACACCTGCACATTGCCGAACAAATTCAACTGCGCCGTGTCGAGCAGCCGCGCCTCGTCCACCACCTTGCCCTTGTCGCGTATCTCCAGCGTCTCGCCCTTCAACCCCACGCTCATTCCCTGCCCCTGCACGTAAACCGCCAACCGGTCGTCGCGCGCAGCCACAAGCCGGCGAGTCTCGCTCGTCGCGCGTGGCGAAATCTGCGTGAGCTGTTCCCTGCCCGAAGTCGCGCGCAACAGGTTGACCTCATCCGGCAAACAAATGCCTACGAGCGAACATCGCGGACACTTCGGCGAATCAACCAACGGCGGCGGTATCTCGCCCGCTTCAGCCACGCGACGAGCCTCATTCAGCAATTCCAAAGCGCGAGCGATCAATTCATCAGTGAACTCAACCGTCACGCGAGTCTGCGAGGCCGCGAAATAGAGCGCGCCGTAATCGCACTCATACCCGTTCTCGCGCAATAACAATCCCTGCAAACAAACCTGCACGCGCTCAGGCTCCCACGCGCCTTCCGGCAGATCAGGCGCCGCCCCGCGCTTGTAATCAACCGGAACCACCCGTCCGTCGTCCGCCTCGATCAAATCAATCCGCGCCACCGCGCCCAATTTATCCGAACCGATCAACACCGAACGCGAATGCAGCTTGACCTGATCGTTCAAACTTTCAGCGGCAGGCACGCCGCCTTCCTCACGGTCTACGCGACGATGTACAAAGCGCCCTTCGAGCGTGTCGGCTGAGTGCGCCCACTCCTGCTGAACATGTTCGAGATAAAAGAGACGCGGGCAGTATGCGAATTCATTGACCATTCGCGCGGGAATTTGTTCGAGCGTATTTGTTTGGCTGAGTGACATAACAACCTCCTGAATCGCTAAATCGGAAAAACGCCGATGAATTTTTGTCCCGGAGGGACTGATGGCGATGACGGATCACACCGACCATGAAGACGCCGGAAAAACGCCGATGAATTTTTGTCCCGGAGGAACTGATGGCGATGGCGGATCACACCGACCATGAAGACGCCGGAAAAACGCCGATGAATTTTTGTCCCGGAGGGACACTGGATATTAGCCGGTGGTGAAACCACCGGGATCGCACCGATAAAAACACCCGCGCCCCGGATGGGGCGCAGGACCTGAATCACCACAGATACTTCTCGTCGTACTCCACGCCGCTTTGAATCAAAAATCCCAGGTACTCTTCCTGGAATGTCTTTTTGCGGTGATGCTCCTCCTGATTGGCGATGTAATTTTTCACCACCTCTATCTGCGATGCGCTGACGGTGAACGCGCCATAGCCTTCCTGCCAGGCGAACGACGGTTTTTTGAATTCCTCGTGAACCCACTTCGAAGATGAAGCCTTGATCTCCCTCAGCACGTCGGCCAGACGATGCGTTGCGCGCAGGCCGATCAGCAGATGAACGTGATCCTCCACGCCGCCGATCGTTTCTGGTACCCCACCCAGATCATTGACAATGCCGCCCACGTACGCGTGCAAACGTCCACGCCAGTCCTTACTCATATGCGCCACGCGGTCTTTGGCGCTGAAGATCAGGTGATAATGCAGGCTCAAATGCGTTGATGGCATATGTTCCTCCGTGTCTTGTCCTGCGCTCCGTCCGAAGCGCGGTGGATTGGTATCAGCAGGTTCCAGTGGCGGAATCACCGGAACCTGCTCGGAAAATCTCCAAAGCCCCGGCAGGGGCGACGGACTGAGCGACAGACTGAGTCTGGTCTGTCGCCCTTTCAGGGCTGGAACATTATTCGACCCATTTCCGGTGGTTCCACCACCGGCTAATATCCACTGTGCCTCCGGCACAAAGGCTTGTTCAGGTCGGCAAAAACAACCCAAGTCCGAAGTGACACCCGAAGCCGAGAGCGAGCGGCCCGCTGATCGGCTCCGCGAATTCAATCTCAAACCCGGCCAACCCGAATCCTTCAGTCCCATTGAACCGCCGCGTGTGAAATTCGAGCCAGCGCACCAAAGGCCGCCCGCCCGCCGCATAACCTTCCGTGCGTTTGATCGAAACCGGCTCCGGCAAACCGCGCACGGTCAATTCCCGGACAAGCTGCGCTTCAGGCAGATCGCGCGGACGCGGCGGCTTGCCCGCGCCACGACTGGCGAAACGCGGCAGCGAGAATGGAGTCGCCGACCGCCACCTCCGCGACCGCGCGAAGATCGGCCCATCGCCGAACTGCTCCGCTTCGCCAAGCCCGGTCAGAACCAACCGGACATCAGGCCGATTGCCCTGCCTGAAGATCGTCCGCAAAGCTCCGATGGCTTCGAGATCGTGACGATCAAAACCGCACGGCGCATAAAGCGTGACGTGATCCAACCGCCCATCGCCGTCTTCATCCGCCGCCAGATAATGCGCGTGCAGATGCCCTTCGAGCGGAACGCCGTCAACCGTCTTGCCGACAATGGCCTCGGAATGCGAAGTGTCCACCCGATTGCGAATCAAGGCGCGCCGCACCTGCTCGGCGAACGGCATGGCGTCTTGCGCGAGCGGCAGCAGTGAGGAGTTGAGGGCATAGCGCGCCACAGCAATTGTCAATGAGGAATTCAGGCGATGGGCAGGTGAACTGCAACGCGCATCAACACATCGAGAAATAACGTGAGCATGTGAATCAAGAATTGTAATCGGCATGGTCGAATCCTTATGTTGCGGCAACTTCAAATGAAGCTGGCAGGCATGCTTTCAAGGCAAGGGATCATCAAGCCAAAGCCAGAATGCCTACCGCGTCCAATGACCAACACGCCTTCAACTGGTCGTTTGAAAATTACCTCGGCGTGATAACGCGGCGTCTGCGCGAGGTAGCTGTTCTTTTCGATTTGATAATCCAGTGGATGGATGGTCTTTTGCACAATCGGGCCGGTAAAAGCAGCAACGGATTCGATTTCGCCCTCAGGCATGCCCGCTTGTTTCAGCGCGCGAGCAATCAATGGTTCAGCGCCGCGTCCACGCCGCATTAAGCCGGTCAGGATGATTGGTGTCACCGTCCGCCAGACGCGCTGCCCTTTGCCAATGAACAAACGCAGAACCGAATCATTCGGCGCAGCCCGTTTCAGATATCCAGCAGGCTTCCCTTGATCTTGCAATTCCGCGCCGTTAATCCCATCCGCAAGGCTCTCGAACAGGTCTTGTGAAGTTGCGTCCTCGCAACCGTAACCAATCAGCAGCACGCGGCGAAGCCAACCGTCAGCCTTGCCCTCTGCGTTCAAGCTGGGGATGGGCACGCACGCGATGTGCGCCCCATCGTGCTGTCGGTCGGCCTCGTGCCCGGCAATCAAGCGTGACGCCAAATCCTTGCCGTAATGATTAGTAAAACTGGTGTTCGCCTTCATCCATTCGATCATCGCGTGTCTGACCATTGCTGCCGGCTGGCGCAACTCGCGCGGGTCAAAGCGCTTCCGTTCATCCTCATCACGCCATAACTCAAACAAGGCCATTGGCGGATTAATGACGATCGTATTGAGCGGACGATAATGCGTGCGCTGCACCGGAATTGGCACATCGTCTTTCGCCTTGCCCTGCAACCAAGTTTGGTAGCGTTCCTGGTATGCGGCGAAAGCTCCTGGCTTGGGTGAAGCCCAATCACCGTCTGATTGTTCCACTGGCAACCAGGCGCCATCCGGCAAAGCGTCATCACCCGATACGGCGCCGCTGGCGTAAACCACGTCCTGATGCTGGCCGAGATGCGTAATGAGTTTCACCATCGCGCAGATGACAGCGGCGTTTTCTTCGGCTTCTGGCGCGGCTTGGAAGTCCCAGCGGTAAGTCAGCGAGTCGCCTTGCGGGAAGACTTTTGCCAGAAAAGATTTGGCCGTCCTGATATGTTCCAACCGATTCTCTTTTCGTCCGTCGTCGTTGTTCGGCACGTAGTTGGTGACGCCTACGCCCGCTTCGCAAACGGCAGGGGCTTCAATCACTGGAGGCTCCAAAGTTTCCAGCCATCGCAAGGCGCGGTCACGCTCGGCGGTATGCACCTTGTCATAGATGCCGCAATGGCTGCCGGCGATCAACGCCTGGAACAGGCGCACGGGCGAGGGCGGAAATTCCAATTCGTCCTCGCTCCTACGCCCGTGATAGCGACGTGTAGCGAAAGTCAGTTTGATTTGTAACTGCATGAGATCACCTCGCTATTTCTTCTTGGTTTTCTTCGCCTCTTCCACTCCCTGCTTGGCCGCCCTGGCGTCAAACACGACTTCTTGCGGACCGACCACGCCAAACATCTCGGCAGCTTTCTTCGCATAGCCGAATGCGTCCCTCACGTCGAAAGCAAAAGGTTGACTGGAGCGGTTGGTGTAAACCAGTTGAGCCTGTTCGCCCTGGCGACGCAGCAGACAGCCTTCGCGCAAGTCGTAGCTCGTTTGCGCGCGCGCCGCAACCAGCGCCAGTCCCAGCAGATAGCGTCTGAGTTTCAGCGTCTCGCCTACGTCAATCTTGCCGTCTTTGGTCACAGCCAGCGCACGCAACCGCACCAGGTTGATTTGTGTGCGCCGCACGATCTGACCGTAAACGCGCACGCCGCCGTGCGTGTTGACTGCCGGCGCCGCGCGCAACCCCAATTTGGACAATGGGTCTTTGCCATCCGCGGCTTTGCCTGAACTGTCCGGGACATCAGTTTCTCCTTCGGGAAGCTCTTCAGCCAGCCCCAAGGCGGTTGGGTCAAACGTGGGATTGTATTGAGCCGAGCGTTTGACGATTTCGACGTTAGTGGCGCGGATGGTTGATGAAAGCATGCGCCCGAACTTGTACATAGTGGTGTCAGGCCGCGAATCCCAAAAGCCAAGCAATAAGGAAGTCGGCGCAAGCTTGGCAAGCGGCGCGGCGTTGGCCTGATCGCGCAAAGCTTTAATCGCGGCAGTGACTGTTTCTCGCAGGCCCGAAAAGCGCACTGCCCCGTCCGCAATGCGGTGCCCGATGTCCAGCAGGTTCGCTTTCACTTCATCATTGAGTTTGACCGTGATTTGCGGAACCAGCGCCGCCAGCGGGTTTTCTTTGAATTTGGCCTCCATCCGGTTTGCCTGAGAACCAACGCTGTCAATGAGGCAGTTGTTGGCTTCAAGCTTGACTTGAGCGGCAGCCTGCGCCGTGAGGTTTTTATCCAGCACGTCAATCTGATACGGGTAGAGGGATCCCTTACTCACGGCGAAAGTCGGCGGAAAGATCACGGCATCACGTCCTTCCGATGGTTCGAGTGATTCTTCCAGTGTGATAGCGACCGGCAAGTCGGTTTCCGCAAGCCAGTCCACAGATTTGATAAAAGCGTCGTACTGCTCAAGGTTGATTTCTTGGGTCATTGCTATCTCCTTCTTCGCCGCAGAGCGGCGGTTGAATTTAGCCGTGGTTTTATGGCGTTTGAAAATTAACTACAACCACATCGTAGGGGCGGGTTTTCCCCGCCCGGATCCGCTATCGAGGGGGCTTGGGCGGGGAAAACCCGCCCCTACGATGTGGTTGCATTATTTGCTCAAAGACCATCAAACCACGGCGCGGATGAGAAAGTTCACTGTGTCACGTCAGCGACACCTGAATTCAAGCGTCGCTACGCGTCGCCAGGGTTACGCGCCCCGGCTTCCAGGCGTTGAAACGCCTGGCTAAAGTCAGGTCGCCGCTACGCGGCTGCAACAGGCCGCCTGGGAACTTACTGCCGGGGACGTTTGCTGGAATTTGGTTTCGGCCAAATGGTCGCAAGCGCCATTTTGAAGTTGGAATACTTGTCCCGTTTGGCTCTGCCTGCTCGGAGCGGAACAAGAGTGTCTTGCCGGATAGCTACGCCGGTCGCGGCCAAGCGCGCCAGCCTGACGGGAAGCGGTGTTTGCCAAAGCCCGTACAGAAAAGCATCGTCTTTAACCCAGCCGCGCGCGGACGTGATGCCGCCGCCCTGCCGGGTGCGCTGCGGGAAGAAATATTGCGCAGCGATGCCTGCCAACATTTCCGCGAACGGATAGGTCGCAATAGGCAGGTTCAAGTCGTTCGCCGAAAATCCCGTGTCCAACGCGTTGCGCGAAGAGCGCGGATCAAATCCGAAGCGCCCCGTCATCCCGGCGGATAGCTTGAGCAACGTCGAGATGCTCTCGACTCGATGTTGCTGTAACAGCTTCGCTGCTTCTCCGGTCATGTCGCGGGTGATCTTTTCGGCAGTCTGTTGCCCGGCGTACATCTTCCAGGCGCTCTTCTCCTTGATCTTGCGTTGCGAGGTCAACGTTTCATACCACCAATCCAGTCGCAGCGTGACCGCCCGATCGTTAAGATAAAACGACGGGCTAAGCAAAATGCCTTCATTGCCTTCCTCACCGCCGTTAGCGTCGTCCGCCTCATCAAGCGGTTCTTCCTCGGATTCACCGTTCTGCGCTTCCGTCTCCCGTGTCTGATTGGTTGACGACTGCCAAGCGTTCCAGTCCTTTAAGGTCTGTGTCAGACAACGCAGCAGCGACGCCTCATCAATCAGGCTTTCCAACCAGCAACGCGGTTGCGCGTCGAGTTCCCACCAACTGGCGGCCTCCGAGTCAAAGCGCGCGAGAATTTCGAGCACGCCGCAGCAGGCCAGATATTCGACCGGGTTATACGGGTTCACTTGAATGTCGTATTTCACTGTTCACCTCCGAATTCGCCTCGGCTGAAAGCCCGCGAGGCCAGGGCGTCAGCGGCTTTGAGCACCGCTTCTAGGTAAGCCAGTTGCCACCAGCCGTACTGCCGTTGCAGCCGGTCGAAGCGCAACAGCGCCTCGTGCGCGATTTGCTGATTGAGTGGCTTGGGCTGTTTGCGATCAAACGCTCGTTCGGGAAAGTGCGGGCGCGCATAACCGTGATGTGAAGCAATCAGATGAAGAATCAAGTCACGGTGCGGGTGGCCTTCGAGCGAATCATCTTCGAGCGATTCAACCAAAGAGCCAAATTCGTGCCGATAGCCTTGATTGAAGTTGTGATCGAACGAGTTGTTTTTCGATTTGGCGTAAAACTCGTTTGTGAAATTGCCGATAGCTTTTTGCCACCAGTCGCGCGCCTTGCCGAGGTCGTGGCGCACGCCAGCGGCAGCCAACGCTTCAATCAGGTCATCTGGCAAACCGATCCGTCGCGCCAGATCGCGAGCGAAAAGCTCGACATCCTCGTCATGTTGCTTGACGGTGCGAAGCCTCAGATCAAGCGACGCCTGATCGTCGGCCTCTTCGCTGAAGAAGGCGTCTGGCGTGACGCGCTGGCGAAAGCAAGCAATGTAAGCGCGCGGTTCCTCATCGGCGGTGAAGGCATTTTGCAAGTCGGAGCGATTGACCAGCACGCCTTTGCCTTTAACGTTTTTCAAGGCTTCCTGCCAAGTTGGGAAGATTTCTTCTGTGGTATCCGCAAGCTTGAGTTGCTTGACCGAAAAATCTTTCTCGTCGCGGCGCTTGATGAGATAGCGCGTCCATTCAGCGCTTTTAACGACATCGGATGATTGCGTTCCTTTGGCGTCAGGATTCCCATCGTCATCCAGGCCGCCAATCCCAGCGGGTAATATCACTGTTGCAAACGCGAGTTGGGCAAACAGCCCCTTCTTGATTTTGTCATCTGCGAAGGAAGCCAAGCCGAAAGCTTCTGTCTCGCCGCCCGCGTCAATGATGACGCACAGCTTTTGCGGATGCTTTTTGGCAAGCTCGCTCAACAACTTTTCGGCGCGGAAGGTCGCTACGGCGGCGCGTTCCTGCGGCTGCACAGGGATCGTCGTCACTAGGTCGGCCAAATCTTCCGGCTGATTCGTCACATCAAAGCAGTCCAGTTCGGTCCGCCAGACGAAAGTCGTTTGCGCCTGCTCGTCGTCAATCACACCGCGCAGCCAGTACTGCGCCAACGGGCGGGCATACTCTTTCTGTTTCAGCGAAGTCATCGCCCAATCGTCGAGTCGCGCTTGATCAAGCGGTGGGCGAACCGGTTCATCAGGCAAAGCCCGCTGATTGGCCGCCAGCAAGCCACGCAAGGCCAGCGGCGATGCCTTCACTTTTCCGTTTTCCTCTCTGGATTTCAGCGCCAGCCAGGTGAAATAGACTTTGGGAGCAACTCTCTCAATCTCCTTCAGGCCATATTCCGCGCCTTTCTTCTCCAGTTTTTTGCGCTGCTCCTCTTTAGCCTTGATCTGCTTCTGCAAAGCCTGCCGCGCGCTCTTATCCGACTTTTGCGTCTCCGCTTGCGGCTGCAACCCGGCAATCTCCTCTGCCAAGCTGACTAAGGTTTGTTGATGCTCCTGCTCACTCCGTACATCTGCCGCCGCCGCCGCGAGTCCCTGCTCATCAACCACCACGGTGATCGTCGAGTCGGTCAGACCGAAGCGATTGATGCGCCCGATGCGCTGGATCATGCTGTCCAGCGTAGACAGATCGCAGAGGCCATGATCAGCGTCCAGGTTGACGCCGACCTCCGCGCACGAAGTCGCGATCATATAGTGAGTCAGGCGGTATGTAGTTCGGTTGCGTCCAGGCAAGAATGTTTTGAATTTGTCAGATTCGGTTAGCTGGTCTCGCTCCAATCCACGCATCTCGCCGGTCATTTTGAGGAGGCGATTGTTTATCTCCGCTTGCGCCGCTGCCTTTGTTTTTTTGTCAGTGGCTCCCTTGCCAGCAAGGCTTCTCTCTTCCAACGCGGTTTTCAGTTTGTCGAAGATGAGGTTCACCAACTCAACCGTTTGCGCAAAGATGATGACGGATTGCGGCGGGGCATTCTCATCACTGGCTTCGTGCTGAATCGCGCGACTTACCAGACGTTCCGCCAACGCCTCTCTGATTTCGGGTAGCGTGGCTTTCTTTCCTGCTTTCGTTTTTGCCCGCTGATCGAAGGGCAGCCATTCGATGTGCTTGCGCGCGTTGAGACGACGCTCGGCAGCCTCGTTTCGGAGTTCCTGCTCTTCGTTCAGCGCCAGCGTGTTGCCTGCTCCGCTGAGCGTGGCCGACAGTGACATCACGTGGAATGGCCGCAAGGATTGTCCCCGCTGAACAAAGTTTCTGATGTCGAGTTGCGTGGCGACGAAGCAGGGTGACAGGTGCGCTTCGTCAATCACGATCAGACTATCTTGCCCCAACAAGCCGGCTTGCAAACTGCGGTGGTTGATCCCGACTTTCCCGTAGCCGGTAAACAGCAGGCGGCTGCCGATCATATCCACTGTGCCGATGATGATGGCCGGGCGCGATGGGTCAAGGCACCATTCCCGATTGTCAGCCTTTTGCCCACGCAAAGTCGAAAGCGCAATCAGAGATTCTTCCCCTTTCATTGACGCCGCGCGAAAGGTTTGCGCCAGCAGGTGAAGCGGGTTCGATTCATCCGAAAGAGCTTCGGTAAGTTTCTTCAGCAGGTTTTCAGCTTCCGCCGTCGCCTGATCAACAATGACGCGGCGGTCTACGACATACACCAGACGCAGGGGAATCTTGCGCGCTCCCTCTCTGAGCATGTATGCCAATGCAATCAACCAGATCGCCATCACCGAAGTCTTGCCAAGCCCGGTTGGGATGTCACAGGCATCCGGGAAGTCTCCAATGAGGAATTTCTGGAATAATCGTTCCTGCCAGTCGAAAGGATTATTTCCGGTCAACTGTCTGAAGCATTTTTCAAACTCAAACATCTTGTTCATCCTCTCTTTTCACGATTCGTAGAGCTTTATTGCCTATCAGCCATCCTACCTGCGACACCGGGAGATCATTCCCGTTCTCCCCTCTCGTCCGAAAATTTTTTGCCCCTCTTCCTCCCCTCGCCTGATATACCGCTCAGCGGAGGCGAAGTTCGACAACTCGCCCGTAATTTTTTTCATTCCCCGCTTTCGCATCGCGTCAGCGCCTGTCGGTGAGCTTCGGCGACTTGGCGGCGCAGTTCCGGTGGCGAGATGACTTCGACATCCGGCGCCCAGCTCAAAATGAAGCGCACGAGGCCGCGTCCTCTGGCCACTTCCATTTCGATGGTGATTGATTCGGGTCTTTCGGCGCTTGGCGGGTAACGTTCGATTTCGCGTTGGGAGCGATGAAAGGTGCGTTCGGCGAAGACCGAGGCTGTTACGCCGTGAGCGCGCAATCGCACTCGGATCGGTTCGTCGTGGATGCCGTTGAAGCAGTATCGCGCCAGGTGGTCGCGCAGGTTCCAGTCGGGCGGGCGTCGGAAAAGTTCGCCGGTTTCGCGGATGCGGCGGATGTGGTCTACCGAAAAGGTTCTGGTCTTCCCGTGTTCGTGGTCGTAACCGATGACTTTGAGCGTCGCGCCGTCGGGGTCGAAGTAGAGGGAGTATGGATCGAACTTGCGATCTTTGGTTTCGCCGCTGTTGAGCGAGTGATAGCGCATCACGATGCGGCGGCGCGCGACGGCGGCGCTCGTCAATCGGTCAATCGTCTCGGCGTATTGGGTGAAGTCTTTGGCGGGCGCAGTGGCCGAACCATAAACGGCGGCCATCGCATCCAGCTTTTCGATCAGCGACGGCGGCAACGCGTCTCGCACTTTTTGCAGCAGCGATTCGGCGTGGCGCGCGAATGGCGAACTGATCGCGGTCAGGCTGGTTGAGCCGATGGCTTCCTGCGCCAGCAGCAGCGTCGCCAATTCCAGAGCCGTGAAGTCGGGGCGCTTGCGTCCGCCAGGAATCTGGTAATAAACGTGGCGGCCTTCTCGCCTCTCCGTAATCTTGTGCGGTTTGGTCAGGGCGTCAATGCTGCTCTTGATGGTTTTGCGGTCGGCGTTGAAATAATCCATCAATTCCTTCTGCGTGTATGACCGTTCGGCGAGCAGCCAGGGCAGTTCGGCGAAACGCTCCGCCATCTTGTCACTGTGCGACATGCTGAATCCCTCCGGGGTTGAGTTGGCAAAGTTACACCGGCTGAGATAGCCAGTCCGATTTCAGCCGGCTTTCAGCTTGGTTGCGTCCATCGGGGATGAGCGCGGAATCGTTCGAGGAATGTTGATTTATCGAGCAGTCACTCGAAATACCGAAACGCGTGACTTGCATTGAATGGGGCTTGCCGAGATGGCGAGCGGAAAGATAATCCCAAACCGCCGTGACGTAAAGAAGTTTGTGATTGCACGGCGCTTTTCGTCCGGGCGATTCACAGCGGCAATCTCAATCTGGCTTCGCAGCCTTTGCCTGTCGCGCGGTTTTCCAGCGTCAGCGTTCCGCCGTGGCCTTCGGCGATCTGGCGGCTGAGCGCGAGGCCGATGCCTGAGCCGCCGGGTTTCGTCGTGAAGAACGGGACGAAGAGGTTTGAGGTGTTGGGCAATCCGGGGCCTTCGTCTTCGACTGAGACTTCGAGGAAGCTGTTATTGACGCGCCAGCTCAGCAGCACGGCGCCGCCGGTTTCGAGCGAAGCGTCAACGGCGTTGCGGATCACGTTGATCAGCAGTTGTTCCAGTTGGTCGCGGTCGCCGCGAATCGTCAGTTCGGGGCCGGAGATCAGTTCCAGCTTCAGCCGCGTTTCCAGTCCGATCACGCGGCGAATCCACGCGCCCGCGTCCATCGGCTGCAGGTCGGGGCGCGGCAGCTTCGCCAGTTGCGCGTAGGCGGTCATGAAGCGGTTCAACGCTTCCGAACGTGACGAGATGATCGAGAGGCCGCGCTGCAAATCCTCTTCCCAATCGGACGGGCGATGCTCGCGCGCGAGCAGGCTCTCAAGGCTTCCGGCGATTGATTTGATCGGGGCGAGCGAGTTGTTCAGTTCGTGGCCGAGCACGCGCACCAGCCGTTGCCAGGCCAATCGTTCTTCTTCGCGCAGCGCGCGGCTCAAGTCGGCGATGACTACCAGATGATGCGGCTTGCCGTCCTGGCGGAACACGCTGCGGCGCATTCCCCATCTTCCGGGGCCTTGCGCGAAAGAGCCGGGAAACGTCCGCTGCAACGTTCGCGCGGATTCGCCTTCCAGACAGTCGGACAGGCGCAGTTCCTCGGCGGTGCGGCCGAGCAGTTGTTCGGCGGGACGGTCCAGCAATCGTTCGCCTGCGCGATTGACCAGACGCAGTTTCTGTTCGCTGTCGAACGCGAAGACGGCGACTTCGATTTCCGACATCACCGTGCGGGCCAGCGCGGCGGCTTCCATCGCGCCCAGCCGCTGCGCGCGCAAGGTCGAGCCTAAGGCGTTGACCTCGCGCACGACATCGCCCAGCGGATCGTCTTTTTTCGTGGCGCGCCCGCGAATCGAATAATCGCCTTCGCGCAATGCGGCCAGCAGGTTCGACAACGTTTGCAGCGGCGTTATCACGCGTTCGCGCACGGCGAAAGCGCAACCAAGCCAGAAGCCGACGATGAAGACCGTCAGCGTCCATTGTGTCTTCGTATCAAAATTGCCTCGCCATAGCAGGATCAACGCTACCAGCGCGCCGGGCAATCCGGCGAGAACCGTAAGCAGCAAAATCCTTTGATCGAAATTGAGCGGTTGAGGTTGAAAGGCGCGCGGCAGCGGTTTGACCGCGACTTTCTGCTCTTCGGGCTGGGCGTATTGCAGAATGCTGAAATGTGCGGATTGCGGATTGCGGATCGCGGATTGCGAATCTTCTGATTGCGGATTGCGGATTGCGGATTGCGGATTGTCAGCAGGCGCAGTAACTATCGCAATCCCGTCACTGTCGGATTGTGGATTGGCGGAAACAGGCATATCCAAATTTTGTCGCGAGCTTTTTATAGAACGCGGACGCCAGATTTCAAATCCGCAATCCGCAATCCGCAATCCGCAATCGTCAGAGTCCGAATTTTTCCAATCGGCGGTAAAGCGCGCTGCGGCTCAGCCCCAACGCTTCGGCGGCTTTGCTGACGTTGCCGTCGAAGCGGGCCAGCGTCTTTTTGATCAGATAGCATTCGACTTCTTCGAGGTTCATGTCTTCGAGCCGCGCCGAACTTTCCGAAGATTGATAGAGGCCCAGGTCGCTGGATTTGACGATTGTGCCCTGCGCCATCAGCACCGCGCGTTCAATGGCGTGATCGAGTTCGCGGACGTTGCCGGGCCAGGGATGATCGGCCAGAACCTGCATCGCCGCGCCGTCAAACGTCGTGACCAGTTTGCGGTAACGCTCGGAGTGTTGCTTCAGAAAATGGGCCGCGAGCAACGGGATGTCTTCCCTGCGGTCGCGCAACGCGGGCAATCGAACCTCCACGGTGTTCAACCGGAAGAGCAAATCCTGACGAAAGCGTCCGGCGGCGACTTCGGCGAACAAATCGGCGTTGGTGGCCGAGATGATCCGCACGCTGACTTTGCGTGTCTTGGACGATCCGACGCGCTCGAACTCGCCGGTTTCAAGCACGCGCAGGAGTTTGGCCTGCTGCGGCAGAGAGATGTTGGCTATCTCGTCAAGAAAGAGCGTGCCTTCGTCGGCCATCTCGAAGCGGCCCACGCGGTCGGTCTTGGCGTCGGTGAACGCGCCTTTGATGTGGCCGAACAATTCGCTTTCAAAAACGCCTTCGGGCAATCCGCCGACGTTGACCGTGACCAGAGGGCGATTCGAGCGATGCGAGATCGAATAGAGAGCCTGCGCGATGACGCCTTTGCCCGTTCCGTTTTCGCCGGTGATCAAAACGTTGGCGTCGGACGGGCCGACGCGCGTGATCATTTGCAGCACGGGCTGCATCGCGGGCGCCTCCGCGATCAGGTTCGCCACGCCCTGATTCCGCAGCAACTGGTTTTCGGCTTCCAGGCGTTGCCCCTTGCGCAGCGCCTTGCTCAATTCGGCCTGCGTCCAGAGGATCGAAAGCAGCCGCTCGTTCTCCCACGGCTTCTGGACGAAATCGCGCGCGCCTCGCCGCATCGCTTCGACGGCCACGTCAACGCTGCCCCAGGCGGTCATCACGACAACCGGAAGCGTCGAATCAATCGCGCTTATGCGCGTCAGCAGGTCGAGTCCTTCCTGGCCCGAAGTGGTGTCGCGCGTGTAATTCAAGTCAATCAGCGCGACGTCGAAATCGCGCGATTCGATGGCCGACATGATTTGTTCGGGCGAGGTGGCCGTGTCTATCTGGAAGCCTTCGCTTTTGAGCAACAGGCGCAGGGCTTCGATCACGTCCTGCTGATCGTCGGCGATTAAAACTTTAGGGTTCGATGAGCGAGTTGAATTCATACAAGCTTGTTACATCAATTGATGCTAAAATTCGGGACGTTCTTGAGAGCGACAATCCCCGGCAAGGAGGCGGAATCAATGCAAACCATCAGCCCCGAATTTCGTGATTTGCAGCAACAGGTTGTCGAACTGCGTGATCGTTTGTCGAAAGCCGAAGGCGAGATTCAACAATTGAATCGAACGTCTTCAGATACCACTCGGCAAACCATCTGGCAATTTGTGATCTTCACCATCACGATGGCCGGTGTGGTTATCGGCGCTTTGAATTATCAAACCAGCGCGTTGAACCGCCAGCTCGACGCGCGCCTCGGCATAACCGACCAGAAAATAATTGATCTGGAAAAGCGCCTTGAGATGGCGGAAAGAAACATGAACGCCCGCTTCGAGGATTTGAAGCAGGAAGTCCGCAGCCGTAAGTGACGTATTGACGGTTGAGCGGCGCGCGCTATTCACTCTTTCACCAACCATCCATCAGCCAGATTGATAACGCGGTTGCTATATGTCGCGTTCTGTTCCGAATGCGTCACCTGCACAATCGTCGTCCCTTCGTTATTCAGCCGTTTGAACAACTCCATAATCTCCTTGCCCTGCGATGAATGCAGGTTGCCGGTCGGTTCGTCGGCGAGGATCACTTTCGGGTTGGCGATCACGGCGCGCGCGACGCCTACAAGTTGCTGCTGCCCGCCTGAAAGCTGGTTCGGGTACAGATCCTTTTTGCCGACGATTTGAAACTTGTCCAGCACGTCGCCGACGATGGCTTCGCGCTCGGACTTCTTGATGTCGCGGTACGAGAGCGGGATTTCAAGATTCTCGTAAACCGTCAGATGATCCAGCAAATGGTAGCTTTGAAAAACGAAGCCGATGTTTTTGTTGCGGACTTCGGCGCGCTGCTTCGCGTTCAATTTGTGAATCGGATGATCCATGAAATAGAACTCGCCGCTCCAGCCGG
>WBZR01002940.1_pt1 | contig 16503 bp, 18 predicted proteins | sample 5204231 | NCBI WGS metagenome assembly WBZR01 (sample SAMN12412403, study PRJNA552823) | activated sludge metagenome | isolation source: activated sludge from anammox sidestream of wastewater treatment plant... | place: USA: Virginia | collected 2017-08 | reverse complement strand
ATCAGGATAAAGAACAACACTATTCCAATCACAATGGGGAAAAGGAAGAATACAATGCCCACGAGGAGACCGATAAATAATGAATTCATTTTTTACCCGTTAGGTATGATACTGGGTCAAAAAAACACTACGTTAAGTACCATTTCATGCAATATGAATTGAAATCGGGATGGTAAACGCCTCTATCGTAAGTGTCATGGACCCCATTTGCGTGAAAAATAATTTTATTTCAAGATGATTAATGACAAGCAGAAACCACCATAGACGCAAATCACATAAATCCTGTGCTAAATGTCATGTTTTTTGGGCGCGTTGTTGCCAACTTGGGTTTACAGATCTCTTCGGAAAAAATAAAAGCCGCATGAGCAGCGGCTTTTATTTGGGATTAGTATCTCTTGATTTTATGTTCCAGTTTCCTGTTGTAGCGAGGCGTTTTTGCGAAGTTCCTCAAATACCTTTTTTCGATTCTCGTAGAAACTGTTCTCAGACATGCAGGGAGTCCCGTCAGCATACGTACCAAATTCCTGGGAAAGGAATTCGGTCAAGGTCATGGGGTTTCGGAATGGATCGCGATTTTCCCAGGCTAATACGACCCGCATCCAGCGATCAAGCGAGTGGGTGGGTGGTCTGCCACGCCGTTTCGGTCTATCCATGCTTGCCAGCATTTGGGTTGTGTTTGAAATCCCTGATTCCAGCAGGCTCGTCTGAGGTTGATCTTCCTCGTATCCCAGCAATGAAAGGAAATAACCGGTCTGTCTGATGGATCGGTGAATTCGCCAGAGGTCGATTCTGCGATGTCGAATGAAACGATCCAGACTCCAGCCGGCGCGCATCCCAACCGTGATCAACGCGAGGATGAGAATGGACATGAGTGCTGCCGCAACTTCGGCGAGTTCATCTCCAAATCTTGTTTGAATTCGATGGAAGACCCAGAGGATCGAACCAAACAACAATCCACCGCATGTGAATAGAATCAGATACAACACGATTCGCAATCTTGGATGAATATGACTACGTTTGGTGTATTTAGCCATAAGGCTAAAATTCTAATGGAGAAGCCCAAAAAAATGAATGTGAAAAAACTTACAATCACCTAACTACGAATTCATGAAATTACCCAAGCCAATGGTCGTCGTATCGAATAGATACTCCTTGCGACAAGCAAACTTACTGCCATCCAAGTTATAATTAATTTTGGGAGAATTGTTTTATGGACGATTGGTTGACTACCTATGATGCTGCGCGTGTAAGCGGCTATAACCCGGATTACATCCGTCAATTGATTCGATCTAACAAAGTGGTGGGGCGAAAGTGGGGACCGTCATGGCAGGTCAGCCGTCGTTCCCTGGAAACTTATATAAAGCACGCAGAGAATCTGGGGGAACGTCGCGGAGCAAAGCCGAAACCAGGTTCAAAAAGACGATAAATCGATGGGGTGGGGGATTATTGACTTTTGATTTCTGTGTAGTATAATTATCGTATCAGTACGATAATTATATCTGTTGAAACGGGCCGTGAATGTGGTGGAACACACGCACGACCCTAACCCAACCCACCGAACGTAGCGGAGGGACGGGCTGACTTCATTATATCAGCCCAGTTTTCACGCCCTGGTGGGATTCACCGGGGCGATTTCTTTTTCTGACCGGGCAGAATGAGATCGCTCCAATAATCAAAAGGAGCCATCTGATGCTAAACATGAATCCAAGTCCACGAACAAAAGCTATTGCAATCCTTTCCAAGTTCCGCCAGGAGTGGCAGGAAGCGGCAAGCGGAAAGAGCCTGCTGGAGGTTGAAGGAAATATCGGCATGGTATTAGCCGATCTTGTGAATTCCTTTGAACTTGCCTCCCATGAACAATCCCTTGTGTTGGGACCACAGCTCTTTGAGGAAATGCGGGAAATCCTTTACCAGCCGTCCCGCAACTAAGCGACAGCCAGCCCGGTCTGGCACTGCTAATCCTATACCATTCCCCCAAAAATAATATTACCCCTGAAGGAAGATCATGAATACAATTAAACGTGCTGTACTATATGCAAGAGTTTCCAGCGATGACCGCGGCAAGGAAGGACGGAATCTGGCAGGACAATTGGAAATGTGTCGGGATTTTGCACTCGACAATGGATTGCAAGTCATTGCAGAATTGGCCGAGGATGATCGTGGTGCATCTGGCGCTTCATTTGAATTACCCGAACTTAATCACGCCCGTGATATGGCGCAAAAAGGGGAGTTTGATGTATTAGTGGTTCGCGAGATTGACCGCCTCAGTCGTAAACTTGCGAAACAACTTATCGTTGAAGAACAATTGAATCGAGCGGGCGTCGAAGTTGTTTATGTGCTTGCCAGCTACGAAAACTCTCCGGAAGGACGCTTGAACAAGCATATTCGTGCGACAATCGCTGAATACGAACGCGAAAAAATTGCTGAACGCATGGTTCGCGGTAGGCGGCAGGTGGTCAAAAACGGGAAGATCATGCTTCACGGAAATAAACCCCCATTTGGTTATCGCTTATCAGAAGACGGTAAAAATTTGGTGATTCATGAAGAGGAGGCAGCGGTCGTACGATTGGTTTACACATGGTATGTGGAAGGAGATGAAAAAGGTCGGCGCCTATCCACACGCGAGATTTCAAAGCGACTCACCCAAATGAGGGTTCCCACTTGGGCAGACCTGCGTGGGATGTTCAAAAAGCGCGGGAAAGGGGAATGGTCAGGGAGACTCGTGTATCGAATTCTGCAATCAGAGACATATGCTGGACACTGGCACTATGGAAAACGTAACACTTTCGGAGGTTACCACAAGCCCAACGCACGTGAATGGTGGCTGGCATTTAACGTGCCTCCTATTGTCTCTGAGGAAATGTGGGAGAAAGCTAAGCTTCAGCGAAAGGCAAATGTAAGTGTCTCCAAACGCAATATAAAACGTGAATACTTACTGAGAGGACGTGTCCGATGTGGCCTGTGTCATACCAGCGTCAATTGCTATGCTACCGTGCCTCATGAAAGGAAACTGTACCTGTATTACAAGTGTAATGCCCTCATGGGGAACATCGCCAACGTGAAGTGTCATCTCCCAAGCTTTCGCGTAGATGTTGTCGATAAGTTGGTCTGGGATTGGGTGAAGGCGCTTCTTACTCAACCGGGAACTCTGGAAACTGGGCTTGCAGAATATCAAGAAAGCCGAGAACAATTCATTGCACCCATCCGTGATCGTTTGCTTGTTCTCGATGATCTTTGGCAGGACTCGAAGAGTCAACTGGACCGCGTACTTGACCTGTATATTTCTGGTGACATTCCAAGAGAATTGTTGGTTGATAAGAAACAGCAATTAGAAACCACCCTAACCTCGTTGGAGAAAGAACGCGACGATTTGAATCTGAATTTGGAAACAGAAACCATAACAGAAAAAGACATCCAGCAAATTCGTGAGTTTGCTTTACAAATTGCGGAAGGATTGGGAACTGGAAATGAAACCTTTGATGATCGGCGACGCGTGATTGAGTTACTAGATGTTGGCGCTTTAATGACTGTAGAAGACGGTCAAAAATTCATTGATATATGGTGCTTTCTAGGTCGAAACAAGCTATCGGTTGGGTCAACTAGTTCTCGAAGTGGGGCACGCGCCAGTGATCGTCCGTGCTGTAACGCGAGAAGCCGCCGCCGACCGCGTCGTACATCCCGCCGCGCGCCATGGCTTTGAGACAGTGTTCGATGAGTTTGAGATATTCGTTTTGCTTCGCGGCGACGGAATGGTGAAGCAGAAATTCGAGCGCCATCGGCTGGGGAAATTTCGGCGCGTCGCCCCAGCCGCCCGTGCCCCAGTAATACGCGCCCTGCATGGATTTGGCGATCGCGGCGAGATGTTCGGGGGTCAGGCGTTCGCCCGCCTCGTTGTGGACCTGCGCCCGCAAATGTTCGAGGACTTTTTCCCCGGTCTCTTCGATCGCGTTCCTTTGATTTTCCCATGCGTTCGCCAGCCCTTCCAACACCTCCCGGAACGACGGCATGTTGTATCTTCGCACAGGCGGGAAGTATGTGCCAGCGAAGAAAGGCTTGAGGTCCGGCGCGAGAAACACAGACATGGGCCAGCCGCCCGAGCCGGTCATCGCAATCGTCGCCTGCATGTAAATGTTGTCGAGGTCCGGGCGCTCCTCCCGATCCACTTTGACGTTGACGAAATGCTCGTTCATGAACGCGGCGGTTTCGGGGTCTTCAAATGACTCATGCGCCATGACGTGACACCAGTGACAGGCGGCGTACCCGATGGATAAAAAGATCGGCTTGTTTTCGTCCTTCGATCTCTTGCGCGCTTCGTCACCCCAGGGATGCCAGTCCACCGGGTTGTCGGCATGTTGAAGAAGATAGGGGGAGGTTTCATTAATAAGGGAATTGGGCATGGCGGGTCTCTAAAGTAAACGTAAGCGACAGTCGTCTCGCAGGCGACTGTCGCTTTGGAAAACGCGACGATGCGCGGATTATAGCCCAGGCCGCAGGCTTTCCTGAAAATCGCCGACATTAAAACGAAAAAACCGTCCACGAATAAAACCTGTCACGAATACTTCGACAGGCTCGGTACAGGCGCTCGAATCTTTAACGAGAGCCGCGCGTAATGACGGGCGCCCATCCTTATTCGAGTATTCGCGATCTATTCGTGGACGGTTTTCTTGATCGTTTCAGTCCCTCTCTGAGGGATTGTTTATTTCTTACGAAGAACCGGATGGACATCGTACCATCTACCTACCGTTTTGTTTCAGTCCCTCTCTGAGGGATTGTTTATTTCTTACCAATCTGATGGAGTCGTCGTTGTATACGATGCGGTCCTTGTTTCAGTCCCTCTCTGAGGGATTGTTTATTTCTTACGAAACGCTGTATCCCTATTGGTGGTATGCCCTGCTCTGGTTCGGTTTCAGTCCCTCTCTGAGGGATTGTTTATTTCTTACATACGGCGACCTGACCCAACACATCGACTACGCTGAAGTTTCAGTCCCTCTCTGAGGGATTGTTTATTTCTTACCTAAATCAAAACCCAAGGAGTTTGAAATGAACGAAAAACGTTTCAGTCCCTCTCTGAGGGATTGTTTATTTCTTACTTTTCCTATCCATTGCGTCCACGACGATCGTTGTCGGTTTCAGTCCCTCTCTGAGGGATTGTTTATTTCTTACAGACCTTGCGTACTCTCAAGTGAACAAGGAAAACTCCGATGCGTTTCAGTCCCTCTCTGAGGGATTGTTTATTTCTTACTAAAGGAAAGGATACACATGGACCTTCTAACCCTACTAAAAAAACACGGTTTCAGTCCCTCTCTGAGGGATTGTTTATTTCTTACGCCGTACTGTGCGGCATCGGCGCTGGCGTCATGCTCGGTTTCAGTCCCTCTCTGAGGGATTGTTTATTTCTTACGTGTCGAGTTCTTTTCCAACTTGATCGGCGGGATCGGAGTTTCAGTCCCTCTCTGAGGGATTGTTTATTTCTTACTAGAGGGGACAGCATTCGGATGCTTTTTGTTAGGGTTTCAGTCCCTCTCTGAGGGATTGTTTATTTCTTACGCAATCCCCGTTCACTATACCCGCGTGATCCATTTCAAGTTTCAGTCCCTCTCTGAGGGATTGTTTATTTCTTACAGTCGTCGTTTTCTGTTCGATCTTCATGGATTTCAAGTCGTTTCAGTCCCTCTCTGAGGGATTGTTTATTTCTTACGTACAATAACCCCCGTCCCGACCCAATCACCGTGCGGTTTCAGTCCCTCTCTGAGGGATTGTTTATTTCTTACAAAAGTGGGCGACAGGCAAGGAATCAGGTCGTTCGCGTTTCAGTCCCTCTCTGAGGGATTGTTTATTTCTTACCCTTCCAAATCTTGATTTTTATCCGAAATTACGAGGAAAATTGAAGTTGGGATTGATTTTCTTCATAAAAACAGCCATTTTGCCTCATTTTTTCGTTTCCGAGCATCGCAGACTGCTCCTTATTGTTCTTAGATGCTCGGAGTCCGCCCGGCAGGGCTGGGGGGGCTTGCCCTGAAACCGCCACCGCTTGCCGCCGAGAAAGGGTCTTTTCCGAGAACCACTAAAACATGCCCACCCCCGCCCGATGCTCGGAAATCAGACCACCATCACTTGGGGCGGCTCGGATTTATTGAGTTCGCCGGGACGGGATGATTCCATGCGGTCCACGCAGTCGGCGCACAGGTAATAATAGCGCAGGTTGTCCCTGCGGGGGCGCACAATGCGCTTGACGGCTTTCTTTAATTTTTCAAGGTCCTTCCGAGCCAGGCGGCATTCAAAGACCGAGTATTGCACGGGCGTGCCGTAATCGAGCAATGCGTTGTGCAGTTTCGTGCGCCGCTTGTCGTTCGAGATGTCGTACACGATCAAAACGAATTGTAGTTCCGGTTTCATTATACACCTGCCTTGTGTCATTGCGAGACGGCGCTCTTCCGAGTGCGCACGCATGCGTGCATACCTTCCGTCTTCCGTCGAGCAATCTCCGTTTCAGAGAGGGATTGCTTCGGGCGATCCTTCGCCTTTGCTCAGGACGCCCTCGCAAAGACATTTACTTTGTCAGAAAAGGCTGGTACTTCTCCGCTTTCCCTTGGATTACGCGACGCAACTGCCTGGCTTGCACCTCGAAGCACTTCTGGTAGGTGACGGCTCTTCCCGCCAATGGATGAAGAACCTCTGTTTGCAGACGGGCATTGTATTGTGCCAGAAACTTCTTCAACGCGGGTTGTTTCAGCGTGTATCCGCCTTCGGGTGAAGAAACAAAATCCTCCGAGGTCAGGATGCGTTTATTGACCAGGGTCAGGGTCACCGAATCCACGATCAGGCTGCGGAACTCCTCCACCAGGTCGAGCGCGAGGGCGGGTCGTCCGTACACGTCGGCGTGAAAGAAACCGTCGTAGGGGTCGAGCCCCGCCACCTCGAGGGCGGTCATCATGTTTTGCGTGAGCAAGCTGTAGCCAAGGCTGAGCAGGGCGTTGGCGGGGTCTTTGGGCGGGCGGCGCGAACGTTTTTTGAACTCCCATTCCTTCGGCAGAGCCGCGCGCAGGATCTCGAAATAGGCTTTCGCGCCGATCCCTTCGCGCCCGCGCAGGCGTTCCAGGTCGGTTTCGTTTTCGGCATCCGCGATAGCCCCGTCAAGTTGTTCCATCGCTTTCTTCGAAATTTCAGGATTCGTCCGCAGGATGCGCTTTGCGAACGCGCGCTGGTTTTTGAGTTTCCCCAGCACAATGGCTTTGGCGATCGGGAAACAAAAAGCCGGGTCCGCCGCCCGTTTGTATTGTTCCCGCCGCAGGAAGATGTTTCCTTCGGTCGGGGGCATCAGCCTGCCGAGCAGTTTTCCCGCGCGGCTGACGATGGAGAACGATACGCCCGCCTCAAGCAGCGACAGCATGGCTTGGGTGGTGATTCCCACGCTTCCCACGATCACAAGTTCAGTCACATGCGCCAGCGGCGCGTTGAACAGCGCCTCCTCATCCTTGCTCATCACGAGAATGCGTTTGTATTCCTTTTCAATGCGCGCGCCGGGTTCGGTCACGTAGAGGGTTGGCATTACCGATACCCCTCCGGCGCATAATCGAAGAACAGGTCCGGGTCGAACGCGCCTTTCACCTCCACCTTCTTTGCCTCCGCCTCGAAACTGTAGGTGTCGCGGTAAAAATGCACGCCTAAAAAATCAAACCCGCGCTCGAAAGTTGTAATGTTTGTCTTGTTCGGCTCGAATTTGAGTTTGAGTTTTTCGAGAATTTCGCCCGTCGCCCGTTTGGCTTTCTGCGCCTCCGTTTCGGATGATGTAAAGATGCAGAAATCGTCTGCATAGCGAACGGGGAAATACCCCGCATCGAGCAGTCCTTCGTCCAGCCTGTGAAGGTAGATATTGCACAACAGGGGCGAGATCACCGCGCCGAGTGAAATGCCCGTCCCCGGCGAAGCCTCTCCCTGCCGCGCCCATTGTTTCAACAACCGCAACACGAGCGGGTCTTTGACCTTTTGTTTGAAAAATTTGACGATCAGTTCATGGTCCAGGCTGGGGAAGCAGTTGTCAATGTCCGCATCCACCACCCAGGTCCTGCCATAATCGCGGTACTTCAAAATTTCGGGAATTGCGCTTCTCACGCCGCGCCCGGGACGGTAGCCATGACTGCAATTCAGGAAGGTCTTCTCGAATACATCGTCCACCAACCGCAAAACAGCGCGTTGCAATACGCGGTCGGACACCGTCAAAATCGAGATCGTGCGCAGTGTGCCGTCCTTTTTGGGGATGTGGAACTGCCGCAACTTCCGCGCCTGATAGGTATTGGCGCGCACCTCGTCCGCCAGGGCGGTCAGGCGTTCCTCCCAGTTGCGCTCCCAGCGTTTCAGGCTCACCCGGTCTATGCCGGGCGCGCCCTTTCTCTCGCGCACCTCCTCCCAGGCGCGCCGCATATTATCGGGGTCGAGAATTTTTTGAATCCAGTTCATGTGTCATTTATGTCATTGCGAGGAGCGACCTCCTCTCGGCAGGGAGATTGCTTCAGGCGAAAGAACACCGCCCTCGCAATGACATATCAAATGCGCCGCGTCTGTCCCAATCCAAATGTCGTCTTATACCCCGTCCCGCAATAGAAGGCATACTCCGCCAGCAAGTTGCAAAGCCGCGCCCAAAATTCATCCTTCGCCAGAACGCGGTAACGACACAAGCCGGTAAAGCCGATCCAGTCCGCGTTCTTGTACTGCACCGCGCCGCTTTTCAACTCATAACGGCTCAACGCAAGTTTTGCCTCCTTCAATTCTTCCACCGCCTGCGGCAGGCTCGCCGAAGAAAAATGATCCCAGCGTTTCAGCCACGAGCCCAGCGTCGTCTCCGGTATGGGTAGAGGCATATGCAGGTCGCCGTCGTGAAAGGTCGTCAACGAAGCGAACTCCACCTCCAGCGCGTCTGCCGGAACCGAATCGGATTCAAAATACTTCCCTGCCAAAGCGGAATATGACGACGCGCCCGCCCAGGGATGTTCCCCCGCCTCCGCCACACTCTGGACCTCGAAACTGACCCTGCCCAACTGAACGATTCTCCCCCTCAGGCTGGGAATCACCGAATCGCGCAAATGAAGCGATTCCTTCTCCCTCAAGGTCGTCGCCCGAAACCACGCGCTGCCCCCCGCCTCCACCAAATTGAATCCCTTCTGTGCGCGGAACGTCCCTCGCAAGTCCGAGACCGTGTACGGGCGCAATCGATTTCCGTCGTGCAATTCATCCGACTCGTCCTCCGAAACCCCCATCCAGCGTAAAAATTCCGACCGCGCCGCCGCGCCCATATACTGCGGCAGCGAACCGCGTTCGAGGGCTTTCAGGTGAAAGACGGTGGATGTCAACATGCGCCTACCTCAACCTACGCGAGATATTCACGACCTTATGGTAGTTATTCTTCTCCCAGTGATACACCGAGGCGTCGTCCACCGTGCCCCAGACCGCGCCCATCGCAAACACCAGCGGCAGGGGCGCCGCAAGGAAGATGTGAACCCGTCTCCCGCCCGCAGAGCGTTTGATCTTGTTCATCATCGTCTTGAATTCCAGCACGATCCCATTCCATTCCCCCTCCGATTCGGGATTCAAAAACTTCACCTGCGCCCCATAAGCCGGGTCGTTTGTCACCATCACAATATCGGCGTCTATCTTGCGCTTGTTGAGATAACCCGCCACGTCCACCAAAGCGCGGCGACTGATATCCACCACGATCGCCACATCGTCCTTCGTGATCTGCAAATCGTCCTGCGCCGTCCTCGTCTTTTTCGCCGCCTTCGATTTCGGGGCGGTTTTCTTCTTTTTGGATTTGATCAAGTACGAAATGAAATTAGCGCCTTTTTGAACGACATATACGCTTCCTTTCGCGCCCGCCGCAACCAGCGACCCGCCCGCCAGCATCCCTTCCAAACCGGGTTTCATCGCCTCGAAGGCTTTCAACGCTTCCATGACCATTTGCATTCCGTCCATGTTAAATCTCCATCGTTAATCCACAGGATGATACAACTTCTTCACCCACACCCGCCTGCTCCCGTCCGGCAGGGTCTCTTCCAGGTATTCCACCTCCGCCTTCTTCGCGGGCGTGAAATCCTTCGGCAAGACATGCTCCCGCCGGAAGGATAACTTTTGGTCGGGCGCGTCTTCCGGATGTAAAGATTTCCCGTCACTCCCTACCTTTGCCTTTTTTCATGCGGCTCCCTTCGGCGGGGTGGCGGGTGTATCTGCGCCCATCGTTTTGCCAGGCAGAGCGGTTTTGAATTTGGGTTCATCGAACTCCATACGCCCATATCCGCTGTTGGTCTTTGCGCCGATGCCCTCCCGCGCCAATGCAAGCTCCAAAATATCGAACGCAGCATCCACCCATTTGTCGTTTGGTCCCGCAAGCGCGATCAAAAACCCTCCCGTCGCCGTCAAAAAGGGGATCGGAGTCGGGCTGTCCCAATCGGCGGGCGGGGCGAGATCAAGATCGGGCGCATACGCGGGCTTTTTACCTTGATAGTAATCCGGATGATGCACGGTGATCACATCCTTCCAGAGCGCTTTCCTATCCTTGCCGCTCTCCGGCACATAGAGCGCGTCGTAAAAGGTGATGAAACCCGCCTCCTCCGTCGTCCCAAAGAGGGTGACGTACCCATCGCCTTTGCCTTTCTCCCAGCGCGGGTCTTTGTGCAGGTAGGTCGTCACATAATGCGCCGCCAGCCCCTTCAGGGCGCTTCCCGGTATGTACGGCGCGCCATAGGTGCGATGCAGGGCAATCGAAGTTTCGAGAACGCTTTCCGCCCCGAGGTTGACCGCCAGCCGTCCAAGCGTATGCGCCTTGCGGACGTTCTTCTTACCGCAAATTTCTTGAAGTGATCTTTCCCAGCGCTCATAGAACGCCTCATAGGCTTTGGGCATCCGCATCCTAGCCGCTTCGGAAACCAGTTTCTCCTTGGCGCTGCTCTCCGTCGTTGAACCCTTGAAGTCGTCCTTCAGGAATTTATCCAGCCACAACCCGGCATGATACTCCGTGTTCGCCGGTACGCTTTTCAACGCGTTTCGCCGGTAATCAGTCATGGATTTCTCCTTCCTCCGTCGCCTTCACCTCCAAAACGGATTCAGCGAAGCGCTTAAACCACTTCAACGCCAGCAGGGTCCTTCTGGTGAGGTACATGTATTTTTGCATCTCCGCAGAGCGGCTCTCTTCGGCAAAGTTCCCGCCATTTCCTTCGAGCACGATCTCACCGAGGTCTTTCAACAAAACTTTATGCCCGTCTTTTCCGCGGCTCTCCACGAACGAAATGGCTTCCGCCAGTCCCGCCGTCCGCACAAGGATGGGCAGTTTATGCGCCATCGAACCGTATTGCTTGCGTTCGGTTGTACCTTTTTTGTGTTCATCTCCGAAAGCAGCCACCTTATGATATGCCGCTTCTGCAAGAATTTGGTCGAGAGTTTTCATGGCATTTCCTCCCACGCCGGGATCGCCCTGCACAGCCCGCGTCCCACCGTTGCCTTGCCGCCGAATTGCAGGGTTTTCGCGGCGATCTTTCTCACCTCATTGAAAACGGTCTTTTCATCCGCTTTCACGCTTGCCCAGACTACCCGGCTCACCAGCACGGTCTCGGTCGGCAGGGCTTCCTCGTACCACAACTGTCCCTCCGCAACGGTTTTCTTTTCGTCTTCGATTCGAATCCGCGCCGTGATCTCCGTTGCGGTCTCCAGCAGGAAACTCATCGCATCGTCCGAGATCACGCAGAAGCGCTCCGCGAAATCCTTCCGCGCCTCGACATCAGGCTTGGACTGGGATGGGAAGAGTTTGCCTCCGATCCATCCCGCCCAAAGTTTTGCGTCATTATCAGCGCTTGGATGTAGAGGCAGGTCTTCCAAAATGATTTGATTGACACTGTCCACTTTCAATGGACTATTCTGCTCGCTCGTAAAACAAACGTCATCTTTTGAAGGGACTGGTATATTTTGGGGAAGATCCGCATTTCCCTCCGCATCCCGCGCCAAACGGCGCAACAGCAGGGGCGAGGTCGCCCATGCGAACACCCCGCGCAAACTGCGGATCGGCATCAACAGCAGGCGCGCATCAGTGAATGTTACTGAGCCAGCGTGTTCGCTTGGGTCATCTGTTTTGGGGTCTGGGCCAAATACATGTTTTCGTAATTCTTTTGCTACGGCTGTATCAGAATCTGGGGTTGCGGCATCCCTGAACACGCCTTTGAGCGTCGTCCCCGGCAGGAAGGGAATCCCGGTCGCCTTCTCGCGCGCGATCGGCAGGTCTATCACGCCCACGCCCTGCCCGGTCCCGGCATGTAGGGGTGAAAACGCGTGGACGAATAACAGTTTTGCATTCATGGGTTGTTCCTCCTATTTCAAAGTGTCGAGAAAGGCTTGCAGGACGTCGGGGTTGTTGTCGAGAGGCGGGATTTTTGAGGCTTCATCATCATCGAGGTCGCTAAAGACCTTGCGATCTTTTGGGACTCCTTCCAGCACCAGACCGCCTGGCGGAGTATATGTTTCATCGGATTGAACCGGTAGCCATTCCAGAATTGTTGCCAATCCTATCGAGCCATCCGAGCAGGCAATTGGTCTCAGAATGAGCGGACTGGCAAGCCGGTCTATGGATTTTTTTTCGTTTATCTTTATACCTTGTAAATTTATCGAGTCCGGCAGGCCTTTGCCGCGAGGCATATGGAAAAGTATGGGCAATCCCAATTTCGCCCTGGGAAATTTATGCACTAGCGATTCTTTGTCCGCGCCATCGGGTAAGTTCGGTTCCTTACCAAATTTTGACCTGATTTCATTCGCTTCTGGCCAATGGCTTAATTGATGGTCTCCGCTAAAACGCGATTGTCGAAATTTTTTCAGAGATTGGATCAGGCTTTTCCAGGCAAGTATTTCTTTGGTGTCGAACTCGATTGCCCGGTGTCTTGGTTTACGTTTTAGATACGGCACGCCAGCCAGTTCGCAGGATTTTCCGGAAACATGGGCTTTTAATCCGGATTGAATTAATTCGCCCACTGTTCCTTTTTTAGGCGCTTTCACTTCCTGTCCATTTTTATTGACGCATTGAATTGCGCCAAATCCACGCCGGGTGCGAGCCCCGATTCCGCCAAATGTCTCCCATGCCCATAACGCGGCTTCAACGTTCTTAATTAATTCAGGATCGTTTCGGTGTTTTATCTCAAGTTCGAAAATTATATCGAGTAAGATGTCCTCCGACTTCCAACCTACCAGTTTCTCCTCGTTCTTATCGGGCTGCAAAGGAAATGCCGCATAGGGGGCAATTTTGCTGGAAAATTTGGTTTTCTTTTTATCGTTTTCCTTCACAACTTGAAAAGCAGGTTCTCGTTTGAACGAATCTTTGGCAACTGGACGAATGGAGACGGCAACTTCGGAAGGAGACTCTGTGCTGCCCCATATTTTGGCTTCTTCCTGTTGCATTTCAGCGATAGATGAATATTCGGCGGCTTTACATGCGCGCCACCAAAAGCGCAAATGCCCGCGCACTTCACTGGCGCGCACGGTGGTGATCGAGTCCGCTTTTAGCGGCTCTTCCCCGCCGCCAAAGAGCGGTGTGATGATCTTGTACGTTCTGGTTTCCTTCACCCAACCGTCCCTGTCAACCGGGGTCACTTCCGGCGGGGTTCCCTGTTCGGGTTTCCTGTTCATCATTTCACCTCCATCTCTTTCACCGTGCCGTCCCATGCGCCGAGCAGGGCGATCCCAAAACCATCTTTGCGAGATTGCTCATCGTCGCTAACGGCTTTCAGCCACACTTCTTCGATGAACTTTTCGACATTCGCATTCTCGAGATTCAAAAAGTAAACGCTCCCCGCCGGGACGAGCCTGCGCGTGGGCTTCGGCGCTCCTCTTTTCCCGTCTGCATTTACAGCCGCATAATCCCAGCCGGAGATGGTCTGGTAACGGGGCAAAGCAACCGCCTCCACTTTTACTTTGAATTCGCTCTCCATGTAATCAGGCAAATATCCGTTCTTGAAATGCGCCGGGGTTGCAAGGATTAAGCGGCAATGCCCGCTCGATTTGATTGCACTCGTCACAGGGCAATCAGGCAAAAAATTCTCTGCGCTTCGCCAATTCACAATTCTTCGTTCGCCGCCAAGCGAGTCGGCGCCTTCTGTGAGGTCGGCTTCCGTTTCGAGGGCGATTGCGAGCGTGTGGGCATCGTGCAACCGTTTCTCCGCGTTCCACTCCGCCCGCATGAATTCCATGCCGCTGGTCTGGAACAACGCGCCTTCTTCCGAAGTCTGCGAATCCTTTCTTATGCGTACATGCACGCGGCAATCGCGCGGCAGGCCTTCCAAGCCGATGGTTTTGAGATCGGGAGAGTCGTCTTTGGCTTCGACCAGCCATTTTTTCATTTCCTCCCACGACCAAAAGCGCGGGGCTTCGTCGTAAGCCTTATCCTTCACATGCGGAAGATACCCGACCAGGTTCTTCGTCAAATCTGTGTGAGCGTATGTGAGCGGGCCAAGCGCATATCGCCGTGTTTGGTTGTTATCATCCTTCACAATTAGCGCGTCCGCTGGCGCAGGGAAATAGCGCGTTTTGATTCTTCCATCGTGTTCCAACTCCACCAGGAAAGGTCCGCGCACGGTCTTGCCCAGCAATTCATTGATTTTGCTTGTGTCGAAAGCGCTGTTCGGTTTTGTCCCCGAACGCGTCCGCACCGCGCCTGCAATCGTGGAGGGGTAGGGAAAGTCCATTGATTTTGCGCGTTCCCCCGGAGTCCCCGTGAACGGTTTGCCGTCCCGGAAGATCAACGGGTCTCGTGGAACGATCAACCATGCGCTCATTTTGCCTCCTCTTCAGTCGCCAGATTCTTGGCGACGACCATCTCGCGGGCGAGTTCGTCGAGCTCGATGATTTTTATCCATCCTTTGAAGATGTCTTTTACTTCTTTCGATATTTCGACTCCGCTCTCTCCCCGTTTGCGCCCAATTATTCGCACGGCCTCAGCGGCTTTTCCTTCCGGCGGGATGTTTGTTTTGACTATGGCGTGGTGAAGTTCTTGCAACTCATACGCCGCCCCGCCGCTGATGGACTTTGCATCGAATAAATCCTTCAACTTCGTCAGGCGATCATACAAATCATTGAACTTCCCAACGGTGGTTCGATTCGTTCCGCTGCGCTTGGCGAGAATGACCGCCAGCCCGTTCTTTCCTTCGATGCTCTTGGCTTCCCTTTCCGCCTTGCGCGCCAATTCCAACGCATCCGATAGCGGCTCGAGGTGATGGGCGATCACAATGCCGACGGAAAGAGAAGGTTTTGTTTTTTCTGTTCCATGTCTGCCCATCTTTTCCTTAAAAACGATGTCCAGTTCGTACGCGCATTTCAACGCGGTGTTCCGCGGCAGGTAAGCCAGCACATCATCGCCGCCGGAATAAATGGGGACGCCGCTGTTTCCTTCAACGATTTCCAGCGCTTTACCGGCGAATTCAGCCAATGATTTTGAAATCTGTTTGTGATCCTCCTTCCGTTTGTGTTCGTCTATCAACCTTCCCATAAAATCGCCGTCCGCCGCGAGCAGGGCGTAATAGGGGTTCGGTGTCGGAAGGCCCTTCATTACCTCTCGAAACCTCTCTCGTACTACATCGGGCAGTTCCTGCTGAGGAAAACCATCCTTCAAACGACTTTCGAAAACCAGTCCTTCATCATTCCGTTCAAGATCGTCGGTATCTGACGGCAGCAAAGACCTTAACTCTGTCAGGAGGCTTTGCCCTTTGCTTCGGAGTCTTTGAACGAAGGGGATCGCCGCCATGTCCGACGTGCTTTTGAACTTACGCGCTTTTCCGGGGCTTCCCAACCGTTTGAGTAAATCCACACCGGAGAGTTGCTCTCCCCGACGGGCATGATAATTCTTGTAAAGGTTTTCGATTTTCTCCTTTTCCTTCGGGTCATTTCGTTCGGGATAAGCCTCCTTCGGTATCACCGATTCGCGTGCGCCATCCAGCGAAGATTTTGGAGCATTAGACGACCACGTTGGCTGTATAAAATTCCGGGTTGCTTTCCGCGCCGCTAGCAAAGCATCAGCCTTTTCTCTGGCTTCCGCGTAGCCCCCCTCTTTGGAATCGTCAATTGGCACGCTGACCCATGAAAACTCGATCAAGTCCTTGATTTGCTGATTGGCAACGTCCTCAAAGTACTTTCCCCCGTTATCGCCGCTATGACCAAAACGGCTCTTCGCATCCTCCCAAAGCGCGTTTAGCCGCTTATCTAATGCCCCACGCACCGGCTTCGCCATATCGCTTGGGTCGCCGTCCACAACCGCAACGATTTTATTTGGCGAAGTGAACTTGCTGGCTGGTTGAAGATCATTCGAAGTTTCTGGGTTTGGAAAAATAAGTTCGGGAGCATTCAAATGATGTAGAAACGGAGCCTCCGAGAAATCGGGTATAGTACCCGTAGGCAAGAACAAACGGAGGCTCCGCATGAAGTGTAGCACAGAAACCCTGAGCAAAATTACAGCGCTGTTGGTTGCAGATTTTGAAGAGCAGATGA
>WBZR01002939.1_pt1 | contig 16503 bp, 14 predicted proteins | sample 5204231 | NCBI WGS metagenome assembly WBZR01 (sample SAMN12412403, study PRJNA552823) | activated sludge metagenome | isolation source: activated sludge from anammox sidestream of wastewater treatment plant... | place: USA: Virginia | collected 2017-08 | reverse complement strand
TGACCAACCACGAGTCGCTGGGCTATTTTGCGGAGCGATACGGTTTTACGGTTGTGGGCGCCATCCTGCCGGGTTTCAGTTCGGAGGCGGGGGCTTCGGCGCGGGAGGTCGCCTCTGTCATCGAAGCGATTAAAACATCGGGCGCGCCCGCCATTTTTTTAGGCGAGGCGGAAAACGCGGAACTGGCGAATCAGATCGCCGCTGAAACGGGCGTGAAGGTGGCGGGCGCGTTGCACCTTGAGTCTTTGACCGACGGCGACCCCGCGCCGACCTATATCGAGATGATGAAATATAATGTCGCTCAGATCGTCGAGGCGTTAAAGTAACAACAGACCTGACAGGTCTCTGAAGACCTGTCAGGTCTTGTAGGCAAATATGTACCCAACCGCCAATCATAAAAACGACCAGCCGATATTGAATGTTTCGCATCTCACCTTCCGCTATAACGGGCGGGACGCGCTTGAAAACATTACCTTTCAACTGCATGAAGGGGAGCGTATCGCCATTGTGGGACCGAACGGCGCGGGCAAAAGCACGTTGATCAAGGTCATCGCGGGCGTTTTGCAACCGACCTCCGGCGAAGTAAACATCTACGGAACGCGCCCGGACAGACATGTTTGCATCGGGTACATCCCACAGCGCAACCAGGTGGACTGGCATTTCCCCCTCAGCGTGGCGGACGTGGTGATGATGGGGCGCTCGGCGAAACTGGGCCCGTTCAATTTTCCGCGCAAGCGCGACTGGGAGGTTGTGCATCACGCCCTTGAAACCGTCGAATTGACGAACCTTGCGGAGCGGCAGATCGGCCAGCTTTCCGGCGGACAGCAACAGCGCATGTTCATCGCCCGCGCCCTGGCGCAGGAGGCGGCATTGATGTTGATGGACGAGCCGTTGACCGGGCTGGACGCGCCTTCGCAGGAAGGGATATTGAATTTATTGGATCGCCTGAAATCGGAAAAGGCGACTGTCATGGTGGCCACGCACGATCTGGATCAGGCGGCGACCCATTTTGACCGAATCATGCTTCTCAACCATCGCCTGGTGGCATTTGGAAACCCGGCGGATGTTTTGCATACCGATAATTTGCTCAATGCTTTTGGCGGCAGGTTGAAACCTGTGGACGGGCAAAGCGTTTTGAATATTGATGATTGCTGCGATGACGGGGAGCGCCCATAATTTGCGATTTACGGGCGACGATTTACGATTGTTCGATGACGAAGTTTTGTTCGGGCGGCTTGCCGGGCAAAACCCACGCCCGATATGATAAATAAAACAGACATGGCCGGTAATACGTCAAAGCCCTTTTGTCGGACGCAGAGGAACGCGGATTTACGCTGATAAAAGAATAATGCGCTGCGCGTGTCGAAGAGTCCAAAATCGAATGTCCTTTCTCCTTGAACCCCTCTCTTACGCCTTCATGCAGCGCGGGATGATCGCCGCTTTACTTGTAGGAATTGTCTGCGCCGTGGTTGGAACCTATGTGGTTTTAAGGGGCATGGCGTTCTTTGGGGACGCGCTCGCGCATACCATCCTTCCCGGCATTGCCCTCGGCTACCTCATCAGCGGCGGGGAGCGGGATGTTTTGTTTTGGTGGGCGTTGGGAACGGCCGTCGCCGCCTCGCTGGGAATCGGCGCCATCAGCCGGAACTCGCAGATCAAAGAAGACACCTCCATTGGCGTGGTGTTTGCCGGAATGTTCGCTTTGGGTATCGCCTTGATCTCGACCGTCCGCGACTACGCCGTGGATTTGAGCCACTTCCTCTTCGGAGATATATTGACCGTCACGCCGCACAGCCTGTGGCTGATCGCGATCTTCGGCGGAATCGTCCTCCTGGCCGTTTTCGCCTTCTATAAGGAATTCACGACAATTTCCTTCGACCCCATCCTCGCCGCCACCCTGCGACTCCCGGTCGGACTGCTCAACAATCTTTTTCTCATCCTGGTCGCCGTTACCGTCGCCGTCTCGCTTCAAACCGTCGGCGTGGCGCTGATGGTCGCCATGCTCGTCACCCCCGCGGCGACGGCATACCTGCTCACCCAGCGCCTCTCGCGGATGATGCTTTTGGCGGCGGTCTTCGCCTCGCTTTCGGGGATCATCGGTTTGTATTTATCCTTCCATCTCAACATCGCCTCCGGCGCGGCGATTGTATTGACCGCGACGGTCTTCTTTCTCGCCGCCTTTATATGGAAACGAACGCGAAACACATAGCGCCGTTGTACCGCAAACTTTAGTTTGCGCCTGCATACAAGCAGCCTTCTCGAAATTTTAAAACCGTGGAACATGCCCGCAGGCTTGCGCTGCGGTTTTTTGTTACAATCGCGCCCATGCCGAACCATAAAAAACCTTTTCTCTGTCTGCTTTCATTATTTCTTTTTCTATCCGCCTGCGCTTCAAACGCGCCGACAGACGCGCCGCCCACAGAGTCAATCTTCATCACAGCCCCAACCGGCGAAACGCCAGCCCCGGTCGTCGAAACTCCCCCGCCGACGAACACGCCGCCCCCCGCATTGGAGCGCGCGAAATACACGCTCGACACGCTCATGGATTACGACGCGCACACCGTCACGGTGGATGAAACCATCCAATACCCCAACCTGACCGGCAACCAACTCAACAACCTTGTCCTGGCCGTCACCCCAAATCTCTGGGATGGAAGTTTTATCCTGAACAGCCTTGCGGTGGATGGAGAACCCGTCTCGAACTTTTCCCTCACCAGCCAGCGGATTGACATCCCCCTCGCCTCGCTCCTCCCCCCAAGCGGAGTCGTCGAACTCAGGCTTAATTTCACGCTGAATCTTCCCCTCGCCGAACAGGCAGACCCCAGCGACTCGCGCCCGCGCATTTACGGCTACACCTCGCGGCAAATCAACCTCGTCAACTGGTATCCCTTCGTCGTCCCCAACATCAACGGCGAATGGATCCTGCGCGACCCCTGGTATTACGGCGAACATCTCGTCTACGACTCCGCGGACTACGCGCTCAACCTCAAATTCGCAGACCCGGCTTCGGCTCCCATCGTCGCCTCCAGCGGAGTCCCCGAAGCGTTGCCCGATGGCAGTACCCGCTATACGATTGAATCCGCCCGCACATTTGCCCTCTCCGCCAGCCGCGACTTCCAGACATCCACAACACAAGCCGGCGATGTGACGCTCTCCAGTTACTACTTCTCCTTCAACGAAGCGGGCGGGCAGGGAGCGTTGCTGGCTTCGGCTCAGGCATTGCAGGTCTTTGGCGCAAAATATGGCGCGTATCCGCATAAAAGCCTCGCCATCGTCATGGGCGACTTCAACGACGGCATGGAATACTCCGCCTTCTTCTATCTCAGCCGCGATTTTTACAACCTGTACGATGGAACCCCGGCAAACTATTTAACATTCGTCGCCGCGCATGAAACCGCGCATCAATGGTGGTTCGAACAGGTCGCCAGCGATCAGGCTCTGCAACCCTGGCTCGACGAATCCCTCTCCACATACAGCGAGCGCGTCTATTACGAAAACACCTCGCCCGACCTCGTCTCATGGTGGCAATCCTACCGCGTGGACTATTACAAACCCGAAGGCTTTGTGGATATTCCCATTTACGAAGGGCAGGGATTCCGCCCCTATACCAACGCCGTTTATTTTCAGGGCGCGACCTTCCTGCACAAAGTCCGCGAGCGCATCGGCGACGAAGCCTTCTTCCGCTTCATGCAGGATTATCTGAATCAAGGCCGCGGCAGGATCGTTACCGCAAACGACTTCTTCCGCATCCTGCGCGCCAATGCCGGCTCCACCGACCTCTCCGACCTCGTCAACCAATACTTCCGCAGCGTCTATCAATGATTCGCAAATTGCAAATCTCCAATTACCGATTACTAATTACCTTCTTCCTTCTTTCCTCCCTCCTCCTCTCCTGCTCCCTGCCATCCTCGCCGCCAACCCCCACCCCACTCCCCTTCGCGGAAATCGTTTTACCCAAACCGCAAACATCCGCATCCGCCACGCCCTTCCAACCCGCCGCGCAGACGGACACGCCGATTCCGACCTTCACTTCCTCGCCGATTCCAACGCTGACGTTTACTTCAACTGCCCCGCCCACCGCGACGCAAACCCCGCCTCCCTCCACGCTGACGGTGGATACCGTTCCCCCAGCCTCCGCCACGCCGATTGTTTCCTCGCGCCCCAACTACATCCTCAATGTAACGCTCGACTTTGAGAACAGGTCGCTTTCCGCCGACGAGACCATCCGCTACTACAACACAACCGGGACGACCCTCTCCGACCTCGTCTTCTCCGTCCAGCCGAATATCCACCCCGGCGCGTTCACGCTCAACGCCATCGCGCAGGACGGCGTCGCGCTTGGGGCGTACTCATTCAGCGGGCAACGCCTGAGCGTCGCATTGAATCAACCGCTCCCAAACGGCTCCGCGACCACCATCACGCTCAACTTCCGCCTCAAGATTCCCAAAAAAGGATCGGGCGACGTCTTCGGCTACGACTTCAACCAGATCAACCTCGTGGACTGGTACCCCTTCATCGTCCCCTATCAGGACGGCTGGGTATTGCACGACCCCATGCCCTGGGGCGAACATCTCGTCTATGATTCCGCCGACATCGAACTCAATATCAAGACCGATTCGGGCGTGATCCTGGCTGTGGGCGCGTCGCCCGAAGCGAACGGCGCCGACGGCTGGACGCGCTACCGCATGTACGGCGCGCGCACGCTGGCCGTCTCCGCCAGCGATGAATTTATCGTCAATGAAACGACGCTGGGCAATATCAACATCCGTTCGTATTATTTCAACGGCTATCAAAAGGGCGGCGACGACATGCTGATCTACGCCAGCGAAGCCCTGCAAACCTACTCGGCGGAATTTGCGCCCTACCCGCATCAAACCCTCGCCATTGTGCAATCCGACATGGACGACGGGCAGGAGTATGACGGGCTGGTCTTCCTCGCCACCGATTTCTACAGCCAGTACACCGGCTCTGCCAAAAGCAACCTGACGACCATCGGCGTGCATGAGATCGCGCATCAGTGGTGGTACAGCCTTGTCGGCAACGACCACGCCTTTGAACCCTGGCTGGATGAGGCGCTCGCCACCTATAGCGAACGCATCTTCTTCGAGAACAACTATCCCGCCAGCATCTCGTGGTGGTGGCAATTCCGCGTCAACTACTTCAAACCGACCGGCTACGTGGACGCGACCATCTACGATTACGGCTCCTTCCGCAATTACACCAACGCCGTGTACTTCCGCGGCGCGCTCTTTCTCGACGACATGCGCGAGCAAATGGGCTATGGCAATTTTTCCAAATTCATCACAGCCTACGCCGCGCGCTACGCCCATCGCCGCGCCTCCACAGCGGAGTTCTTCGCCCTCGCCCGCGAGACCATCAACGTCAACTACGATGGCTTGATCGCGGACTATTTTTCGAAAGGGTATTGACTGTGGAGCGCAACATCTCCCGACGTTGCAACGCGAAAGTCAGGGACTTTCGAGTCCATTTACGAAAAAAAGGCGACCCAACCCGGGGTCGCCTTTTGCGTTATTCATCCCTTGTTACTTTTTCTTCTTCGCCTTTGAAACCTTCTTGACCGCCTTGCGTTTCGCAGATTTCCCCTTCCCCTTCACGGATTTCGCATTTCGCTTCACTCCCTCCACCGGCAGTTTCTCCAACTCGCCCACCAGCCTTGCAAGGAAGTCGAAGCCGCCCTGCCAGAACTTCGCGTCGCGGATGTCCACGCCCGCTTCCTTTAAGATACGCTCAGGAGATTCTGATCCGCCTGCTGAAAGTATTTTCAAATACTTTGGCTTGAACGATTCGCCCTCCTCCTTGAATTGCTGATACAGGGCGTAGACCAGCAATTGCCCGAAGGCGTAGGCATAGACATAGAACGGGACTTGATAGATGTGAGGGATGCCGACCCACTCCCATTTGAACTCGTCGCTCAATTCGAGCGAGTCGCCGAATTGTTCCTTGAGGTTGTCGAGGTAGGCTTTGCTCAGATCGTTCACCGAGGCATTCTTCTGGGTTAATTCGTGCGCGGTCTTTTCAAACAGCGCAAAGTAAGACTGGCGCATGACAGTCGCGTAAGCGTCGTCCATCTGTTTGAAGAGGATGTCGCGCCGGACCGATTCGTCTTTTTCCTCCGCAAGCAGTTTGTCAATCAGAATCATCTCCGCAAACGTGGAGGCCGTCTCCGCCAGCGGGAGCGAGGAATGGAAGGTGTAGGCGCTGTGATGTTCCGCCAGCATGGCGTGGATGGCGTGGCCGAGTTCGTGCGCCAGCGTCGCCACCTCGCGGCTGTTGCCCTGATAGTTCACCATCACAAAGGGAGTTTCCTCCGGCAAAAAGCCCCAGCAGAACGCGCCGCCGCGCTTGCCTTTGCGGATTTCGCTGTCAATGCGGTTCTGGTCGAAGACGCGCTTCGCCAGGTCCGCCACTTTGGGCGAAAATCCCGCGAACGCATCCAACACCATGTTGACGGCGGTATTCCAGTCGTATTTTTTCTTCGAGGCGGCGAGCGGCGCGTAAATATCGTAGCGGCGCATCTTCTTCATGCCGAGATGCTTCGCCTTCATCTTGAAGTAACGCTGAAAAACGCCCGTATTCCTGCGGGCGACGCCCAGCAGCGCTTCCACGGCTTCGTCCGGCACGTCGTTGCTCAGGTTGCGCGGCGCGATGAAGTTCTTGAACTTGCGCAAGGTGAGATTCTCGCTGTGCCAGTCGCGCAAAATGGTCTGATAAATTTGCCCGAGGATGGGACCGTCCGCCGCATAGACTTTGAATTGCGCCTGATAACTTGCGGCGCGCACGGCGGGGTCTGTGCTGTAACGGTAGGAGAACAACTCCGCCGCCGTCATGTCCTTTTCTTTTCCATTCGCCTTCATCTTGAAGACATAGCGGTTCGTGATCGAATCGTACAGGTTGCCGAGCGCGTTCACGCCGGTCACGTTCTTAAGGTTGACGATCTTCTCCTCCGCCTCGCTCAGGGTGTGCGGCTTGAAGTTGCGCATCGCTTCCAGGTAATAGCGGTAATCGCCGGAGGCGTCCATCAACCGTTTTGCATTGGCGTCATCCAGTTCCTTCCACCACAGGCTGAAGAACAGCGCTCGGTTCTGATTTTCCGCCAGGAACTGCATCACCCTCGCCTGCAAGGCTTGCGATTTCTGATCCTGCGTATCGGCGGTGAACGACAAACCCGCATACGCCTGCAATTTGCTGGCGATGCGCGTCGTCACTTCGTCGGCTTTCATGATCTGCATGAATTGCTCAGTCGAAATATCCGGCGTGAGTTTGCTCCGCACGCCTTCGAACGACGCCACCTGCTCCTCGATCATGTCGAAGGCGTTCTGTAACTCCGCGCTCTCGAAGCCGGGGTAAAGTTGGGAAAGATCCCAGGACGAAAGTTTATACGGCATTGTGTCTCCTTATATTATTCCGTCATTGCGAGGGCGCTCTTGTTCTCGCCCGAAGCAATCTCCCGCCCAATTCATGGGATTGCTTCAGGCGCTCCGCTCCTTCGCAATGACGGGGAATTACAAACTCGACCTCACGTGCATGATATCGCCTTCCTTGACGACGTATTCCTTGCCTTCGAGCCGGAACTTGCCCTTGGCCTTCGCCTCGTTCATCCCGCCCAGGCTGATCAGGTCCTCGTAAGCCACCACCTCCGCCCGGACGAATCCGCGCGAGAGATCGGTGTGAATCTCCCCCGCGGCCTCCTGAGCCGTCGCCCCGCGATGCGTCACCCATGCCCGCACTTCGTCCTCCCCGACGGTGAAGAAGGTCAATTCCTGCAATAGTTCATAAGATAAATTAATCATACGGTTCAAACTGAGTTCCTTGATGCCGTACTCCTCCATGAAAACCGCCGCGTCATCCGGCGGAAGTTGCGATATTTCCATCTCCAATTTGCACATCAACGCCAGGGAGGGGTGGTCCAGCTTCGCCTCCGGCGCGGAGCCGCCCTCGCCGAGGTTGAAGACGGTCAGCAGGCGTTTACGGGTCAGCAAACCAAAACTCGACAGTTCCTTTTCCTCTTCGCGCGTAAATTCCAGTTCGCGCAGGGGCCTGTTATCGGATAATGCCTTGTGTAGTTTCTCGAACAGTTCCGTCTGCCGCGCGTTGACGGTTTTGTCCGTGCCGCCCTTTTTGCGCTCGTCCGTCAGTTTTTCCAGTTTGCGCTCGACAGCGATCAGGTCGTTGAGCAGAAGTTCGCCCATCATCGCTTCCACATCGCGCAGGGGGGCAATGCTCCCGTTCGGGTGGGCGACGTTATCGTTCTCAAAAGCGCGAACGACAAGGATGAGCGCGTCCATCTGATTGAGTTGGTTCAGCAGTTGACCGGAGATCCCCGTCTTTGCCGAGCCGCCCTCCAGCCCGGCGATGTCCGCGTAGGTCACTTTGGAGTAGATTGTTTTACGCGGATTGAACATCTTCGAGAGGGTGTCCACGCGCGGGTCGGGAACGTCCACGACGGCTTGATGCACTTCGATGCGCCCGGCTGAGGCGGAGGTGGGGGCGTTTCCGCGGGTGAGGGCGTTGAATAGCGTGGTCTTGCCCGATTGCGGCAGTCCGATGATTCCGAGTTTCATTATGTCCTTTTGCCGTAACACAGGCCTGCAGGCTTGTGTTACAAATCCATTGAGTGGTATACTGTGGGTCGCTCTCGAGCCGAAGTGGCGGAATAGGCAGACGCGCACGACTCAAAATCGTGTTCCCTCCGGGAATGAGGGTTCGATTCCCTCCTTCGGCACAAGCCGCATTATACCTTACGGGATTTCCCGCCCGCCAGACATCCTCCCCCTTGCGGAGGATGTCTGGTTTTCACAAGGCTCGGTCTCGCGCGATTGACCGGCGATCGTAAGCCGGGGGAAATCGCCGCGCCAAACTCACGATATAATCCGCGCATGGAAAAACAAAACCATCCCTTCTGGACGCGCGATTCATCCGTTCTCTTGGGCGGATTTTTTGTCACCATCTTCCTGATCGTTTACATCTGGCGGCCCCTCGCCGAAGAAGTTCTCTCCTACATTGATTGGAACGGACCCTGGTGGCTGTACATGGACTGGCTGCTGCTGGGGATCTTTTTGTTCATGTCCGCTGCCATCGTGGCGCGCGCAAACCTCAAGACCGACCTGCTGATCGTCTTCGTCGGCGTATGCGGCGGGCTCGCCATCGAATCCTGGGGGACGCAGACGAATCTCTGGCATTACTACACCGCTGAACGCCCGCCCTTGTGGATCATCCCCGCCTGGCCCATCGCCTCGCTATCCATTGACCGCATCACCCGGTTTACGGATTGGATGTTGAAAAAAGTCGAACGGAGTTCCGGGGAAAGTTTTCATCCTTCATCCTTCATCATTCTATATTGGATGGCTTTCGCCTCCTTCCTGACCCTGATGCTGGTCTTTGTTTCCCCGACCTTCGACAAGTCTTATACCTGGCTCGCCTCGATCCTTTGCATTCTCCTCATCCTCACGCCAACCGATCACCGCATGGCTTTGCTGACTTTCATCGCCGGTTCGGGGCTGGGGTATTTCCTCGAACTATGGGGCACGACCCGTCAGTGCTGGACGTATTACACCTACGAAACTCCGCCGTTCTTCGCAGTATTGGCTCACGGCATGGCGGCGGTCGCTTTTTGGCGGGCGGGGTTGTTGATGAAAGCGGTTGGGGTGAAAGTGTTCAGGAGGATCAACGAGGGGTGAGATGCGAGATACGAGATACGAGATACGAGATACAAGATACGAGTTACGAGGCTTGGTAGTGAAAAGGCGATCCCGAAGGCGGCGTGTTGAGCTTGCCGAAACAGATGGCATGATCGCAGCGTCATTCATTCCCTTGACGGGCGGGGGAATCGTCCTATAATGTGACCAGTCGGTCATATGACCAGTCAGTCACATGCCGGGAGGCCGCCGCTTGCCCAAACAGACATTCCACAACCTGCCCGAAGAGAAACGCAAAGCCGTCGTCAACGCCGCGATAGACGAGTTTGCCGATTACGGATTCGAGTCGGCTTCGATCAACCGCATCGTGGCGAAGGGCGGAATTTCAAAGGGAAGTTTCTATCAATACTTCGAGGACAAACGCGATGTGTTCATGCACCTGCTGGCTGTGCTGGAGCAGGAGAAACTGGCGTACTTCAAAGACCGGCGCCCGCCCGCCAATCACATGGACACGTTCCAGTATTTCCGCTGGATGATCAAGGCGGGCATGGAGTTCAACTCGGCCTACCCGCGCATGACGCAGGCGATCAGCCGCATTTTACTGGTGGAAGGGTTGTATTACGGCAAACTCTTCGGCGATTACCACCGGAAGGCGCTCGACGCGCTGAGGATGATGATCAAAGGCGCGATCGCGCGCGGCGAAGTGGACCCCAGCGTGGACGTGGACCTGGCGGTGATGGTGATGGATACCTGGAGCAACGCCATCTCGACCTACATCCTGAACGAAGGCATGAAGCAGAAGGACATCATGAAGTGGGTGCGCTCGCCGAAGACGCAGGAGAAGATTGACAAGTTGTTGTATGTGATGGAATACGGATTGCGCAAGACCGAATCGGAATTTGTGAGCCAGACCAGCCAGACCTGACAGGTTTCAAAAACCTGTCAGGTCTTGGTTGATCCCGGGAAAGGAATTTATCATGACCCTTTACCTGCGCCTGGCATGGCGCAACGTCTGGCGGCACAGACGCCGGACATTCCTGATCGCCATCGGCATGGGCGTGACGATGTCTTTACTGGTGATGTACGACGGATTGATCGGCGGCTTCGAGCAGGCGATTTACGGCAACGCCATTCAACTGCTCGGCGGCAACATTCAAATCCACGCGCCGGGATATGGCGGCAAGGCGGGACGCAAACCCCTGCTCGCGTTGGATGATCCCGACGCGGTCGTGCAAGCGGCGGAATCGCATCCCGACGTGGTCGCCGCCTCGAAGCGAATCGTCACCGGCGGGCTGGTTACAAACCGCGAGGGCGCGTTTGCGATCACCATCGTCGGCGTCGAGACGGACAAGGAGGGCAAAATCACGCCCGTTTCATCGAACATCTCCAGCGGACGCTACCTCCTGCCCGACGATGCGGATGCGATCGTCATCGGCCGGGGACTGGCGAACGCCATGGAGATCGAAGTCGGCGACCGCATCACGATGGTCGGCAACACCACGCACGAACAAACCCGCCAGCGCACCATGACGGTGATCGGCATCTACGACGTGGGCGTGCCTTCGGTGGAGAAGGGAACGATTTACATCTCACTTGCCGAGGCGCAAAACCTTTTCGGTCTCGAAGGTCAGGTGACCGAAGTCGTCATTTCGCTGAAACAGATCGGGCTGGAACCCGGCGTGATGAACGCCATCGAAACATCCGCGCCCGGCTATGAGATCGAAAGCTGGGAGACGAGCATCCCCGACTTGAAGAAAACGATGGACATGAAAACCGGCGTGATGGGCGTCTTCGGCGTCTTCATGCTCGGCATCGCAGCCATCGGCATTCTCAACCTGTTGATGATGGCGGTCTTCGAGCGCACGCGCGAGATCGGCGTCATCGGCGCGCTGGGACTCAAACCGCGCGAGATCACCATCCTCTTTCTCACGGAAGGGATTCTGATCGGCTTGATGGGCGCGGCGTTCGGCGCGATATTGGGTACGGCCATCAACGGCATCCTCGGCGTGTACGGTTTGGATTATTCGCAGTTCTCGGACCTGACCGAATACACGGCGCTCATCAGCGGGAGCATTTATCCGCAACTTGTTCCGTTGAAGGTGTTGAAACACGCCCTCACGGTCGCGATCATCGCCGCGCTGGCGGCGTTGTATCCCGCCCTCGAAGCGTCGCGCCGCGAACCGGCGGAGGCGCTGCATTATGTGTAAAACAAAACCTGACAGGTCTTAAGAGACCTGTCAGGTTTGGAGAGGCAAGATGATGAACTACTTCAAAATGGCATATCGCAACCTCGGCAGGCATCGCCGGCGCTCCATCCTTTCGGGGCTGGCGCTCGCGCTCGGCACAACCCTGCTGATGTTCATCGCCGCGTTCTTTACGGGCGAGATGCGCAGTTCGATGGAAACCACCCTGCGGCTCAACACCGGTCACATCCAGGTGCAGAATGCGGATTACGACCCGGACAAACTCAGCGTGGCGTGGGAATACCTGATCGAAAACCCGGATCAAACCGCCGCTCAAATCGGGTCGCTGGACCCTGTGCATGTTGCCACGCCGAGACTCGCCGCCAGCGGAATCGTCTCCGTCCGCGATGAGTCGGCCGGGGCGCAGATCATGGGCATCGTCCCGGAGTCCGAGGCGAACGATCCGTATCGGGATGGAATCGTCTCTGGAGAATTCCTCGCCGCCGACGACCGCGAGGGAATCCTGATCGGGCTTCCGCTTGCCGATAGTTTGAACTTGAAGGCGGGCGACTCGATCAACCTGCTGATCAACACTTCCGACGGCGACGTGGACGAACAGCAATTCACGATTCGCGGAATCTTCACCACCGGCACAAGCGCGTGGGACAAGGGCATCGTCTTCCTGCCGCTTGCCAAGGCGCAGACCTTCGCGCGGGCGGAGAATCACGCCAGCATGATCTTCGTCCTGTTGAAAGATCGCGAACAGGCAGATGAAGTCGCCGCCGCGATTCAAGGCGAAGGCATCAAGGTCAAGACCTGGACGGAGATGAACGAACTGCTCGTGATGGTGGAGGATTTCTCGAACGCCTACCTCGCCGTCATCAACCTGATCGTGCTGGGCGTGACCGCGACCGTCATCGTCAACACGCTCTTGATGTCCGTCTTCGAACGCACGCGCGAGATCGGAGTCCTCTCCGCCATCGGCATGAAGGGACGGCAGGTCATTGCCCTGTTCCTGGCTGAGGCATTTTTGCTGGCGGTCAGCGGAGTGGGCGCCGGTTCATTGGCGGGCTGGGCGCTCTCGGCATATTTTGCAAAGGTCGGCGTGTATTTCGGCGATCTGGGCATCGGCGCCGAGATGCTTTTGGAAGACCGCATCTACACCTACCTCACGCTCGATTCCGCGATCACCCTGATCGTGACAGCGTTCCTAATCACCATCCTCGCTTCGCTTTACCCGGCCCGCATGGCCTCCCGCATGGAGCCGGTGGAAGCCCTGCGCGGCGCGCAATAAACATCCAACCGAGACCTGACAGGTTTCCAAAACCTGTCAGGTCTGATAAGGAGTAAAAAATGGAAGTCGCGAAATTAACGGACGTCACCCGCGTTTACAGAATCGGCGAGGTGCAAACCCGCGCCCTGAACGGAGTCAGCCTGACGATTGGGAACGGGGAATTCACGTCGCTGGTGGGTCCTTCCGGTTCCGGCAAGACCACGCTTCTGCAATTGATCGGCTGTCTTGATAGACCGTCGTCCGGCAGTGTGGTCATCAACGGACAGGAAACGACAAACCTGAACCGCAACCAGCGCGCGGATCTGCGCAAAGGGACGATTGGCTTTGTCTTTCAATTCTTCGCGCTCATCCCCACGCTGACGGCGTACGAAAACGTGGAAATGCCGCTCCTGCTCAACGGCAGGACGCCCGCCCAGCGCAAACAGCGCGCGATGGAACTGCTCGAAGCCGTTGACCTCAAAGACCGCGCGCATCACCGCCCCGATCAACTCAGCGGCGGACAACAACAGCGCGTCGCCGTCGCCCGCGCCCTCTCCACAAACCCGACCATGATCCTCGCCGACGAACCGACCGCCAACCTCGACACGTCCAACGGCGAGCAGGTGATGGAGATCATGAAGAAACTCAACAAGGAAACCGGCGTGACCTTCGTCTTCGCCACGCACGACCCGCGCGTGATCAAATACGCCTCGCGCGTGGTCACACTGCGCGACGGGGTGATAGAAAAAGATGAAATAAAGTAACGCAAAATTCATTTTGCGATTTGGAGACCGCATGAAGAAAATCTTATCCATCGTCGTCCTTGCGCTGGCGCTGTCCGCGTGCGGAGCGGCTCAGGGAACAGAACCCATTCCAACCGTCGTGATCGAGGCGGGGTCTTCATCCAACCCGGAACAACCGTCAGGCGGCGATTCCGTCACAGCGTCCGCCGTGGTCGTTCCGGTCAAAACCGCGCGGCTGTCGTTTGCAAACATCGGGCGCGTGACTCACGTCAACGTTCAAGCCGGGGATTCGGTGAACGAAGGCGATGCGCTGGTTCAACTCGACACGTCCATTTTGGAGGCGAAGGCGCGCGAGGCGGAGGCGAACCTTGCGTATGCGGAGATCAACCTCAGTTATCTCGTCCGTAATGTGGGATGCCGCGGCGAGGGATGCGCGCCTTCCTACAAACATATCGAAGTGGCGCAAGTGGACGTTGCCCGCGCCCAGGCTTTATTGGATTCTGCCAAAGCGACTCTCGAATCGCAGTCGGCTCTGACCGCGCCTTTTGCGGGTTCCGTTATATCGGTGGACATCTCGCCGTATGAGATTGCAACCCCGGGGCAGACGCTGGTGGTGGTCGGCGATCTCTCGAACTATCGCATCGAGACCACAGACTTAAGCGAACGCGACGTGACGAAAGTGCGCGTCGGTCAATCCGCGACGGTTACTATCGAAGCGCTGGGCGAAGAGTTTACGGGTAAAGTGGTTGACATTGCGCGCGTTTCAACGGAACTCGGCGGCGACGTGGTCTTCAAAGTGACGATCGAACTCGACAAACAACCTTCCGGTCTGCTCTGGGGCATGAGCGCGGACGTCAAGATTGCAACGGAGTGAGGGGCATGAAACAATCTTTCCTTATGCTCAAGTCGCCGTCCCCGGCGGCGGTGGGAGAAATTGCTGAAAAAAACCAGGGACAAACCACGGAGGCGCGGAGACACCGAGGAAATAAGAGGAAAAAAGTCCGCGCCTCTGTGTCTCAGTGGGTAGTGAGTTGTTTTTTCATCGGTCTATTGTTGACCGCCTGCGCGAGTCAAACGCCGCCGGTCGCGGAAACCGCCGTCCCGGAGATCGAAGCGGCGGTGAATCAATCGTCGGATGTCGTCGTCGCTTCGGCGCGGGTCGAACCGGCTCAAATCTCGCAATTGGGATTCCTCATCTCCGCGCTCGTGAAGGAGATTCCGGTGAGCGAAGGCGATGAAGTGAAAGCGGGCGACGTGTTGATGACGCTGAACGCGCCCGAACTCGAATTCGCCGTCCTTGCCGCCGAAGCGGATTATCAATCCAAGAGTCAAGCCGCCGAGTTGCAAAAGGCGGACCGCGTGTTGTACGTGGACCCGAACACGGGCGAAAAGAGTTGGTATCCCCTGCCGCGCGAGGTATATTTGAAAGCGCTGGCCACTGCGGACGTAGCCAAATCTCAATGGGATTCCGCGCTGGCGAACCTTGCCCAAGCCACGATCACCGCGCCTTTCGACGGCACAATCGTTGACATTGCCGTCGTCCCCGGCGAACTGGCGCAAGTGAATCAAGTCGTGTTGACGCTTGCGGACTTGAACCATTTACAGATCGTCACCACCGACCTGAGCGAACGAGACATCGCCCGCGTCAAGATCGGCCAGGGCGCGACCGTTTATATCGAAGCGTTGGATTTGACTTTGACCGGGGAAGTCGTCCGCATCTCGCCCATCTCTGAAAACGTCGGCGGAGATGTGGTCTTTCCGGTTACGATTCAACTGGATGAAGGGGCGGAAGGTCTGCTGTGGGGCATGAGCGCGGAAGTGGCGATTGAGGCAAGGTAGGGGGAGTTTATGTGGGCCTCGTGAACGCAACAATGAATTCATCCAATCATTTATTTCGCGCGCTCATTCTCACACTGTTGTTTTTCCTTTTCGCATCAGGCGCAACAAACTGTTCGTCGCGCCTGTCGAATACGACCGGCGCGCCAACTCCAATCACGCCTTCCCCGGCGCCGCCGTCTGTTCAAACTGCTTCTCCCGCCATTTTCACTCCCCCGGTTACGGCAACCCTTTATTCAACTCCCGCTCCGTTGGCGCAGCCTGACTTTCGATTTTCAGCAGGCGTAGAAGACCCTCAACTTGCCGAAGCGATACAAATTACGTTACAAGAAAAAACAGGCTTGGCCGTCTTTGGGGGTCGCCCATTCTGTTCATACGCCCTGCTCATGCCGCTGCAAACGACCATGGACGGGAAAACCCAGGCTTATTTGCAAGTCTTATGTATTGAATTCTATTTGAAAGATGGGGCGTTATTGCAAGGCACAGGAATCAGCATACCCGCAGCATTATCACTCTCCAGGCAAAACGATGGCTGGCATGTGGTTGAATATCGGCGACCCCAAACGGGAAACTGGGGCGAAAGCCTGCGCGAGATTTTTCCGCCCGAAGCCCTGGACTTGCTTATCATGTCAACCCCGGACGAGATTTTGCGACACAACGCTGTTGTTGACATGCTTTTTCAAAAAAATCTTTAGCGACCCGACAGTTTCATGAATAGGTGCATAAAGATAGTGGAAAGGGCAACAGACGCAATAATTGTCTTTCAATAAAACGCCAACCGATTTGAAACAGACTTAAGTCGCGCCGATCTT
>WBZR01002938.1_pt1 | contig 16504 bp, 11 predicted proteins | sample 5204231 | NCBI WGS metagenome assembly WBZR01 (sample SAMN12412403, study PRJNA552823) | activated sludge metagenome | isolation source: activated sludge from anammox sidestream of wastewater treatment plant... | place: USA: Virginia | collected 2017-08 | reverse complement strand
TCATTTTCAGACATTTCTAACATAGTATCAGCTTGCATTTCTGTCATCATGAAAAGTATTAAATCTTTTGCACCTCGACTAGATAATTCATTAGCTTCAATCATTTCTAATATTTGCACAAAATCTTCTTTGTTTACAAAATGCACCAATTTCTCATTATTTTCTTTTTGTAATATAGAAGAAACATCTACACAGATATAATTCACTGCTAAATTAATTAATTTATTTTGTTTTTCTTTAGAAAAATCATGATTCAAAATTTCTTTTTTTATTTCATCAAAATATTTGAATAGAACAATATTATTTAAAAGTAATTCAATATATTCTTCTTTTATTTTATTATCTCTCAAATTATTTCTTACTTCTTCTAATTTTTCTGGGAGATTATTTTTAATATTATCAAAATTAAATATTGATTGTAAATATAATTTTGGTAAATCTGGTTCAGGGAAATATTTGTAATCATTTACTGTTTCTTTTTTTCTTTGTGAGACAGTAATTCTTTTATTTTCTTCAAAACCACGAGTCTCTTGTATTATTTCATTTTCTTTATTTGCTTCATTTAATTGAATATGTCTTTTAGCTTCATAGCGAACAGAATCTTCAACTGATTTAAATGAATTAATATTTTTAACTTCTACTTTTGTTCCATATTTATTTTTATCTTTACTTATAGAAAGGTTTACTTCTATTCTCATTTGTCCTTTACTCATTTCTGCTTCACTAGCATCCAAAATTCGAAGTATTTGTTGTAATTCTTTTGCAAAATTACTACATGCTTTTGCTGCTACTTCTATATCAATAAAAGTTTGAGGTTCTGTTACAAGTTCCATAAGAGGTACTCCAGCACGATTAAAATCAATTAAAGTATGATTACCTTTATCGTGAGTAGATTTTGCAGTGTCTTCTTCTAAATGTATACGAGTAAGAGACCAATTATTTATATTCCCACCACTCACAATAGGATATTTATATTGAGTGAGTTGATATGCTTTTGGCATATCTGGATAGAAATAATGTTTTCTGTCCCACTCTGTGAAGTTTGCAATATTTGATCCAATATATAGTCCAATCTCTATCATTTTTTTAATAGCTTCTTTATTTAATGTTGGTAATGTGCCAGGGTGAGCCATACATATTGGACAAACATTTTTATTTGGAGAATCCTCAAGAGGAACATTAGCGCAAGAACAGAACATTTTACTATTAGTTTTTAATTCTGCATGTATTTCAAGTCCTATTGTTATGTAATATTTATTTTCCATAAAAGTATAAGTATTATAGCAAAAATTAAAATTTTTGTCTTTAAATATTTCTGTATCTTTTATTCCAAAGTATTTGTCTTTTTGCATATTGCCAAGATTTATTTTCTATTTCTTTTATCATGTTGTTATAAGTTATTTTATTTTGTAAATATAAAGTTACATATTTATATTCTAATCCAAGTGAAAGCAACCATTCATCATCAAGTTTTAATTTATCTCTCAAAAATTTAATTTCATTTATTAGATTATTTTTACCTTTAGCTTCTAGTCTTTTTGTAAGTCTTAGATTTATTCTTTTTCGTAATTCTTCAGAAGGTTTTTCAATAAAAATAAATTCTGGATCATATTTTAATTTTTTATTTAATTTTTCTATTTTTATTTCTTCTCTTTCAAGTTTTTTAGTTTCAAATATTTCTATTATTCTTATAAGTCTTCTTTTATTGTTTCTCTCACTAGGATTTTTATTATTTATTAATTCTAAATATTTTTCTTTATTTAATCTATTTATTCTCAAAAGTAATTTTTCTAAACTTTCTTTTTCAAGCTTTTTGCGAAGTAGAGGATTTGTTTTACTATTTTTTGACAATCCATAAAGTATAGCATCTATATATAATCCTGTTCCACCACAGATTATTGGTGTTTTATTTTTCTTTAAAATTTCTTTTATAGATTTATTTGCAAATTTTAAATATTCTGCTACTGAAAAAGATTGATTGTTTTTTTTATAATTTTTAGAGTATTTGACTGGATCAGCAATATCAAGACAATAATGAGGAATATTTTTCATTTCTTTTTTAGTAATTTTACCAGATCCAATATCAAAATATTTATATATTTGCCTAGAGTCAGCAGAAATAATTTCTCCATTTACTTTTTTGGCTAAGTTTACTGCATAATCAGATTTACCACTAGCAGTAGGACCAATTATTATAAATATTTTATCTATTTTTTTTTTAGAATTTTGCATATAAATTAAAAGAATAGTTTTTTATTCTATATTTTTATCTAAAATCAATCTTTTAATACCATCAATATTTTCATTTTCAATATTTATAATATCACCTAAAATCAAAGGTTTTTTCTTAATTAGAATATCATAAACAGCTAAATCTCTTGCTATAAGCTCTCTTATAAATAAAGTTATATTTTTGTATATATTTTTTATATTATTATTTTTGTATGGATATTTTGAATTATATCCAATAGCATTTATATTGTTTTTCTTAGCAATAAATATAGCTCTTTCATTATGAAACTTTTGAGATATTATTATTATGTTGTCTTGATTAAAAACTTGATTGCTTCTTAAAACAGAATCAAGAGTTCTTCTTCCTCCATAGTCAGAAATTATTCTTTCATTATTTATTCCAATTTTTAATAAATAATTTCTCATATATTTTGGCTCATTATATGATAGATTTTTATTATCTCCAGACACAATTATATATTCTATTTTTTCTTTATCAAAAAGTTCTTTTACAGAATTCATTCTATTTATAAAAAATAAACTATCATTACCAGAACTTGTTTTTGGAGAAGTTCCTAAAACAATAGCAACTCTTGTTTTTTTTATTAAATCTATATCTTTAGTTATAAAATTTTTAGAATAATTTGAAATATAAATATAAATAATAAATGAAATCATTATTAAAATAATAACAATATAAAATATATATGTAAGAATTTTTTTAAAAATAACCCTTATTTTATATATGTTTAACATAATATTGATAATATTATATCAATATTAAACTTTTTTGTATATAAAGATATTTTTCTTATATGATATAATATTAATACGAAAAATATTATGAATTTAGAAAATAAAATTAATAAGAATAAAATAGAAAAGAAGAAAGATTTTAACCATAAAAGTATTAGAGAAATAATAGAAAATATACCAAAAAATAGTAGAAAATTTTTATTGGCTTCATTATTTGCTTTATCTTCTTTTTCTCCAATATTATCAAAAGCAGAAAATATAAATACAGGAGATAAAGATAAAAAAGAAACAACAATAAAAAAAGTTTCAAAAGAAGAATTTAATAAAAAAATAGAAACTGAAGGTTACAAAATTATTTCAAATGAAAACAATAAAAAAGTTGCTGAAAAAAGAATTTTCAATTATGGTGGAGAAGTTAAAAAAGCCATTTCTGGAGGAGAGTTTTCATCAAAAACCATAGAGGCTATTAAAAAAATGAATAAAACTGTTAGTGCTGATAAATTAATTGAAAAAGGATATGTCAGTAAAGATGGAGCTCAAAAATTAGGTTTAATAAATCACGATGAAGAAAAAGTTGATAAAATATTTGTAGAAGAAGAAAAAGGAGATGAAAACAAAATAGAAAAGAAAGAAGAAGCAAAAGAAACTTTATTTAAAGGATTTTTTGGAGAAAATATTTTTAATAAAGATAATGGTCATGCAATAGGTCTTGCTAAAACAACATTTAATGGAGAATATATTGATTTTGTATTTGCAAATGATTATGGTCTAAATGAATCAAAAGGATATTATAGAATACCAAAAGGTGTTTTTTTTAACGATTTAACAAAAGGAACAAATCATACAGATCCGAGAATATTAGAAAATACTTTATCAAAATACAAAATAGATCCAGAAGACCCTAAAAACTTTATATCAGAAATAAATAGAGCAAATTATCAAGAATAATTTTTTCTTTTATTTTATATTAATTTAGGTATTTATTTTTAAGATAAATATAAAAGTTCTGTGTTTAGTAGAGAAGTGCTTCCGTACACAGAAGAAAGAAAATGAGCACTATTCTGGTGCCGAAGGTGGGACTTGAACCCACAAGGCTTGCGCCATGCGATTTTGAGTCGCACGTGTATACCATTCCACCACTTCGGCATTTTATTAACATATATTAACATATTTACAAAAACATTTCATGTTATAATAATTTTATAATAAAAATATAGGTATATGGCAGAATTACAAAATGCAGTTTTTTGGATAGAAGTTGAGAAGATTTTACCAAATCCATATCAACCAAGAAGAGAATTTGATCAAAATAATTTAAAAGATTTAGCAGAAAGTATTAGACAATATGGAGTGTTACAACCTTTAGTTGTAACAAGAAATGAAAAATCTCACGAAGATGGTTCTATTTCTGTTTTTTATGAACTTATAGCTGGAGAAAGAAGATTAAGAGCTTCAAAACTTGCTGGAATAAAAGAAGTGCCATGTGTAGTGAGAATAGGTGATGACAATAGAAGTAAATTAGAACTTGCTATTATTGAAAATATTCAAAGAGAAGATTTGAATTCAGTAGATCGTGCGAAATCATTTCAACAACTTGCAGATGAATTCAAACTTTCATGGGCTGATATTGGTAAAAAAGTTGGTAAAAGTCGTGAATATGTTTCAAATACTGTTCGTATTCTTATGCTTCCACAAGAAATTTTAGATGCACTTGTGGCTGGTAAGATATCAGAAGGACACACAAGACCTCTTTTGATGCTTGTAGATAAACCTGCTGAACAAATTACATTATTTAAAGAAATGATGTTAAGAAAAATGACTGTGAGAGAGGCAGAATCTTTAGCTAGAAGAGTTGCTTATGAAAAAATAAGAAAAAAATCTTTAATGGCAAATCCAGAAGTTGTTGACTTAGAAGAAAAATTAGCAGAAAGTTTAGGTACAAGAGTACATATTGAACCTAAAGAAAAAGGAGGGAAAATTACTATAGATTATTTTTCTCATGATGAATTACTTTCCATTTCTCAATTGATTAAAAAAATCGGAAAAGAAAAAACACATGAAGGGATGTTTGATAAAATTAAAAAAGAAATGAATATTTCAAATTCTTCAACTATAGCAAATGTGATTTTATTAGAAAGAGAAAGCGAAATAGAAAAAGAAATTAATAATGAAATTAATCAAAATAATACTTTAACAGAAGAAAAATTAGAAGACGATAGAAGTAAAGAAGAAATAAAGCAAGATGAAGAAAGAGAAGATGATTTATACGATATAATGAATTTTAGCATTTAAAAATAAAATTATTTTATAAAAAACCTATCAAAAGTACCTCCAAATTCTTTCAAATAATTTTTAATATGTCTTTTTGCTAAACTTGTGTATGCATAATCGAGCCATTTTCTAGAAGGTTTAGAATCTTCTTTTGTTATAATTTCCACTATATCTCTATCTTTTAATTTTGTATTTATAGAAACAAATTTACCATTTACTACAGCAGCAGAAACATGATTACCAATATCAGAGTGTATTGTGTATGCGAAATCTATAACTCCAGATCCTCTTGGCATTTCTATAATATCTCCTTTTGGTGTATGTATAAAAAGTTTTTGTTCCAAAAATACTTCTTTAATATTTTTCAAAAAATCCTTATTCTCTATATTTTCTTGAGCTTTTATTAATTCTTTAGTCCAAGAAATTTTTTCTTTCATATTTTCTTTTTCATATTTCTTTTTATTTTTTTTAATATCTCCTATTTCTTTATAAAATAAATGTGAAGCTATTCCATATTCTGCTTCTTCATGCATTTTTATAGTTCTTATTTGAACTTCAAAAGTTCCACCTTCACCATCAAATACAGTAGTATGAAGTGATTGATAACCATTTGATTTAGGTATTGCTATATAATCCTTAAACCTTTGTGGTACAGGCTTATAAAGACCATGTATTACACCTAATACTTGATAACAAGTTGTAACATCTTCAACTATAATACGCATTGCTGCAATATCATATATTTTTTGTATATCCCAATTATGTTTTTTTAATTTTTCATAAAGTGAATAAAGATGTTTAAGTCTATGATCTATTTTTACAACTTTTATATTAAATATTTTTAATTCTTCTTCTACTTTTTTTAATATATTTAATAAATAGTCTTCTGAAGAAGATTTTGTAGCTTCAAACATATTTTTAACTTTTTCAAAATCTTTTGTATAAGCATAAGGAAAAGCTTTATCTTCTAATTCTGCTTTTAATTTACCCATACCAATACGATCAGCTAATCGAGCATGTATTTCAAGAGTTTCTATGGCTATTCTTTTTGCTTTATCTTCTCTTAAATATTCAAGAGTGGAAACATTATGTAATCTGTCACAAAGTTTAATAACTACAACACGAATATCTTCTGCCATAGCAATAAAGAATTTTCTCATACTTTCAACATGTCTTTCTACACCTTGATATTTAATAGAGCCTAATTTAGTGACACCTTGAATTAAAAATAAAATATCACGATCAAATTCCTTTTCTATTTCTTCTGGTTTTGTGTCAGTATCTTCTAATACATCATGAAGAAGTCCAGCAACAATAGTGTCAACATCCATATTTTGTCTTGCAATATTTATTGCGGTATATATTAGATGATTAAAATAAGGTTCACCAGAATTACGAAGTTGATCTTTGTGGGCTATTTTTGCAAAATTAAATGCTTTTTCGATAAGACTTTTTTCTTCTAAATTTAATAGACGTTCTTTTGGTATAGCTTCAAAAAGATCTATTAAAATAGGTGGAGGAAAATTTTTGATTTCAATTTCTATATCTTTTTTCATTTAATTATTTTAACACTTTTAAAATAATTGACAAATATTATTTTTTATTGATTTTATGTGGATTATGATTTGGACAAGTTTTATTACTACATCTCTCTGGTATCGTCTTTGTTCCTTGCATCATCATTTCATTACATATTTTACAAAATGCTCCAGTTGGTTTTGATTTGATAGCATTTTTGCAATCAGGATAATTGCTACATGAGTAAAATACTCCAAATCTACCTCTTCTTTCTTCGATAGACCCGGTGTCACATTTATTACATTTTATACCAGTATTTTTCTTTTGTTTTTCTTCTTCACTTTGTTCTATATATTTACATTTTGGATAATTAGAGCAGGCGATAAATTTACCAAATCTGCCATCTCTTTCAATAAGTTTACCTTTATCACATTTTGGACAAATTTTCCCTGTATCTTTTGGTCCTTCTAATTCTGTACCATCAAGCTTGCGAGCACCAGGACAATCTGGGAATCTTGAGCAAGAATAAAATTTACCACCTTTAGAAAGCTTTACTATCATTTTACTTTTACAAATAGGACAAAGCAAGTCTTCTGGAGCTTCTCCAAAATTATTCTGCTTTTCTATTTTATCTTTTTCTTTTATTTCTTTTTGAAATGGCTTATAAAAATCTGTGAGTAGTTTTAAATAAGTAAGTTTACCATCTGCAATTTGATCGAGTTCATCTTCCATTTCTTTTGTAAAGTCATCAGAAATATATTTTGCAAAATTCTGTTCAAGAAAATCTGACACAACTTCACCTGTATCTGTTGGGTGAAGAGATTTATTTATTTTTTCTACATAACCACGATCTTCAATAGTTGAAATAATAGAAGCATAAGTTGAAGGGCGACCAATATCTCTTTTTTCAAGTTCTTTGATAAGACTAGCCTCAGAATATCTTCCTGGTGGAGCTGTTTCTTTTTCAAAAGAATTTATTGCTTTTAAGTTTAATTTATCTTCTTTTTTTATTTTTGGTAAATTTATATCTTCACCTTTACCGTTAGGGTCAATTTTTAGCCAACCATCAAAAAGTATTATAGATCCATTTATAGAAAAATTTGGATAACCTTTCTTGTCTTTTATATTTGTAATTATTTTTGTTCTTAAAAGTTTTGCATCAGACATTTGTGAAGTAATTGTTCTTGTCCAAATTAAATCATAAAGTTTTTTCTCATCTGTAGTAGATCCAGCTGATATAGAACTAGCATGAGTTGGGCGAATTGCTTCATGAGCTTCTTGTGTATTTTTTGATTTTGTTTTGTATACTCGATTTTCTAAATATTCTTTACCATATTTTTTTGTAATAAGTGAAGAAATTTCAGTAATAGCAGATGAAGCTAAAGTTGTAGAGTCTGTTCGCATGTAAGTAATAAAACCTTTTTCATAAAGTTTTTGAGCTATCATCATAGTCTTTTTTGGAGGAAATCCTAGACGACTTGAAGCTGTTTGTTGAAGTGTAGAAGTAGTAAAAGGTGCTTTAGGGCTAGATTTTGCTTCAGATTCTTTTATTTCTTTTACATACCAATTTCCAGTACGACCTTCTTTTACTATTTTCTCAGCTAAATTTTGAGCTTCTACTGCTTTTAATTCTGGATTAAGTCCTGGCTCAAGTTCACAATCAAAAATTAGTTTATATTTTTTTGATTCTTTTAATTTTCCAATTGTTTCAAGTTCAACAGCAATATTAAAATATTTAACAGGAATAAAATTTCTAATTTCTCTTTCTCTTTCCATTATAATGCGAAGTGCAGGGGATTGTACTCTGCCTGCTGATAATCCATATCGGACTTTTTTCCAAATTATTCCAGATAAATCATATCCTACCAATCTATCAAGTACTCTTCTGGCTTCTTGTGCTTCTTTTAAATTAAGATTTATATTTCTAGTATGCTTTAAAGCGTCTATTATAGCTTCTTTTGTTATTTCATTATATGTTGCTCTTTTTGGATTTTTTAAATTTAATACTTCTGATAAATGCCAAGCAATAGCTTCTCCTTCACGATCTTGATCTGTTGCTAATATTATTTCATTTGCTTTTTTAGATAAAGATTTTAATTCAGAAATAACTTTTTCTTTACCTTTTGATATTTCATATGTTGGGACAAATCCATTTTCAATGTCGAGTGCTTTTTTATTAGATTTTGGAAGATCGCGAATATGTCCGACAGATGCCCTCACAGTATAATCACCACCGAGATATTTCTCGATAGTTTTTGCCTTACTTGGTGATTCTACAATTAGTAATTTCATAAATAAAATAAATAAGTCTAATAAACTTAACTTTTTTTCAAAATAAAATCAAATTAAAATATTAAAAAGTTAATTTTAGTAGTTTAGATTTTTATTATAACATAGGAGTTAGAACATAAATTTTAAAAAAATTAATTAAAAAAGATATGATTTATGTTATATTATAAGTATTATTAATATATAATATACAAATAGATATATGCTGTCTTTAAAGGATTACTTTAAAAAATATCCTAAAATATGGATGATTGTAAAAATTATTCTCACATTTGGAGTTTTAGCTATATTGTTAACATCGATTTTATCTTATATTTCAAGAAAAAAACTAGGTGGGTATTGGGAAATAACTAATACTACAAAAGGTACTGAATTATCTGGAGGAGATATGCACAGGATTACCTCAAGTATTGACGGCACTAAGTTAGTAGTAAAAATTTATAAAAATAATAGTTATGGAGGAATATATTACTCTCTTAATAGTGGAAAGACTTGGACTAGAAGTAATGCTCCAAAGGATTTAGGGTACAGTATTACTTCTAGTGCTGATGGGACTAAATTAGCAGCAATAGAATCTAATGGAGGAATTTATTATTCTCATGATAGTGGAGCTACTTGGATCAAAAGTGAGGCTCCAACTAAACCTTGGGATTTTATTACTTCCAATTTTGATGGGACTAAATTAGTAGCAATTGCTATTAATGGAGGAATTTATTATTCTCACGATAGCGGAGCTACTTGGATTAAAAGTGACGCTCCAAATGAGAGCTGGTGGAGTATAACATCTAACGATAATGGAACGATATTTACAGCAATTAGCGCTATTAAAGGAGGAGTTTATTATTCTCATGATAGTGGAGTTACTTGGATTCAAAGTAATGCTCCAAATAATTCTTGGCGAAATATTACTTCAAGTAATGATGGGACTAAATTTGTAATCTCAGCAATTGATGAAGGAATTTATTATTCTCATGATAGGGGAGTCACTTGGACTCGAAGTAATGCTCCGGATAGATATTGGTCATCCTTAATATCAAGTAATGATTGGACTAAATTAGTAGCGGTAGAATCTATGAGTGGACAAATTTATTATTCTCATGATAGTGGAGTTACTTGGATTCAAAGTAATGCTCTAAACGAATCTTTTCAAAGTATTGCTTCTAGTTTAGATGGAACTAAATTAGCAGCGAGAGCTCCTTATGGTAAAATTTATACTTCTAATGACAGTGGGATCACATGGAATAAGATCAGTTATACTTCAAATAAATATGGAGGAAATATTATTTCAAATACTGATGGAACTAAATTAATAGTAACAGATGAAGAAGGTGATATTTGGTCTTTAATATTTCATTCATTAGCTAAATAAATTGAAAAAAATAAAATCATAAAATTTTCTAAAGAGAGTATTTTATGATTTGTTATTAATTATTAATTAATTAATCTATTTTAATTTACTTCGCATATTCTGTCGCCTCATCAAATTTAATTGAAAGTAATTTTGAGCAACCTTCAGCTCCAACTGTTACCCCATAAAGCACATCACATTGATTCATAGTTTCGCGATTGTGAGTTATTACTAGTAATTTAGAATTCTCTGCTAGTTTACGGACCATTTTGCCGTATTTGCGAGCATTTGCTTCATCAAGAGCAGCGTCAGTTTCATCAAGCACCATAAATGGCGGATGATTTATAGAGCTCATAGCAAATATTAAAGCGATAGAGGAGAGAGCTCTTTCTCCACCAGAAAGCATTTGTAAATCTCGGACTTTCTTTTGTGGAAGATTTATATTTATCTCTATACCAATTTCATTATTTTCTTCTCCATCAGGATTTCCTTCTTCTATTTTCTTAACTTTTTTTTCAAGAGCAAGTGATGCATTGCCTCCTTCAAATATTTCACTAAAATATTTATTAAAATTCGAATTAATCTTTTCAAGACCTATATTAAAATCTAATAGTAAAGTATTTTTAAGATCAATAATCAAGTTTTCAAGATTTATTCTAGAACTTTCAAGATCAGTAATTTCTTGAGTTAAAAACTCATCTCTTTCAGAAAGAGTTTTATATTCTTCGAGTACATCTCCAGCATTTACTACTCCTGTTTCTTCTATTCTCATTTTGCTTCTTTCTATTTTTCGCAGTAAATCATTTTGTAGCATATTGAAAAAGTTTCTTTCAAGTTCTGTCATGTCTTCATTATTAAAAGATCTATATTTAAAAGTATTTGTCCCAAGAACTATTATCATATCACGAGTAATATGTTCAAAATTTTCTTCTTGATTTTTAAGATTATTTTCTTTCATTTTTATACTTTCTTTTTGAGAATATAATTTTTCAAGATTAAGTTTTGTTTGAAGTATATTATTATTAAGTATAAATGATTGTTCTTTTTCTTCTAATTTTAAATTATTTAATTCTATCTCTAATTTATTTTTATCTTCATTTAATTCTTTTATTTCTTTTTCTAGATTTGAAAATAAAGATTTTTTTTCTTCTTTTTTTGTATTTAATAAGTCTATTTCTGAAATAAAATCTTGATTTTCTATAGAATATTCTTCAATTTTTTCATTAGGATTTATATTTTTAATTTTAGTAAAAAATTCTTTTTCTTCTATATTTGCTTTTTTAAGATATTCTGAAAGCTCACCGTATTTTTGTGAATTAGAGGAATTAAAAATATCTTTCCAAATATTTTCTCTATCATTTTCAAAATTATGAAAATCATTTTTATTTATAAAATACTTTTCAATTTTTTCTTTTTCAATTTCTAAGTTTTTTTTATTTTTTATTTCTTCTTCTTTTTTAGTTAAAAATTTTATCTCTACATCAAGATTTAAAATTTCTTTATAAATATTTTCTTTTTCAATATTTAATGAATCTATTTTTTGAATTAAAGATTTTATTTCATTTTCAAATTTATTTTTTTTTGTATTATGGTTTTCTTTATTATTATTATTATTTTCTTTAATTTTTTCAGCTTCTAAAAGTATGTGAAGTTCTTTTTCAAGATTTGTAATTCTATTTTCAATACCATCATTATGTATTTCTTTCTTTTTCTTTTCTATATCTATATTTTCTTTATACAAATATACTTTCAACATATCTGAAAGCGAATTTATTTCTTCTTCTCTTTTTTCAAGTTCTTTTACTTGTTTTTTTAAATAATTTAAATGAGGAAGATTTTCTTTTCTCATCAATTCTATCTCACTTAAATGAGTTTTAACTTTATCAAGCTTTTTTTCTCCTTCTTTAATTCTAATATGATAAATACGAAGTCCTAGAGCATCTTCAATCATTTCTCTTCTTTCTATATTATTTGAAAGTAGAATTCTATCTGCTTCACCTTGATTTACAATAGTGTGTCCACTAGCTGAAATATTCGCCATAGCAAGTAATTCTTGCACATCTTTTAATCTTACTTTTGTATTGTTTATAAGGTATTCACTTTGACCATCTGAATATATTTCTCTACTTAAAATTATTTCATCTAATTCTAAAAAATTAATAAGTATAGAATTATTATCTAAATGTTTATTTTCTACTTTTTGTTTATTATCTATAAATATAGAAACAACAGCTCTTGATAAGGGTGATAATTTTGTAGAACCTTTAAAAATTAAATCACTTCCAGATTTAGAACGAAGTCCTTTCATACTTTGTTCGCCAAGTACAAATCTAATAGCTTCTGCAACATTTGATTTACCAGAACCATTTGGACCTACAACTCCCGTGACTTTTGATGTTAAATCAATAATTACTTTTTTTGCAAAACTTTTAAATCCTTGTATAGAAATTGATTTTAAATACATAAAAATAGCTCAATTTTAATTTAATAAAATTATAGCACATAAATATTTTATAAATTTTGAGGTGCGAGCGGGATTCGAACCCGCGAGTGGCGGTTTTGCAAACCGCAGCGTTAAGCCTCTTCGCCATCGCACCAATAGTTTTATCATTTTAACATAAAAGTATTTTTCTATTAAATATGTGTTAAAATATAATAAATATAAAAATATGAAATCCAATTTTGATTCAAATAAAAAAGAAGATAAAAATAATAATAAAAGTAATATTCTTAACTCAAAACAAATTAAGACTTTTTGGCAAAGAAATAGCAAAATACAAAATGCTTTAAAAGAAATGTTAAAAGAAGCAAAGAAAAAAGAAGAATAATAAGACTATTATTTTTTTGTTTTTTTTGTTATAATAAATTTTATAAAATAATATAAGCTCGGGTGGTGGAATGGTATACACGAAAGACTTAAAATCTTTTGCTTCACGGCTTGCGGGTTCGAGTCCCGCCCCGAGCACAAAGAAAATTTATTTTTGAAAAATATTTTTCTTGTGCTATAATTTTTTTGAATAATATTGGGCCCTTAGCTCATTTGGTAGAGCGCCGGTTTTGCACTCCGGAGGTGAGCGGTTCGAATCCGCTAGGGTCCACAAATTTAAAAACTAGTTATTTCCTTTTTTAATTTGTCTAAAATATATAAATTGACAAGAATAAATATATTTGATAGTATTTTTACAATTAAAGTTCTTTTATAACAATCAAAATCTATATATATTAACCTTATTTTTTTAAACATTTTAAAAGTTTTTTAAATGACAGACAAAAAAGAATCCTCGGAGTCTCTATTAATTTATTTTGGATTAGCTTTGCTTGCAATAATAACATTAATGGTATTTGTGCTAATAGCAACAGTAAAAATTATTGTTTTATTATTAATGATTTTTATTATTAATCTTATTTTTAGAGATAGTGAAAATACTATAAAAGCTCTTTTAGAAGACAATCAAAAAGTTATAACTTTTTTTAAAGTAAAAAGTTTTTTAAAATTTCTGCTTGCTTGGTCTATTTATTTTTATTTATTAAAAATGGTTTTTAAAGGATTACCAAGTAATATTTTCTTTGAATCTATAACTTGCTATATACAAATATATGCATCATTAGTATATACAAAAAATGGTTATTATAGATTGGTAGAAAATTATTTTTCTGGAAAGATTTCAATGATTTTTGGAGAAGGTTTATACTTTTATCCTGGAATTTGGTTTTTTTACAAAATAAGCAAAGAAGTAAAAATTAGCGAAGGAAAAGATGGTGGAATAAAATTTCATGACAATGAATCAAATGAAATAAAAGATAACTTTGGAGGAACAGAAATAAAAGTTTCTCTAGATACTAAAGATGTTTTAAGATCAAGAAAAATAACAGCTTTAGAAGATTTAATTTATACAGTATTTATAAATAATCCAAAGTTTAGAGAATCTCTTTTAAATTTTGATTTTAGAAGATTTATTATTTCAATCTTTTTAACTTCAATAATTTTGATGATTTCTTATAAGTTAATTGAGTTAATTAATTAAAAAACCAATAATTAAACTAATCCCATATTTTATGGGATTTTTTATGTTAAAATTTTAATTATGAATAATTGTTTTTCATTAAAAATATCAAAAGAAGATTTTAATAAATATAAATTACTTTCTCCTTTACTTGAAATAAAAGACACTCCTAAAAATATCTTTTTAAAAGCAAAAAATAAAGAAGTTTTATTTAATTTTTTAAATAAAACTTGGAATGGAGAAGAATATAAACTTTTAACTATAGTAGGTAGTAGAAATAATTCTACTTACAGTAAAGATGCTTTATCATTTTTGATAAAAAATATTTTTAATGAGAACATAATAATAGTCTCTGGATTAGCTATAGGAATTGATGCTTTAGCACACAAAGAAGCAATAGATAATAATATAAAAACATTAGCAATTCCTGGCTCCGGTCTTGGTGAAAATTATATTGCACCAAGAGAAAACTTTAATTTAGCAAAAAGCATTATTGAAAATGAAGGTCTTTTATTATCAGAACATGAAGATGACGCTAAAATTCATAAATATTTTTTCCCAATGAGGAATAGGCTCATGGCAATGATTTCAGATGCTGTATTTATAGTTGAAGCAAAAGAAAAAAGCGGGACCCTTATTACTGGAAGACTTGCTATGGAATATGGTAGAAATTTAGGAATTTTACCAAACACTATTTTTTCTGAAAATTCAAAAGGTTCAAATAATTTAATAAAAGAAGGAGCTTTTCCTATTTTATCAAGCTCAGATATTTTAGAACTTTTAAATATAGAAAATAAAAATATAAATAAAATAGATAAAAATAATTTTGAAAATATAGTTAAAAACTTATCAAATAATGAAAAAATTATTTTTAAAGAAATATTTGATTTTGGTTATATAGAAAAAGATTTATTATTTCAAAATATAAATAAAAAATTTGATATAAATCAAACAGATTTTTTAATAACTCTTATGAATTTAGAAATAAATAATTTAATAAAAGAAGAATTAGGACAAATAAGTTTAAAATAATTTTATGATATATTATGTATAAATAATTATGTATAAATTAATACACGGAAGATTAAGTTTAACAAGTAAAGGTGATGGTTATGTTAAAATAAGTAAAACTCATGAAAAAATAGATATTTCTTTTGACGAAAATGAAACTATTTTTATAGATCATGAACATTTAAATTGTTCTTTTCATGGCGACCTCGTAGAAGTTGAAGTTTTAGGTAAAAGAAAAAATGACAAAACAGGAGAAGATGTATTTTATGGAAGAATAAAAGAAGTTTTAGAAAGAGCTAAATATGCTTATGCAGGCAAATTAGAAATAGAAAATGGTATTTATTTTTTAATTCCAGACGACAAGAAAACATATACAGACTTTATAATAAAAAAAGAAAATATAATGCATGCAAAAGAAGGTGATAAAGTAATAGTTGAACTTGTTAGCTGGGAAGATTCCAAAAGATCTCCTTTTGCTAAAGTTATAAAAGTATTAGGTAGACCTGGAGATAATAATGCAGAAATGTTAGCATTTGCTCTTGAAAGAGGATTTTCTGATGAACATGATGATGATGTTAAAAAAGAAAGCGAAATTATCCATAAAAGAGGTATTACAGAAGAAGATAAAAAAATTGATGAAAATGGGATAAATGGTAGAAGGGATTTTCGAGATATTACAACTTTTACCATAGATCCAAATGATGCCAAAGATTTTGATGATGCAATAAGTTTTAAAAAATTAGAAAATAATAATTATGAAATAGGTATACATATCGCTGATGTTTCTTTTTTCTTAAAAGAAGATTCAAAAATGGATGAAGAAGCTATCAAAAGAGAAAACAGTGTTTATTTAGTAGATAGAACAATACCTATGTTACCAGAAGTTTTATCTAATGATTTATGTTCTCTTGTACAAAATCAAGACAGATTAGTTATGAGTGCTGTATTTGAAATAAATGATAAATTAGATATTTTGAATGAATGGTATGGTAGAGCAATAATAAATTCTAATAAAAGATTTACATATGAAGATGCTCAAAATATTTTAGAAAATGGAGGTGAATTTGAATATGAA
>WBZR01002937.1_pt1 | contig 16513 bp, 12 predicted proteins | sample 5204231 | NCBI WGS metagenome assembly WBZR01 (sample SAMN12412403, study PRJNA552823) | activated sludge metagenome | isolation source: activated sludge from anammox sidestream of wastewater treatment plant... | place: USA: Virginia | collected 2017-08 | reverse complement strand
TCAATCATTTTTTCAAAAAAAAGGAGGGTACCTGGTATGTTGCTGCTGATCAAGGATTGTTTGAGTTCGATGGAAAGCGCTTTGTGCAGATCCATCTGCTTAATGATCTGGGTAATGAAATAGGCCAGAGTATTAATCGAATCAGCCAATGGAAAAATTTTCTCCTTTTAACAACATGGAGCAGTTTAATAAAAGAAAAGCTGATCGTTTATGATTTGCAGCAAAAAAGAGTAACGGCCATTGAAACGCTCCATAATGTACTTTCCACTACTGTAAACTCACAAGGACAAATCTGGGCAACAACCGACCAGGGAGCCCGGGAGATTGACACAATATCATTTAAAAAGGGCATCCTCAAATTTGTATCTCCTGATCTAAAAATTCAGGCTATAACAAAGCCGTACCTGCAGAATGTGGTTTTTGACAATGAAAACAACATGTGGCTTTTCAGCAAGGACAGTATCTATAAACTCAGCCCGGATGGCAGCGGGTACCAAATGGTCATCTCCAAAAAAGGATTAAACACTACAAATCTCAGTGATATTTTTATTGACCGAGAAGGGATCACCTGGTTCGCCATAGATGGAACCGGTATCGCCAAAATGACCAACTCGGGTGTTGAAATGATCAATACACTGAATGGGTTTCCTGCATTGATCACTTCCATATTTCAGCAAAGAGACAGCACCTGGGTTTACAACAGCAGCAACAACAGCATATACTGCATCAGTAAAAAAAATATTTTGGCGTTTCCACTTCCGAAGTCGCTGACACGGATTGAAAATATCATTATCAATAAAGAGAAAATATACCTGACCAATCAAAACAGGATCGTTTCTGTTTCTGGCAAAAATAATCCCCGATCATACTATCGTCCTGAACTGATATTCTCAGCCGGAAATATAACCTTAGGCAAAGCTCTCCTGGATCCTTATGGTAATATAATTATTGTCGCTGTAAAAGATGAATCCGAATTTTTCATTTACGTGGTCAATAACAAAAAGGTCATTGATATTTATCCAATCAGTATAATTGTGGATCAGATGGCGATCGATGCTTCAGGGCGTTTATGGATAATCACCCGAAATGATCAATTACTGGTATTTACACTTCATCCCAAAGATCCATCAAATTATCTCCACCTGTTGAATGACTTCTCAAAAGAAATGTCCGGGCTTGGCCTCCGTTCCCTGACAATTGATAAAAACAATAATATATGGATAGGTACAAGATACTTGGGTGCCTATTACCTGTATATTAAAAACTTTCGGATCAACTCTGTCCGGCAGTTTACAACAAGGAATGGTCTGACTGATAATTTTATATACAGTCTCACCTGTGACAGTTTAGGAAATATCTGGGCCGGAACACAAACCGGCCTGGACAAGATTTACTTTAAAAACGGGCGTTACATTATCAGCAATATAAGCAGGAACAATAATTTTTTCCAGTCTGTGCACCAGATAACGGCAGCCTCCGATAATACAGTACTGGCACTTTTAGCCGAAGGCTCTTTACTTAAAATTGCTGCCGGAGTTACAAAACAATCAGACAGTGCTCCGCATCTTCTGATAGTAAATACGAAAGTGAATGGCGTAACTCATAATGAACATTCGCATCAATTTTCTTACCGACAGAATAATTTTTCCTTCAGCGTTGCAGCGCCTTCTTTTATAGATGAAAAGTCAATCCGGTATAGCTACCTGCTGGAAGGAAGCATAAATGACAACTGGAGTGAACCATCCAATCAATCCGATTTTAACATCATCAACCTCTCCCCCGGCTCCTATACTTTGAAAGTAAAATGTATGTTTCCGGGTGAACTGTACTCTTCCCAGGTGATCAGTTATCCGTTTGTTATTTACCCACCCTGGTGGCAGACCTTATGGTTTCGTTTTGCAATGGGGGCATTGATCTTAGGATTGCTAATAAGTGTGGTGCGGTATTATTATCAGAAAAAACTGGAAAAACAAAATTTGCTGCTGGAAAAACAAAGGGTTATTGAAAAAGAACGATCCCGCATTGCTGCCGATTTACACGATGATCTGGGTGCGGGCCTGACCCGGATAAAATTCATTACTGAAAATATCGGCGAAAAAATCCAATCCGGGGAAACAGTAAAACCAGACCTTGAAAAGCTGAAAAATTCATCGTTAAAACTGGTGGAAAGTATTTCGGAAATCATCTGGGCTATGAATGAGAAAAACAATTTGATCAGCGACACGCTGTATTATCTCCGTTCACATGCTGTAAACTATTGCGAAGAGCATAATCTTGACTGCACATTTGAAATTTCCAATGAATTTGCTGATGAGATTATGGGTGGAAATATCAGGCGAAACCTTTTTCTCATATTGAAAGAATGTCTGCATAACATTGTAAAACATGCCAGGGCAAAAAATGTAACCATAAAAATATCAGTAGCTGAAAAACTGGAAATGACGATTAAAGATAACGGGATTGGTTTTGATTCAACTATCTCTATGGTCAGAGGCAATGGTATTATAAATATGAAAAAAAGGGTAAATGAACTGAGCGGAAATATTAAATGGGAACGTTTTAATGGTACAACGATAACAGTTCAATTGCCTCTGACCACTAACCAAAGTGCTATTGATTAAAACCCTCCGACCAATTTATTTTGTATGATGCATCCGATAACAGTAAGCCTTGTTGAAGATCTGGAGGAAGTAAGAGAAACCATTCAACGGTTGATTGATCAGACCGATAAATTCAGTTATGTTGCGGGATATCAAAATGGTGAGCTCGCTGAAAAGGGAATTCCATTGTATCCTCCTGATATTGTCATTATGGACATTAACCTGCCCGGTATGAATGGAATTGAATGCCTGAAAAAGATAAAAGAAAAATGTCCGTCAACCCAGTTTATGATGTTTACAATTTATGAAGAAGATGAGAAAGTGTTTGAAGCGCTGAAAGCAGGAGCACATGGTTACCTGCTGAAAAATACTCAAAAAGAAAAACTGCTGGAAGCTTTGGAAGAACTGCATCATGGAGGAAGCCCAATGAGTGCTCAAATTGCCCGCAAGGTCATTGAGGTATTTGAAAAAAACAATCAGCCCTCTGCCGAGGTGGACACACTAACGAACAAAGAAATACAGATACTGGGGCTGCTGACAAAAGGATATTTATATAAAGAAATCGCCGAACAACTTCATCTTACCCGCAATACAGTCAAACAACACATTCATCATATTTACTCAAAGCTGCATGTGCAAAACCGCACTGAAGCCATCAACAAAGCTTTTCCAAGACGGTAAAACACTAACCTTTGGGGGATTGTCTTGCCCTTTTTGCCGGTATAATTTTGACTTCCCTTTTGAATAACTGCCGGAATTGTTTTACTAAAACTGAAAGTGCCATTTATTAAACCAAAATATATTTTTATGAAAACTTTATCTTCAAAACAGCTTATAGTATGCTGCATCAGTATTTTAGTTTTTTTTCCTGCCTGCCAGAAGTTCGGTACCATAGTCCATCATCACAAGGTCCTTTTTATCAGCAACGCAACCGGTACCAATAAGATCTATAGTATGAATAATGACGGTACCAACGTTGTACAACTGACATTCGGAAATATACCTGACGGACGTGCTACCTGGTCACCCGACGGACGATTCATTGCTTTTGCATCCGGACCGGCCAACAACAGGGATATTTATATAATGGACGCCCAGGGACAGGGATTAAAAAATATTACAAATACTCCAGGAGCTGATGAGGACTGGCCGGAGTGGTCACCAATTGACTACAAAGTAATTTTCTCAAGCAACCGGGATGGCAACCACGAAATTTATGAATATAATTTTGAACATGGTTCCCAGCACAGGCTCACCAATCGCTCCCAGGATGACAAATGGCCTACCTATTCACCCGATGGCAGAAAAATCGCCTTTCAGTCTGTAATGGGTGCTGGCAATACAGAGGTATTTAAAATGGATAAAGATGGAGGTAATGTAATACAGCTTACAAGCGATCCAGCAGCGGATCAAATGCCTGCATGGTCGCCGGACGGTTCCAGGATAATTTTTATGAGCACACGTACCATTAGTGATAAATCAGGAACTAGGAACTGGCCCAGGATTTTTATCATGAATTCAAATGGCACCAATCAACTGGAATTGATAACTGAAAGAAGTGCACGCCCCTCCTGGTCAAGGCATGAAAATGCAATTGTATTTACACATAGCAGTACTTTTCCGGCCAACCCGGAAACATGGGAGATTTATAAAGTCAAAGGTGATGGAACAGGCATGACAAGACTTACCAACAATTCAGTAACAGATGATTTTCCTTATATAAAATAATTGTTGCCTGTGACGAAACTATGAGAGGGTAATTTCAGTTTGCGATTCTAAAATTCCGAATGTGAATAAAGCAGAAATTAAAATATTCAGGATTGTAAGACAAAGTAATACACGAAGTGCTGTATGAATTAATTCATCCATGGTCTTTTCGGAAATTGTCAATAAACTATATAGGAGTTGCTAATGGATTTACCCTTCTCACACATTCGAAAATTCGGGCAATCGCAAAATTTTTCTTTAAGGTAAATTAGCTATATCAACCATCTGACTTATCTGATACTGTTGAAGTATGAAGGGACTTCTTCCTTACGATAAATAAATGCAGCCCTAACATTATAAAATAAAACGTTACCTAAAAAGGTTATTTCACCAAAAAGGTTAGGCAGAAAAAAATTATTAATCATAACATCAAAAAACTTTTTGGCCGAAACAATAAAAAGTAAAGATCTGAATTGAAAGTATCCTGTAGTAAATAATAATTCCCGCTTCTCAGTCTATTCTTTTCACGGTTCATAAAATGATGAAAAGGTTTTAGAGCTTTGAAAGCAGGCGCTTTCGGATGTCTCATTTAAAATAGCCATCTTGTTTGATCGATTGAAGTCGCTTGCGAATTGCAGAGCATTGCCAGTACCATCATATCTGTATTTCCCTTTCCGCTGAATAAGACCAGACCTAACCTTTGTACTATTTATTTGGCTGTAACTGGTTAATAATTTTATATCTAAATACTAAAAAGTCATTTTATGAAAAAGTTTATATTTTTCCCCTTAAGCCTGCTCTTATTGTCAACGGCAATTTCAGGGCAGGTCCGTATAAAAAAAGATAACAACAGAGATATCCAGAAGAAAGAAACAAAGAAAACCGTTCAACCACCGGTTATGATTGAAGAGCCATTACTTATTTCTCCTACCCTTAAAAAGACATATGATTTCAGCAATGTAAAGATTTGCATTGATAAATCAAACAATTATGATCCGGGGCCCAGGTTATCCAAGGCTTACCCTGAAATACCAAAACTCAACAGCAATGGGCAACTGGAACCTCAGGTAATTCGTCAAAAACTAACGGCCGAAACAAATAAAATGTGGCCAAATGAGTCAGAGATCACGGTAGCATTCGCTCCAAATCAGACAACAAACTTTGTGATTGAAAAAGTAAAACAATATGCCAGGGAGTGGGAAAAAGTCGCCAACATAAGTTTTTCCTTTATAACCGACTGGAAAAATGCCCATGTGAAAGTCAGTTTTATTAAAGGTGGAAGCTGGTCGTGGATGGGAAGAGAAGTGTTGAATAATCCCACGGAACAAACGACGATGAATTTTGGCTGGTTTGATGACAATACTCCTGATAATGAATTCAGTCGTGTGGTTATTCACGAGTTCGGTCATGCTCTGGGGTTTATTCATGAACACCAGGCGGCCGGAGCCAGGATAAACTGGGATCTTGAAAAGGTGTATGCATATTTTGCAAAAATAAACTGGAGCAGGGATGATGTTGACAGAAACATTTTTAACAAATATTCGCAAAACAGCACCAATGGATCTTCATACGATAAGGCATCAATCATGCATTATTTTTTCCCGGAAGGTTTAACGACTGATAAAAGCGCTTTCTCTAACAATACAGAACTTTCCCCTCTTGATAAACTATATGCGAGAGTACTATATCCGTTTCCGCCAAAACCTCCACCTGTGACAGGTGTGCTGAATACCGGCGATGATTGTGATGCAATAAAATTTATTGTTGAATACAATGTTATACCAGGCAATTTTATTGAATTCAGCCTGGAACCGGGTGTTGATAATTCAGGAAAAGTAGTTACCTGGTGGAAACAAATCGGTATCCCTCTTTTGGGCGGAGCCGAGAACAGGGATATGCAATTGCTGGCAGATGGTAAAACCACCAAAGTAACCATATCGAGAAATATTATAGATGAAACAAGAGGTATGTCATTCGCTAAAGCAAAGTTTTTGGGTGTGCACACAGGACTTGGCTTTACATGGAAAGTATGGGAAGCGCTTCCGGGCGGATGCCGGGTACGGTTTATCTGGCAAAATGATCATTGTTACTAATCCTTTTGAAATGAAACTTTATTTGCTTCATAGTACTTTAATTTTATTCCTGGTGACTTCGGCCACCGGAGTCATTTCCCAGACCACAGAAGAGTTTGACAACCTCGTCTTTTTTGTTCCATCCGGCTTTACAGTAAATAAAACCAATAATAGCTTCATGCTTTCCGATGCGACTGTTCCCGGCGGTCAATACTTTACCATCACTATAAACAGATCTGTTTTATCGCTTAAAAAAATTGAAAAAAGTTTTCCGGTATTCTGGCGTGAATCACTCTTAAACGAAGGAATAGATAATCCTGTTCCGGAGCCGGCTTTTGTGAAAACACAAACCACTTCAGGATGGAATAGTTACCGGGGAGGGAAACTGGTAACTTTTAATCCTCAATCATCCCCTTTTTATTATCATCTCACTATTCTCAGGTCATTGGGAATTACGTTTCGTGTTTGTACCCGTTCCAGCAGTGAAGAGCTTTTCATACAAAAAACTCCTCAGTTGATGCAACTTATTTCATCATTGAGCTTTAAGACCTCACCCCGTCAAAATGGTCAGCCGGCAGTAATAAATCAAAATAATCCTGCTTACCCGGGCAACTCCGGTAATGCCGGGTATAATCAGATGTTGCAGTTAAACGGACTGTACATTTCTGTACAGGGGGATTTGTTTTCCGACGCAGAGTTAGCAGTTCTCTATTTCTCTCCTGACGGTACTGTGTTTACTGACATTCCCGAAAAAGGATTCTTCAATTGGAATATGCAGCAGTACAAGTCACAGTTTCCCTCCCTGTTCGGATCCTTTAATACAATAAATAATACCGTTTCAGTAAGGATGAACAATGAGACAATTGCCACTTCCTATACTCATGATCAAAACAACAGTATTCAATCAAATACCAATCCATCACAGGTCTTTAAAAAAATTGACGCTTTGGACAATTATCAGATGGAAGGCAGTTTCATCAACAAACAAAGCGGTAGCAATGCCAGCATTGTTTTTACCCGGGATAGTCAGTTCACCGATAACGGACTCATAAAAACCATTTTGAAAAATAATAATGAAGCTGCGGGTTATGGGAAATACAGCAGCCGGCAAAACTCACTGTTGTTGCAATACAGTGACGGTCGGCAGTTGCAGCTTTGTTTTTATATGATGCCGGAAGATTTTCAAACAGGCGGAAGGCCTGATAAAATTTTGATCAATAATTATGTTCTTACAAAACAATAAACAAAAAAGTGAAATGGACATATTTATCAGAGTCCGCCTGAAATATTTTCTTTAAAAAAAATTATATTATGAAAAAATGTCTTGTCACCGTTCTGCCTTTGGTATGGATAGTTTTTCTTTTAACCGGTAATCTCCATGCACAAATTTCAATAAAAGATATCCGGAGTGGTACGGATTTGGTTGAGGTAAATAGCATATCAACCGGCGTGTCTAATGTGTATATCACCGATTCATTGAGCCGGAACAGTTTGGGAATTTCTGATGTTAATAAGGCTACAGTTTTACATACAGCAAGTTTTGAAATTGCATTGAATATTGAAAATGTGCAAAACATTTTAAAAGTGCTTTATTCATCCATGCAGGGGCAGTCGCTATCAAATATTACATTCAAAAAATTGAATGCGACGAACCAGGTGGTTGAGCAAAGAAATTATAGTCCGGTTACTGTCAAAGAAATTGTGTTCCCCGGGTTGGATGCAGTTTCAAAAGAACCGGCAAGAGCCAGAATTACCATTCAGGGACAGAACCTTTCTTTTGATAACAAGGGCTATGGTTCTTCTAAAAATTCCCATTCAAAGACCGCCACTATTAATGCATTCGCAATACTGATAGACGGTATGACCACCAATTGGATTTCACGGATCAGCAGCCTGAGAATCGTTCCAGCTTCAGAAAGGGAATATTTATTTTTCAGCCTGGAATTTCTCAAAGAAGATATAATGCAATGGTATGACTGGCTGAACACCGTCTATACCACTGCCACCGGAAGTCCGGTCCCCCGGAATGTTAGCATCAAACTTACGAATCAAACCATGAAAAATGATATGGTTTATATAGAACTGCCACAGGTGGAAATCGTTTCCATTTCTTCATCTAATGATCCCAATAGCATTCCAAAAACAACAGTTTTACTGCGCACAACTCAAAACCCGGTTATCAATTAGCATTTTTTATTAGTCACAAAATGAAAAGACATTACCATTATAAAATCATTCTTTTCCTTGTTGCTATTTTTCTGACGAATATAACACTCATTTCCCAGAAACCTCCCAAAACACAGGAAGAACTGGCTGCATATATGAAAGATCTCCAGCGAAAATCAGATTCGATGCTCAATGCGATGAAGAAAAAAGGAGCTGAAAAGGAGAAAAACAAAAAAGATATTACCAGTTCCAGCAAAAAACAAACATCAGGCACAAGTGAAAGCACAACCCTGCCGGAATTGGATTCTGTGAAAGTGAAGAGTTTGCCGAAAAAAACCTTAAGTCCTGCTGAACTGAAATCTTACCTGAACAATCTTTACAGCCAGCTCTGCACAAAACTTCCGCCTGGTGCAGTGAGTTCTGCCAAATCCATCGCAGCAAAACTGAATAATGATCCGGCAAAATTAGAATCTGCTGCATTAATGGGCTGGCAAAACGGTGCCGATGATGAAGCCTTACTTCTTATTACCAAAGCAGCCACGGAAAGTAACGATGGATTATTACTTGCCAATACCGGTGGCCTGTTCGATATATTTGGTTGGAGTGAAAAAGCTATTCCTGTATTAAGAACATTAGTGAGCCAGGCTCCGAAGAATGTCATTGCACTCAATAATCTCGGACAGGCTTATACCGCATTAGGCATGCTGGATTCCGCCATGTACTATTTCAGCCGTTGCCTGAGTTTATCATCACAACATCCCGAAGCCAACAGTACAGCAGGATATATCGAATTAAAAAGAGGAAACAAGGAAAAGGCTCAGGCCTATTTTGAAAATTCTATTCGGGGCAGTTTTAATTTAGCGGCCTATGCGGGTTTTGCAACAATATACAAAAACAATAAGGACAAGTTGAAAATCGCACATCTCATCGAACCAAAGGTGAAAAGGCCTGAATACTTTAACCAGTTTAAATACAAGCCTTCGCGGCAATGCACCAATGTATCTGAAGCGGAAACAGTAAGAGCAAAGTTTGATGCGCATAAAAAAATGCTGCAAGCTGAAACCCGCAAATTCGATATGCTGATGAAAGAAGCAGAACAAGCCATGGGGAAAAACTGGGCGGAAGAGTTCAATAAAAAAACAATGGAGGCTGTAATGAAAGGAGAAAGTTATATGCGACCCTTCCAGGTTATGGGAAGTATCCTTTCTGCAGAAGCTGAGTTAGGGTACAGAAAAGATATGTCCGACCTGGAAAATTTTAATATGGAAAACAGGGCGCAGTATAGTCAGCTGGAAACTGAATATAAAGCCGCTTATGAACGGATGATGAAGTCGGGTACTCACGATTGTGCAAAAGAAAACGAATTAAAGAATAAATACCTGGAACAGTTTGCACAGTTGAATGTAGAATTGCAGAGCCGAAACATGCTTGTCGAAAATAAATACATTGATGATCTTCTTTACTGGTGTTATTTCAGCGCTACAGATTTGAATGATTACCGCCACCGGTTTTATTTCTGGGTAAAAAATTATCTATACAAAGTAAGCGGGTTATCCCAAATAAAAATATTGGAGCCCTGTAAAGAAACAGAACCTGGTGAAATTGAAGAACCTGTTCCCGCAGAATTAAAAGAGTTTGACTGCCCGGCTGAACTGGAGATAGGATTTGCTGTTGGCAAACTAACGATGAATTGTGAAAAATTCTCTTTCAAGGCCGGTGAACTCATCATTTTCAAATTCGAAAACCAATTTAAAGGTAAGCGTCAAACAACCATCAGCCTGGGTGGCGGAGTTGGTTTTGATGCCACTGAGAAAATAGGTTCTGTGAAAGCTGGGTTTTCAACCGGGATGGATATGTCAGCATACCTCACTTTTGATGGTTGGGGCAATTTAACTGATGGAGGAATGTCTTACAGCGCTAACGCCGGAATCGGCGTTGATTTCACTGCCGGTGAGCGAATCAAGTTCAAAAGGAACCTTGGTTATATGGGTGCAGAAACCGGCTGGCGCTTTGGCATCAATTCAGGTTTAAATTTTACAACTCCTGGTGACCTGAAAGAAAAACCGGAAAAGCCGTTAAATAAAAATGTAAAAATTTACAATTCAAACTAAAATGAAACAGCCTATATTTTTAATCATCTTTTTCTTTTCAACCGCTTGTTTATCGCAAGTGAAAAAAAATGATGCGACGAGTTTCTATGAGAAAGATATGGCTGTTTGCGGCGGGCAGGATTCCATATTCGCCAGAAAAGGAAAATGGAAAAAAGCCGGAGCCGATAATTTAGTATTTCCCGATAAAACATTTCCGAAGAATCAATATAAATTTTCATTTGCCCGGCTTGACAGTATTTTGGCAATGGTGAAAGCCAGCATCTCTGATTTAAGTGGAATGGAACCACGTTGGCAACGAAATATCCGGGAAGATTCCTACATACCGGGAGGGCCGGTACCCTACCATCTTTCGAACCTGTTTTACGGATACTACTGCAACACAAATTTGAACAAGATATTGTTGAGTAATGAAACGTCCAACTGGATTTACATTTTTGTCAACAAGATGAGTTGGTTTTTCCAGGATGTCGCAAAATGGTATATCAATGATGACGGTAAACAAAGAACCATCTACCAGCTTCCTGTCAAAACAGGAACATGGAAGGGAATGACGGTGTATGAACCGGATTATTTCAATGGCACTCCGGCAAAAGTCACTTACCGCACCGTGGTAATTGGTCGTAATGGAAAAATTCCCTGGCGTTCGCTGACTCAAAGAGAATATTTAACAGGGTTGAGGAATGATTATGAGTCTAAACTAAATAAAATTAAAACAGGATCCGGTTTTGAAAAAGACTATCTTAATAAATTAAACTATATCAATGACTACCTCAGCAACACTGAAGAGGAAACCTTAAAAAAGTCTGCAGTTATTGATCCTAAGTCTGGTATCTGGGGATTCAAAGGAAAATTCGGAGATGAAGAAGCCGGAGGATACCGCCTTGTATTATTCGCCGGCAATAAAAAGTATTTTGATGCCTCCGTGCCGCGTTATGTTCCTCAGCTCATACAATTGATGTGGACCTATAACACAAACGAACCGGTAGCCTTACATTTCAAAGAACAATTCGAGGAAAATTTTCCTTTGGAAAAACTGAAAGCTATGATCCGGTAAAATCTGAAATCTTACCGGATGGATAATAAATATTTTTTATGAAAAAGATATCTCTTGTATTGTTCCTGGCTACTGGACTTTGTGTATATGCACAAAACAACGAAAATGGTTTACAATCAGACTCCCTGGAAGTACAAAATGTTCCACTGCCTGATTCCACACCTATCGGCACTCCGCTTGGAAATAAAGTAAGTAAAGAAATCGGACCAGAAGGAGGAAGACTCATTTCAGAGGATGGTAAAGTGGAATTGATCATTCCTGCTTCTGCATTAAATGAAACAACATTGATCAGTATTCAATCAGTTACCAACGTCATTCCTAACGGAAATAAATCCTATCAGTTTGAGCCTTCCGGCATCCAATTCAAAAAACCTGCACAAATCATTTTTCATTATTCTGATGAGGAAGCAGAAGCCTGCCCGCCGGAATTAAAGTTTATGGCCTTACAGGATGACAAGGGAAAATGGGAATATTTCAATTATGAAGATTGGGATAACACAACAAAGTCACTGAAAGCATCCATTTTGCATTTTTCAACATTTGTTGACGGCAATGAAGTACAATTGAATGCTGAAGAGAAAAGAATAAAAGCCGGAAAGACGGAATTTTTTTCCGTAACCAAAGTTACGCCTCCTCCACTTCCTGTTGCTGAAGGCGAAGATGAGCTACCTTACCTACCGGTAATTGTAAGAAGAGATAAAAGGGAAGCCTTGTGGAAAGTAAATGAAATTGTTGGCGGAAGTAAAAAATACGGAACGATCAGAGCGATATCAAAACAAGAATTAAAAGCAAAATACACCGCACCTGAATCGCTGACTACAGATTTGATTACAGTTAAACTGGATCTGAATGATGTTTTTTTCGAAAAGAAGATTACTAAGCTTTGGAAAAAAGGGAAATATATTTCAGATAAAAGAAAAACCGTAAATGTGGCAAGCCTCTCCTGCAGGGTAAAACTCTATGATGAGTATAAAATAACTATTATTTTTTATATAAACTCGGCAAGTGAAGTAAAAGACACTGCCAGCTTTGTTGCAGAAATAGACAATGATAGCTATTCTATTAGTAACATCCTTAATTATCCTCCGGCATGTACAAAGCCTCCCAATCCCTATAAAGCCAAAGCAGAGTTGATCGTTGATGGATCCTGCATTGGGCCGTTAAATTTTAAAGAAAGCGATATCCTCAGTTATACTGTTTCAAATAATTATCCGCCACAAATATTTTTTACCGTGAAAGAGTCGGAAAATCTTGTGTACAAATTTCGATTTACAAGTAAGCTTACTCCAAATCCTCCCTTTCAAAATATGATAATATCTTCTGAACCTCATGAAATAAAATTCCTTGCAAATGGTAAAAGGCAGGTTATTGACTACAGGATTTTTAAAAATATTGTTATGCCGATAAGATAAAAATGAATTGTCCCGGTCTTTGTACTATGGAGATACATATCCGGGAAAAATAGAAATAACGAATTGCAAAAATCATGAAATAGATAATAACATCTTATGAGCTTAGACAGTTATACCAGAAAATAGAATCGTAAAAAAGTGAATTTTAATAAAATGAAAATAATTAAACATAATACAATCGGCTTAACAGCTATTTTAATATTTGTTTTGTGGTATGACGGATTCACAGAACCGGAACTATTTGTTATCAATTCAACTATTCACTTTTAAATAATCAATTGTTACCTGCTATTTATTAATTAAACTATTATGCAACAAAAAAAGATAAATTTATTTGATAGGAAACCAGGTGCCAATGAAAACCCTAAGTTTCGTATTGCTAAAGCTAAAAATTATTTGTGGGCAAAAATGAATTTCCTTTTCTTCCTGATTTTTCTAATGCTATTTTCTTTAAATGCCTTTTCTCAAAAGGAACAATTTGACATGGTGCGTTTTAACCAACCAACCGGGTGGCAGCGCCATGATGGCAATGGCACCGTCATCATGATAGACACCCAAACGGTGAACGGCCTCACCCAGTTTTGCCAGATCATTTTATACCCCGGCAGGAACAGCACCGGCAGTGCCAATAAAGATTTCAAATCCGCCTGGAACAACCTGGTAACGATCCCTACCCAATCAAAAGCAAAGCCCGCCGTACAAAAAAGCAGCTCGGAAGGATGGACGATCATAACCGGCTCTGCCAATATCATTTCGAAGGGAATACAGTACAAGACCCTGGTGACAAGCATCAGTGGTTTTGGAAAAACAATTCCGGTGCAGGTTAACACAGCCGGCGGCGATTATGCAGCAGCTGTAGAAAAATTTTTCAATGAACTGGACCTGGATAAAAATACAACGCCATCAATCTCATCTTTCAATAAAATAACCATGAATGATTATGATTTCATTACCCCGGAAGGCTGGCAAATGCAAAAAAAACCGGATCACCTGGCCATTCAGAATCTGCAATCGGGATGTATCATTCAAATCCTGGCACCACAGCCTTCCTCGGGTAATTTAAGCCAGGATGCCACGGCCGTATTTGACATGATGTATAAAGGCTGGAATTATCAGCAAACAGGAGAAAAACAATTCTTGCTGGCCAAAGGCTTTTTACCCGGGGGACTTGAATTTTTCAGGAAAGAAGCCACTATGTCGGGCTATACTGCAGATGGACAGTACAACCTCGAAGAAGGATCAGCCATGGTGGTAAAAGCAGGAAATAACATTGCTATTATTTCCATGAGGCATAACAGCAGCAGTCTTGGTCATGATGCCTGTTACAAAAATTATAATACGGTAGCAAGGTTTTTGAACAGTTTTACTGTAAAAAGTCTTCCTGTAACATTACCCTCAGAAGATAATGCAAAGCGAATACTCGGAGTATGGAAACTCATTACTACGGGGGTAGCTGCCGGTGAGTATATATTTGCCGCCAATGGACATTACCAGCACGGGGCCGGGCTGGGCTCTTCAACGACAACTACCGATATGAACTATGAATACATATATAACCGGGCATACACTTTTCAGGGAGATGGCAGTTATTCCATTTCAAAAAACATGTTAACCCTGGCCCCAAAGGGGGGCAATCCTGAAACCATACCAGTACGGTTTGAAGCTGTAAGCTATGGCAGTAATTCGTGGTCAGACAGGATCTATATGCTGAAGAAAGAAGCCGGGATCGAATATGAATCCATGTATGAAAAACAAAACCAGTAATTAAATACCCGGTCTAAAAATTTTTATGAAAAAAAATATTTCTCTCATACTGTTCCTGTTTTTATTCTTTCAATCACAGGCCCAGGATACGGACTCACTCTTTAAAGTTCCCTGGCCCGACTCTACGGGTTTTGGAACACCGGATGGAAAACTAACTACTAAAGAAATCGGTATCACGGGAGGAAACATCGTATCGGATGATGGAAGAGTGGAGTTGATTTTTCCACCGGGTGCTTTGGCTGCGCATACCACCATCAGCATTCAGCCTATTACAATTTCTTTATTTACCGGAACGGGTAAAGCCTACCGGTTTGAACCTTCAGATATTCAATTCAAGAAACCGGTGCAAATTATTTTTCAGTATACCAGGCAGGAAGTGGAAAGTTGCCCGGCAGATTTGATGAAGCTTGCCATGCAGGATCACACCGGCAAATGGAGCTTCGGTAATTATGAAAATTGGGACAGTACAGAAAATAAATTAACTGGATTTATCCATCACTTTTCATCCATGTCCAATTCAAATGGCGCCATGCTCCGCCCGGATAAGAAAGAAGTTATGGTTGGGGGATCTGTAAATCTAAATTTTTACGACCGCTACGGAACGGTACAGTCTGGCCCTTTCATCGGTAATAAGAACCGGGTGTCTTTCGGAAGCCGGTATTTTACTGTTAATAGTGTTACAGGAGGCAATGAACTGGTGGGCATTGCCCTGCCGCCGGTGGGTGTCACTTCCATGGGTACTTACCAGGCTCCGAAAATAATGCCACAACAAAACCCGGTAATTGTAAATTTCTTTTTCGAATATTACTCCCCGATCCTGGAAAAAGAAATAATGGGGATCTGTTTTGTTTTTCTACTGTGTGTTTGCTTTTTCCCAACTGGAGAAAACAAAATATCCCGAACCGGAATTTGCCAATGAATTTACCTGTTGAAAAAAGACAGTACTATTGTGCGGTTAGAAAAAGATGCTTCAAAAATGGATACAAAAATAAAAATGGGTGGTTTTGGTGGTGCTGAAAACGGCTATGTTATTGAAGGAGTGAAATCATCCGTAAGAATCGGTTCAGGTGAAGGTTTATCATTTGTCTTTTCAACCGGTGCTTCGGCGAGAACTTCTTCGGCAGCATCTGATTCAATGATGCTGGCAAATGGTATAGATTCTGCTTCGATGTCAGAGATGATGGGAGGTATGTCGGACCCTGCCAATAATATCAGCCTTTACAAAACAGAAACAGGCAAAGGACAAAGAAAGATATTGCTGCAGAAATCACCCGGTACGTTAGGCTTTGGTGCTAAAAAAGCTTATTCTAACGATAATAAAAATACACGTTCAGTATAAGAAAAATCGGGGAAGGTTATTGTGAATTAGTGATTGATAAACCTTTACCAAAGGGTGAGTATGCTTTTACCATGATGGGCATGGGAATGCAGGCAATGGATGGCGGAGTAACGCTTTTCGCTTTTGGAGTTGATTAGAAAAAATATATTATTTATTCTAAGTAAATTTAAGCATGCAACGAAATCACTTTTTTCTTGCATGCTTCTTTTTTATTTGTGCGCATTGCCGGGCACAGCAATACCCCTTTATTTATTATACACCCAATAACGGCTTAATCAACAGCCGGGT
>WBZR01002936.1_pt1 | contig 16526 bp, 13 predicted proteins | sample 5204231 | NCBI WGS metagenome assembly WBZR01 (sample SAMN12412403, study PRJNA552823) | activated sludge metagenome | isolation source: activated sludge from anammox sidestream of wastewater treatment plant... | place: USA: Virginia | collected 2017-08 | reverse complement strand
AGGCGATCGCGCGCGCGGGCGAGGAGGGGGCGCTCTCCCTCCAGGAACGGGTTGAGGCGCGAACGGCGTAAGGTCGCGGGGGTCGACCGGATCGGCCCCTACCGGCTCGTGCGCCTGGAGCGGGGCGGGCTCGACGCGGGCGAGCCCGGGCAGTTCTTCATGCTCGAGGCGCCCGGGCGGCTGCTGCCCCGTCCGATGAGCGTCTGCCTCGCGCGGCCGGGCGAGCTGGCGTTCCTGATCGACCCGATCGGGCCGGGCACGCGGGCGCTGGCCGCGCTCGAGCGGGGTGAGGAGATCGGGCTGCTCGGGCCGCTCGGCCGCGGCTTCCGTCTCGATGTCGCGCGCCCGCTGCTCGTCGGCGGCGGCGTCGGCGTAGCGCCGCTCCCCTACCTGTCGGAGCGGCTCGGCGGCCCGCCGGCCGTGCTCGGGTTCCGCACCTCCTCGCACGCCGAGGCGGCGGCGCTGCTGCCCGGGGCCGAGGTGGTGATCGACCCGGTGCTCGTGACCGAGGCGATGCCGGCCGGGCACGACGTGCTCGCCTGCGGGCCGGAGCCGATGCTGCGGGCGGTCGCTGCCGTCTGCCCGGACGCGCAGCTCGCGTGGGAGGCCCCGATGGCGTGCGGTTTCGGCGCGTGCTTCGGCTGCGTGGTCGAGCTCGACGGGCGCCTCGAGCGCCTCTGCGTCGAGGGGCCCGTCGTCGCGGGTCGCCGCGTCGCCGGCACGAGTCCGGCGGGGGCGGGCCGGTGATCCCCGTCCTGAACGCGTCCGGCTGCCTGGACGCGCTGACGGCGCCGGACGTCGCCCGGACGCTCGACGCGTACGTGACGAAGACGGTCACGCCGCTGCCGCGGGAGGGCAACCGGCCACCGCGAATCGCCGAGACGGACGTCGGGATGCTGAACTCGATCGGGCTCGCCAACCCGGGCATCGACGCGTTCCTCCGCGATTACCTGCCGAGGCTCGCGGAGCTCGGCGTCCCGCTCTGGGTCTCCGCCGGAGGCTTCTCCGCCGCCGACTACGCGCACGTCTGCTCCCGGCTCGACCGCCGCGACGAGGTGGGGACGATCGAGCTCAACCTCTCCTGCCCGAACGTCGACGCGCCCGAGGAGGACGCGCTCGACATCGTCCGCGCCGCCCGCGGGGCGACCGGGAAGCTCCTCTACGCGAAGCTGTCGCCCTCCCTGCCGGACGTACCCGCCGTCGCCGCCGCGCTCGTCGCGGCCGGGGTCGACGGGCTCACGCTCGTGAACACGCTGCGCGGGCTCGCGCTCGATCCCGCGACGCTGCGACCGCGGCTCGCGGCCGGAGCCGGCGGGCTGTCCGGGCCGGCGCTGCGGCCGGTCGCGCTGGCGGCCGTGTGGGCCTGCGCCCGCGCCGTCGACGTGCCGATCGTGGGCGTCGGCGGTGTCGCCTGCGGGCGGGACGCGCTCGAGCTCGTGGCGGCGGGCGCCGCCGCCGTCGCGGTCGGCACGGCCCTGTTTGCCGATCCGGGAGCGGCCGCCCGGATCCGGGCCGAGCTCGCGGCCAGCGGGGCCTCCGCGCGCGCGCGGCCGCGGGCCGGCGCCGGCGGTGTCCGGACCGGACCTGGCAGGGGTCAGACCCCGGGGTCTGACCCCGCCGGCGGCGGCGACCGAAAAAGCGCCGATTAGCACGGGAAAATCCCGGGTTGAAGCGTGCCGCCGCGCTGCTAGAATCCCGCGCCATGGCGGCGCCCAAGACGCAGAACCAGGCTCCGTCCCGGTCGCTCGACCAGCGCATGGACGCGCTGCGACGCGCCAACGACGTTCGCGTCAGGCGCGCGCAGCTCAAAAAGGACCTGAAGAACGGGAAGGTGCAGGTCGAGGCGATCCTCTCGGACCCGCCCGAGTACGTCGGCACCGCGAAGGTGATCGACATGCTGATGGCGGTGCCGAAGTTCGGGCGCGTGAAGGCGGCGCGCTTCCTCAACCAGTGCCGGATCAGTCCCTCGAAGACGATCGCCGGGCTCTCCGACCGCCAGCGGGACGAGCTCGTCAACCTGCTGCGGCACTGACCGGGGCTCCGCCACCCAACCCCGGGGAGGGCCGGGAGCCGGCGGTCCCCGGGGGCAAGCTGTTCGTCGTCACGGGACCGTCGGGCGCCGGCAAGGGGACGCTGATCCGCGCCCTCGTCGAGCGACGGTCGGACGTCGAGGTGGCCGTGTCTGCGACGACGCGGCCGCGCCGGCCGGGCGAGGTGGACGGCCGGGACTACATCTTCCTCGCGGAGGACGAGTTCGACCGGCGGGTCGCGGCCGGCGAGTTCCTCGAGCACGTCGTCTACGTGTCGGGCCAGCGCTACGGCACGCTGCACGCCGAGGTCGATCGGATCCTCCGCGCGGGACGCAGCTGCATCCTCGAGCTCGAGACGCGGGGGGCGCGCGCCGTCGAGGCGATCAGACCCGAGACCGTGTCCGTCTTCATCGCCGCGCCCTCGTTCACCGAGCTGGAGCGGCGCCTGCGCGACCGCGCCACCGAGAGCGCCGGCGAGATCGGCGAGCGACTCGAGCTCGCTCGCAGCCAGATGGCCGAGGCGAGCCACTTCGACCACGTCGTCACGAACGACGACGTCGACCGGGCCGCCGCCGAACTCGACCGGCTGGTCGGCGCCGAGCTCGCGGCGGCCGGTACAATGGGCCCGCGATGATCAACCAGCGGCTCGACTCCCTGCTTCGGAGCGCCAGCTCCCGCTACGCGCTCGTGATCGCGGCGGCCAAGCGCGCCCGCCAGATCAACAACTACCACCACCAGCTCGGGGAGGGGACGTTCGACGAGCTCCCCCCGCCGCTCGTCGAGTCGCGCTCGAAGAACTACCTGACGATCGCACTCGAGGAGATCGAGCAGGGGAAGATCGAGGTCCGCCACTCCGGCTGATGCTCGCCCCGAAGGGGCCCGCCCGGCCCGTTCGCTCATGGCCCGCGTCATCCTCGGAGTCACCGGTGGCATCGCGGCCTACAAGGCCTGCGAGCTCGTGCGGCTGCTCGTGCGGGCCGGCCACGAGGTCATGCCCGTCCTGACCCCGGACGCCGAGCGCTTCGTCACGGCACGGACCTTCGAGGCGCTGGCGCGGCGGGAACGGCCGCGGGATCTCTACCCGCACCTCGTCCGGGCCGACCTGCTCCTGATCGCGCCCCTGTCGGCGAACACGCTCGCGAAGCTGGCGCACGGGCTGGCCGACAACGTCCTCACCGAGCTCGCGCTCGCCTACCGGGGGCCCGTGCTCGCGGCGCCGGCGATGAACGCCCGGATGTGGGAACATCCGGCGACGCAGGCCAACGCGGCGCTCGTGCGTGGGCGCGGCATCGAGCTCTTCGGGCCCGAAACCGGGGAGCTGGCCGAGGGCGAGCGGGGCGTCGGTCGGATGAGCGAGCCGCCCGCGATTGCGGCCCGCGTCGCCGTCCTGCTCGGCGCGAGCGGGGCGCTGCGCGGGCGCAGCGTCGTCGTCACCGCCGGGGGGACGCGCGAGCCGCTCGACACCGTTCGCTACCTCGGCAATCGCTCGAGCGGCCGGATGGGCGTCGCGATCGCCGCGGAGGCGCAGCGCCGCGGCGCCGACGTGACCCTGCTCGCGGCCAACCTGGCGGTGCCGGCGCCGACCGGCGTCGACGTGGTCGCGACCCCGACCGCGGCCGACCTCGAGCGCGAGGCGCTCGCCCGCGCCGGGGCGGACGTGATCGTGATGGCGGCCGCCGTCGCCGACTACCGGCCCGCGGGCCCGCTCGCGACCAAGCGCAAGAAGGACGGCCGGCCCTGGACGGTCGAGCTCGAGCCGACCGCCGACATCCTCGCCCGGCTCGGCGGCTCCCGGCGCCCCGGGCAGGTGCTCGTCGGCTTCGCCGCGGACGAGGGACCGTCGGGCCTCGCGTCGGCCCGCGCGAAGCGGGAGCGCAAGGGCGTCGACCTCGTCGTCTTCAACGACGTGTCCGTTCCGGGCATTGGCTTCGAGGCCGACGACAACGAGGTGACGCTCGTACGGGCCGCCGGCGAGCGCCGGGTCGAGAAGGCCAGCAAGGACACGTGCGCCGTCGCTATCCTCGACGAGATCGAGGCGCTCCTGGGAGGAGGATGATGGACGGAGAGCTCGCCAGGGCGCCCGAGCGGCCGGAGGCGGTGGAGGCCGCCGCGGCGCAGCAGCTCGCCGGCCGGGTGATCGATAACCTGGGGCTCGTCGTCCACGCGCCCGAGCAGACCCTCCAGCTCGTCGTCCTCTGCCTCCTCGCCGAGGGGCACGTGATCATCGAGGACTTCCCGGGTGTCGGCAAGACGACGCTCGCGAAGGCGCTCGCCCGCTCCGTCGGCTGCTCGTTCTCGCGGCTGCAGTTCACGCCCGACCTCTTGCCCTCGGACGTCACCGGCGTGAGCGTCTACGACCAGCGAACGAACGAGTTCGAGTTCCGCCCCGGCCCCGTGTTCGCGAACCTCCTGCTCGTGGACGAGATCAACCGGGCCTCGCCGAAGACGCAGGCGGCGCTGCTCGAGTGCATGCAGGAGCACCAGGTGACGGCGGACGGGTTCTCCTACCGGCTCGAGCGCCCGTTCATGGTGATCGCGACCCAGAACCCGATCGAGTACGAGGGTACGTACCCGTTGCCGGAGGCCGAGCTCGACCGCTTCAGCATGCGCGTCTCGATCGGCTACCCGCCGCTCGCGGAGGAGGCGCGGATGCTGACCGAGCAGACCGGCGACGATCCGCTCGAGGCGCTACGCCCGGTCGCGAGCCGGGAGGGGCTGCTCGGCTCGATCGAGGCGGCCCGCCGGGTCTACGTCGAGGAGAGCCTGAGCCGCTACGTCGTCGCGCTGCTGCGCCACACCCGCAGCGAGAGCCGCCTCCACCTGGGCGCGAGTCCCCGTGCCGGGATCGCCCTCCTGCGCGTCGCGAAGGCGCGGGCGCTGTGGGAGGGTCGCGACTACGTCGTCCCCGATGACGTCAAGGCGGTCGCGCCGGCCGTGCTCGCCCACCGGCTGATCCTCGCCCCCGAGGCGCGCTCCGCCGGGCTCGACGCCTCGGCGCTCGTCGAGGACGTCGTCGAGCGGACGCCGGTTCCGGTGTGAGCCCCGGGCGCTCGCGGGGCGCCCGGCAGGCGGGGGCCGGCCCGTGCTGAGCGACCGCGGCCGCTTCGCGCTCGCGCTCGGCGCCGCCGCCTACGTGGCCGGCTGGGCGTTCGGCTCGCCAGCGCTCTACCCGGTCGCGCTCGGCCTCGTGCTCGGCACCGTCGCCGGGGTCGCCTGGGTGCGCACCCGGGTGCGGCCCTCGAGGCTGCGCAGGCTCGTGAGCGGCACCCAAGTGGCCGGCGACGACATCGACGTCCGGCTCGAGGTGGCCGCGACCGGCCGGTTCGTGCCCCGCACCCTCGACGCGAGCGAGCGGCTCGCCGGGCTCGGCGAGCGCGCGGTGCGGCTCGAGCGCCAGGATGCCCGTCTCGTCGGCGAATACGTTCTCGCCGGCGTTCCTCGCGGACGCTACGTGTTCGCCCCGCTCCGGATCGAGCACGAGGACCCGTTCGCGCTGGCGCGCCTGGAGCTCGAGCTTCCCGCCGCCGACGCTCTCCTCGTCTACCCGCGCCTCGTCGAGCTGACCGCGCTCTTCTCGGAGTCCGGGCGGCGCCAGCGGGAGGGACGCCGCCTGCTCGTGCGGCGGCCGAGCGGCTTCGAACTGCACAGCGTCCGCGCGTACGAGCCGGGCGAGTCGCTGCGCCGCGTCCACTGGCCGACGACGGCCCGCCGCGGGCAGTTGATGGTCAAGGATCTCGAGGACTCGCCGCGGGACGAGGCGCTCGTCGTCCTCGACGCGGACGCCGGGCCCGTGGCCGGGGTCGCCCCGGAGACGAGCTTCGAGCTGGCCGTCAGCGCGGCCGGGTCGCTGCTGCGCGCGTACGCGGCGCGCGGTCGCCGCTGCGGGATCGCCGTCAACGGCGCCGTCGCTCGCCACCAGCCGATCGAGTCGCTCGCGATCGGGTGGGAGGCCGCGCTCGAGCTCCTCGCCACCGTCCAGCCCGACGGGCGCACGCCGGTCGCGGCCCTGCTCGCGGAAGGCACGGGGTTCGCCGCCGGCGCGGTCGAGCTCTGTCTCGTCACGTCGTCGCTGCCGCCGCGGCTCGCCGATCGCCTTCTCCAGCGCGCCGTCTCGCGACGCGGCACGTCGGTCGTGTTCGTCGATCCGGCAAGCTTCGCGGACGGGGCGACGTCTCCACCCGTCGATACCCGCGCGCAGCTCGCGCGGCTCGACCACGCCGGCATCCCCGTCTGCGTGCTGCGACACGGCGACGAGCTCGGGCTCGCGCTCGGGCCCGCGTTCGCCTCGGAGGCGGCCGGTGACTAGGGTGCTCGTGCCCGTCCTCGTCTGCACGGCGCTCGTGCCGGTCGCCTGGCTCGAGCTGGAGGCGACCGCCGAGTCGCCGTGGCGGCTCGGGGGCGCGCTCGCGCTGGCCCTCGCGCCGGCGCTCGTGCTCGCGGTGACCCGACGGCTGGCCGTGGCGCTCGCGGCGCTGCTCGCCGCCGGGCTCGGGGCGGCCAGCCTCGCCCTCGGCGTCCCGCTCACCGACATGCGCCCCGGCGGGGAGCGCGACTTCTTCGGGTCGATCGCCGCCGCCATGGCCGACGGCTTTCTCGACGTGTACGAGGCGAGGGCGCCGTTCGACCGGGCCGACCACCCCGAGCTGGCGGGGCTCGTGCTGCTCGCCGTCTTCCTCGGCGTCGCCGCCGGCGCCCTGCTCGCGGTGAGGTGTCGGGTGCTGCCCTTCGCCCTCGTCCTCGTCGTCGCTGTTGGCGTGCCCGCGACGGTGGCCGTCGAGGGGGGGATCGGCCGGCCGCTCCGGACCGGGGCGCTCGTGCTGGGCGGGCTGCTGATCTCGCTGTTCGTGTCCCGGGAGCGCGCCCCCGGTCTGCGCGCGACCGTGCCCGCGGTCGGCCTCGGCGCCGCCCTCGTCGCGGTCGCCATCGCCGTGTCGACGTCCGAGGCGGTGGCCAAGCCCTCGTTCGTCTCCTGGCAGCGCTGGGATCTCTACGATCGGCCCAGCGATCCCGTCGGCGTGCGGTACGTGTGGGCGTCGAACTACGCCGGGATCACGTTTCCCGAGGAGCCGACCGTCGTCTTGCGCGTCGGGTCGTCCAAGCGCCCGCTCTACTGGCGGGCGACCACGCTCGACGAGTACACGGGCGTCGCCTGGCGGGAGCGCCTCCGGCCCGGCCCGCTCGCACGGGGCCTGGAGCTCGACGCGCTCGCCGGCGACCCGCTCGCGCCCGACGTCCCCGAGGACGACGAGAGCCTGATCCGCCAGGAGGTCGAGATCGTCGCGCTCGCAGACACCCACCTGCTCGCCGCCTCCCAGCCGGTGCGCTTCTCCCTGCCCGGCACGGCCGAGGTGGAGCTCGCCCCGGGCGGGGTCGTCCTCCAACCGGCCGGGCTCGAGCGCGGGCAGAGCTACACGGTCTGGAGCTACGCGCCGCGGATCGAGCCGAAGGAGCTCGCGGCGCTGCCGGCCGAGTACCCGGCTGAGCTCGCGCCCTACCTCGAGGTCATCCCGGACGTCACGTTCCCGGCGTTCGGGACGGCCGGGCACAACCGGGCCGTGCGGGCGCTCTTTCGCGAGCGGGCTGGCGATGAGCTGCTCGCCGCGTACGAGCCGGTCTATGGGCAGGCGCGGGAGCTCGTCGGCGCGGTCGAGAGCCCCTACCTGGCGGCCGTCACGCTCGAGAGCTGGTTTCGCCAGCAGGGGGGGTTCGTCTACGACGAGCGGCCCGAGCAGCCCGACGGCCAGGTGCCGCCGCTCGCCGACTTCATCCTGCGCACGCGGGAGGGCTACTGTCAGCACTACGCGGGCGCGATGGCGCTGATGCTGCGTCTGATCGGCATCCCGGCGCGCGTCGCGGCCGGCTTCACGAGCGGCGCCTACGACTCGGCTCGCGGCGAGTGGGTGGTGACCGACCACAACGCGCACACCTGGGTCGAGGTGTGGTTTCCGACCTACGGCTGGCTGACGTTCGATCCGACACCCGGCCGCGGCCGGCTCGAGGCGGCGTACGCGCCCTCGTCGATCGACTTCGAGGTCAACGACCTGAACGCGCTCGGCGTCGCTCCGAGCGCCCTGTCGCCGCTCCTGCGCGAGCAGCTCCTGCGGGCGGCGCGGGGCGCAACCGATCCGGACCGGGTCGGCGAGGGAGGGGGCGGCACGAACGAGACCGGGGCCGCCGGAGGGGACGGGGGGCTCGGGCTGCCGCTGCTCGTGCTCGTCGCCGTCGCCGGCGCGGCCGCGCTGCCGCCGCTCGTCAAGCGCGCGGTTTCCATGGTGCGCTTCGCCGGCCGGGACCCGAGACGCACGGCCTCGGCTTGCAGGCGCGGGCTCGTCGGGTTCCTCGCCGACCAGCGCCTCGACGTCTCTCCCGGCGCCACCCTCGAGGAGCTCGGCTCGGCGCTCGAGCAGCGCTTCGGGGTCGACACGGCCCCGTTCGTCCGCGCTGCCGGGGCGGCTCGCTTCGGCCCGCCCGCGGTGGCGGCGGAGGCTGCCCGCCGCGCCCGGCGGGAGCTGGCCGCGCTCGAGCGCCAGCTTGCCCGCAGCCTCGGCGCCGGGCGTCGGGTGCGGGGGGCGTTCAGCCTGCGCTCGCTGGTGATCAGGTGAGCGAGGCGTACGCGCTCTACCAGCAGGGCCGGCGCCACCTCGCCGCCGGCGACGCTGCCCAGGCGACCGTCGCGCTCGAGCGGGCGAAGCGGCGTGAGCCCGGGAAGGCCTCGATCCGCGAGGCGCTCGGGATCGCCTACTTCCGGATCCGGCGCTTCGCCGAGGCGGAGCGGGAGTTTCGCGCCGCGCTCGAGCTCTCCCCGGTCGACGACTACGCGCACTTCGCGCTGGGGCGCTGCCTGCTCGCGCAGGGACGCGCTCCCGAGGCGGTCGGCCACCTCAAGCTGGCCGTCTCCCTCCGGCCGGAGCGGGACGAGTACCGCCGCACGCTCGTCGGCATGACGGGCAGCGGGTAGCATCGAGCGCGTGCGGACCCTGCTCGTGCTCGCCTCCGCCGCGGCGGCGCTCGCGCTCGCCGGGACCGCCGCCGCGGCCGCCTCGTCGCTTCGCCTCGTCCGCGTCGCGTCCGGCTTCGACCGGCCGGTGCACGCGACCGCGGCTCCCGGGGCGCCGCGGACGATCTACGTGGTCGAGCAGGCAGGGGTGATCCGCGTGCTCGTGCGCGGGAAGCTCTCCCCCGAGCCGTTCCTCGATCTCCGCTCGCTCGTCGGCAGCGCGGGCTGGGAGCAGGGGCTGCTCTCCGTCGCATTCCACCCCGGATACGCCACGAACCGGCTCCTCTACGTCAACTACACGAACCGAAGCGGCGACACCGAGGTCGTCGAGCTGCGCTCGGACGGGCAGCGGGCGCTGCCGGCAACCCGGCGGCTGCTCTTCACCGTCCCGCAGCCCTACGACAACCACAACGGCGGCGGGCTCGCGTTCGGGCCGGACGGGCTCCTGTACGTCGGCACCGGCGACGGCGGCGACGGGGGCGACCCCGGCAACCGGGCGCAGAACCTGGCGAGCCCGCTCGGGAAGCTGTTTCGTCTCGACCCGGCCGAGACCGAGCCGGTCGCGGAGCTCGTCGCCTACGGGCTCAGGAACCCGTGGCGCTACGCCTTCGATACCGCGAGCGGCGACCTCTGGATCGCCGACGTCGGCCAGAACGCGTGGGAGGAGATCGATGTGCTCCCGGCCGGCTTTTCCGGGGTCGCCAACTTCGGCTGGGACGTCTACGAGGGTAACGCTGTCTTCGAGTCGAAGGTGCCCAACCCGGCCGGCCCGCTCGTCGCGCCCGTCCACGTCTACGGTCACCAGGGCGGCCACTGCTCGGTCACGGGCGGGTACGTCTACCACGGGCCGGTCGCCCCGTCCGCGCGGGGACGCTACTTCTACGGGGACTACTGCAGCGGGGCCGTCTGGAGCCTCACGCTCGGCCCGGACGGGAAGGCGACGGGCGTCAGGCGGGAACCGTTCGACGTGTCCGGGATCGTGTCGTTCGGGGAGACGTGGCGGGGCGGGATGCTGCTCGTCTCCCACGAGGGTGCCATCTACCGCCTGGCGGGCTCGTGAGCCTCTACGAGCGCGTCGCCCGCCTCGAGCTCGAGGCCGAGGACTACCGGCTCGAGCGCCGGGAGACCGAGGTGTCGAGCGGCTTCACACGCGTGACGACCACGGTTGTCCTTGCGGGCGCGGGACACGAGGGGCGCGGGGAGGATGTCACCTACGACGCGGCTGATCACGACGCGTTCCCGCGGCTCGAGCTGGCCGGGCGCCGGACGGTCGACGACCTCTCGCGGCTGCTCGGCGGGCTCGACCTGTTCCCGGCCGGGCCGCCGCGCTGGGCAGCGTCGGCCCACTACCGCCGCTGGGCGCTCGAGAGCGCCGCGCTCGACCTCGCCCTGCGCCAGGCGGGGCTCTCGCTCGGGGAGGTGCTCGGGCGGGAGTACCGGCCGGTCAGGTTCGTCGTCTCGACCCGGCTCGACCCGCGCGCCTGGCTCGCCGTCGACTCCGGCCTGCGCTTCAAGCTCGATCCGACGAGCGAGTGGGAGCGCGAGCTGATGGACGCGGTCGCGGCCACCGGTAGCGTTGACGCGCTCGACTTCAAGGCCTACTACACGGACACGCCCGTCGATCAGGCCCCCGACGCGGAGCTGTACCGCGCCTGCGCCGAGCTGTTCCCGGATGCGGTGCTCGAGGATCCCGCCTGGACGGACGAGACGCGGGCGGCGCTACGCGGCGCCGAGCATCGGCTTTCCTTCGACGCCCCCGTCTACTCGCTCGCGGACGTGGATGCTCTGCCGGTGCCCGTCCGCCACCTCAACATCAAGCCGTCCCGGTTCGGATCGGTCGCCCGGCTCTTCGAGGCGATCGAGGCGTGCGAGCGGCGCGGGGTCGCGATGTACGGCGGCGGCCAGTTCGAGCTCGGCGTGGGGCGGGGCCAGATCCAGGCCCTCGCGAGCCTGTTCTACCCCGACTCGCCGAACGACGTCGCGCCGGGCGGGTACAACGACCCGGAGCCGCGCGCCGGCCTGCCCCGGAGCCCGCTCGTGCCGCCGGAGCGCCCGCTCGGGTTCTCGTGGCCGGATCGCCGGTAGGCCGGGTCGCCGTCCGCCGGGCGCTCCCGCACGCCCTCACGGCCCTCGTCGCTCTGGCGCTCCCGGCGCTCCTGCTCGGGAACGGCCTCTGGGTGCTCGCGAACGGCTGGTACGTCCACGCCGCCTACGCGCGGCCCGGGTTCCCCGACGATCGCCACGGCCTCACGGAGAGCGAGCGGACCGAGCTCGCGATCGTCGGCCTTCGCTCGATCCAGCCCCTGAATCGCGACGGCGTCGGCGTGCTCCGGGAGGCCCGGCTGCCGGACGGAAGCCTCGCGTTCGGCGAGCGGGAGATCGCGCACATGGCCGACGTCCGCGGCCTCGTCGGGCGGATCCTGCTCGCGCACGCGATCGCGGTCGGCGCGCTCGTAGCGGCGTTCGCCGGCCTGCGGGCGCTGCGCGTCCGCGCGGCCTTCGCCGGGGGGCTCGCCCTCGGCGGCGGGCTGACGCTCGTGCTCGTGGCGGCGCTCGGGGTGCTGATGCTCGCGAGCTTCGACCGCTTCTTCGTCCAGTTCCACGAGGCGCTGTTCACGGGCGATTCCTGGCGCTTCCGCTCGACCGACACCCTGCTTCGCCTCTACCCGGACGCGTTCTGGAGCGACTTCGGCGCCGCCCTCGCGATCCTCACCGTCGCCCAGGCGGTCGCGGTCACCTGGCTTGCCTACCGATGGCTGCGCCGCCGCGGGCTCCCCGTTCTCGCCCGCTCGCGTTCGGGGTGAGGCCGGACGCTTACGGGTGCTTGGCCGCGACCGTGCCCTCGGTTTCGGACTCGATCCGGGCGACCTCGGCCTTGGGGGCGATCCGCCAGAACGTGCCCGCCGCGTCCTCGAAGCGCTCGAGCAGCGCGGTCGCCCTGGTCGAGCCGGTCAGCTCGGCGTGGCGCTCGAGCAGGGCGCGCAGCCGTTCGAGGTCGTCGGTGCCCGGGCGGTAGGCGGCGACGAGCTGGGTGTTCAGGTGGCGCTCGAGCTGCTCCTCGGGGCCGTGGACGAACAGCTCGCCGCCGGTCATGCCGGCGCCGACGTTGAGCCCGTACGGGCCGAGGACGACGACGGTGCCGCCGGTCATGTACTCGCAGGGGTGATCGCCGGTCCCCTCGACCACGGCTGTCGCGCCCGAGTTGCGCACGCCGAAGCGCTCGCCGGCTGCGCCGGCGCAGTAGAGCTCGCCGCCGGTGGCCCCGTAGAGGACGGTGTTGCCGAGCAGCACGGGGTCGCCCGCGTCGTCGGCTGGCGGGGTAACGACGACGAGGCCGCCGGCCATGCCCTTGCCGACGTAGTCGTTCGCCTCGCCGGCGAGCCGTAGCTCGATCCCGTCGGTCAGGAACGCTGCGAAGCTCTGACCGGCCGTGCCGGTGAAGCGCGCGCGGACGCGGCCGGGCGGCGCGGCCGACCCGAATCGCCGGCCGATCTCGCCGCCGAGCCTGGCGCCGACCGTGCGATCCGTGTTTGCGATCGCGTACTCGAGCTCGACGAGGCCGGGCCGCTCGAGCGCCGCCGCGGCGTCCCGGGCGAGCCGTTCTCCGAGCTCCCACCCGTCCTGCTCGATATGGGCGTCGCCGGCAAAGCCCGTCGGGCCGTGGCCGGCCCGGGCGAGCAGCGGGCCGAGCTCGAGGGAGTCGGCTCGCTGCTCGCCGGTCGCCGTCTGGTAGAGCAGGTCGACCCGCCCGACCGCCTCCCCGAGGCTGCGCAGGCCGAGCGCGGCGAGCCGCCGACGGACGTCCTCGGCGACGAAGACGAGAAACGCCATCACCTGCTCGGGTGTGCCGGCGAACTTCTCGCGCAGGTCGGGGCGCTGGGTTGCGATCCCGACCGGGCAGGTGTCGACGTGACAGGAGCGCACCATCAGGCAGCCTTCGGCGAGCAGGAGCGCCGTACCGAAGCTCATCTCGTCGGCGCCGAGCAGCGCCGCGACGAGCACGTCCCGCCCGGTCTTGAAGCCACCGTCGGCGCGCACGCGCACGCGGCCGCGCAGGCCGTTCTCGACGAGCGCCTGCTGCGTCTCGGCCAGCCCGAGCTCCCACGGGGCGCCCGCGTTCTTGATCGACGTCAGCGGGCTCGCGCCCGTGCCACCGTCGGCGCCGGCGACATGGACGACATCGGCGAGCGCCTTGACGACGCCGGCGGCAACGAGGCCGACGCCGCTCTCGGAGACGAGCTTGACCGACACGGCCGCGCGCGGGTTGACCTGCTTCAGGTCGAAGATCAGCTGCGCGAGGTCCTCGATCGAGTAGATGTCGTGGTGCGGCGGTGGGGAGATCAGCGCGACCCCTTCGACCGTGTGGCGCAGGCGCGCGATCTCCGCCGTGACCTTGTGGCCCGGAAGCTGGCCGCCCTCGCCGGGCTTCGAGCCCTGGGCGATCTTGATCTGAAGCTCGTCCGCGTAGGCCGCGTACTCGGGGGTGACGCCGAACCGCCCTGACGCGACCTGCTTGATCCGGCAGTTGCGCTCGCCACGGAAGCGCGCCGGGTCCTCGCCCCCCTCGCCGGAGTTCGCCATCGCGCCGAGCCTGTTGAGGGCGATCGCGATGGTCTCGTGCGCCTCGGCGGACAGCGCCCCGTGCGACATGGCGCCGCTCGAGAAGCGCCTGACGATCTCCTCGACCGGCTCGACCTCGTCGAGCGGGACGGGCGGACCGGCCGGGCGGAGCCCGAGCAGGTCTCGCGGCTCCATCGGCGGGCGCTCCGCGACGAGCTTCGCGTAGCGCTCGTACAGGTCGTAGCCGTCGAGCCCGAAGCCGCCGGCGCCCGAATCGACAGCCTTGCGCAGCTTGTGCGCCGCGACCAGCTCGTGGAGCGCATCGACGACGTCGCCGCTCGTCTCGTGCGGCTCGCCGCCCTTGCGCCACTTGTAGTAGCCGGGGCTCTCGAGCTTCGCGCCAGCCGCGGCAGCGTTGACGCGCTCGAGGACCTCGCGCTCGAGCTCGTCGAAGCTGACCCCGCCGACCGGGCAGGGCGTGCCGGCGAACGCGAGCTCGGTCACGTCTCGCGCGAGCCCGACCGCCTCGAAGATCTGCGCGCCGCAGTAGCTCGCGACGTCCGAGATCCCCATCTTCGACATCACCTTGAGGACGCCGTCCTCGACGACCTGCTTCAGGCGCAGCTGCGCCTCGTGCGGGGACGGGCGGTCGCCGCCGACCTTGTCTGCGGCTGCCATCTGGGCGAGCGTCTCGAGCGCGAGGCGCGGGCAGATCGCCTCGGCCCCGTACCCGAGCAGGCAGGCGAAGTGGTGGACCTCCCGGGCCTCGTCCGTCTCGACCACCAGGGTCGCCTTGGTGCGGAGCTGGCTGCGGACGAGCCGGTGGTGAACCGTGCCCGTGGCGAGCAGGGCGGGGATCGGCGCCCGCTCCGGAGCGGTGTCGGAGACGAGCAGGATGCCGGCGCCGGCGCGGACGGCCGCCTCCGCCTCGCCGGCGAGACGCTCGCAGGCGGCGCGGAGTCCCTCGGCGGGCTCGTAGGTCGCGTCCAGGCGCACGGCGGAGAACTGCTCGAGCGCGTCCGGGAAGAGGAAGAAGCTCTCGAGCTCGATGCCGCCGGCGACCTCGGGCCCGTCGGAGAGCAGCGGCGCCCTGCTGCCGAGCACCGTGCGCAGCGACATCACGAAGCGCTCGCGCAGGTGGTCGATCGGCGGGTTCGTGACCTGGGCGAACCGCTGCTTGAAGTAGTGGTAGAGCGGGCGCGCCCGCCCGGCGAGCGGCGCGAGGGCGGTGTCGTCGCCCATCGAGTAGGTCGGGTCGTGCCCGTGCGACGCGATCGTGCGCAGGAAGAAGGTCAGCTCCTCGCGCGTGTAGCCGAACCGCGCCTGCCGCGGCGTCAGATCTTCGTCGGGCGCCGCGGCAGGCTCGCCGGTCGTGCCGCGGATCAGGCCCTCCTCGAGCCAGGCGCCGTACGGGCCCTTCGCGGCGAGCCACGCCTTGAGCCGGCCGTTCTCCTCGAAGCCGCGCAGCGGATCGACGGCGATCATCTGCCCGGGGCCGAGCTTGCCGCGCCTGACCTGCCCGTGCCCCTCGAGCGAGACCGCGCCCGCCTCCGAGGAGCAGACCACGAGCCCGTCCTCGCAGACGGCGTAGCGCAGCGGGCGCAGGCCGTTGCGGTCGAGCGTGGCGCCGACAACGCGACCGTCGGTGAAGACGACTCCGGCGGGGCCGTCCCACGGCTCGATCAGGCCGGCGTGGTAACGGTGGAAGTCGTGCACGTCCCGGGGCAGCTCGGGGTTGCCCTCCCAGGCGGGCGGGATCAGCATCGCGATCGCGTGGCGGACGTCGCGTCCGCCATGGACGATGAAGTCGAGCGCGTTGTCGAGCATCGCCGAGTCGGAGCCGGACTCGTCGAGGACGGGGTGGTAGAGCTCGTCGTCGGCGGTGCCGAAGTTCCCCTCGCGGGCGCGCATCCAGTTGACGTTCCCCTGGATCGCGTTGATCTCGCCGTTGTGACAGAGGAAGCGGAACGGTTGCGCGCGCTCCCAGGACGGCATCGTGTTCGTCGAGAAGCGCTGGTGGAAGATCCCGAAGGGGATCTCGAGCTCCGGGCGCTTGAGGTCGAGATAGAACTCGCCGAGCTGGTCCGCCGCGCAGAGCGCCTTGTAGGTGACGGTGCGGTAGGACAGCGACGCGATGTAGACGCCGCCAGCGCGCTCCGCCTGGCGCCGAGCCCGGTAGGCGCGCCACTCGGCCTCGTCATCGGAGAGGCCTCTTGGCGGGCCGAGCAGGAGCTGAGCGATCGACGGCATGCTCTCGCGTGGCTCGAGACCCTCGTCCCGGCACGCGGCCTCGATCCGCTCGCGGGCGCTCTCGTCCCGGAGGAAGACCATCGCGAGCCCGGCGCCCGGCTCGGGGAGGAGCGCGGCGGGCAGCGGCAGGAGCACGCCCGCGCCGTCGCCCGTCTTGCGATCGGCGGCGGTGGCGCCACGGTGCCGGACCCGGCGCAGCCCCTCGATCAGGGCGTCCAGGATCGCCCGGGAGGCGCGGCCGCTCGTGTCCGCGACGAAGCCGATCCCGCAGGCGTCACGCTCGAGCGTGGGATCGTGGAGCTGCGGTCGGATCGGTCTCCCTCCCTTGTCCGGCCGGGCGGGCCGTTTGCGGATCAACGAATCGCCCTGCCTCTGTCAGGTCTCCAACCGGCGGAGGCGGGGCGGCGGACGCCGGTTAGGGCTCGACGGCCAGCGCGGCGGACGTGAACGTCTTGCTCCTGTTCTTGTCCGGGCTGGCCATCTCACCGGTAAGGATACGGACGAGCGGGCCAAGGAGCAAGTCGGGACCGCGGCCGGCCGCTTGACACCCGGCGCGGTCTCCGCGACACTCCGGGTGGATGCGCAGGCGACCCGTCACCCGTGCGCGCGCGCTCGAGCGGGCGACCGCCCCGCTCGTCCTCAATCTCGCGCTCGTCGCCGGCCTCCTGATTCTCCTCGTGGCCGTCGTC
>WBZR01002934.1_pt1 | contig 16529 bp, 14 predicted proteins | sample 5204231 | NCBI WGS metagenome assembly WBZR01 (sample SAMN12412403, study PRJNA552823) | activated sludge metagenome | isolation source: activated sludge from anammox sidestream of wastewater treatment plant... | place: USA: Virginia | collected 2017-08 | reverse complement strand
GTCCGGCGACACCTGCGAGGGCGCCGATGTCGTCGACACCGAGTTGCAGTATCTCTACACCGACGGGGAGTTCTGGCATTTCATGAACCCCGATACCTTCGAACAGATCGCCGCCGGCAGCACCGCGATGGCCGATGCGGCACAGTGGTTGAAGGGCGAGGAGACCTGCATCGTGACCCTGTGGAACGGCGTGCCGATGGCGGTTCAGCCGCCCATCTTCGTCACGCTGCAGATCACCGACTGCGAGCCCGGGGTGCGGGGCGACACCGTCACCGGCGCCACCAAGCCGGCCAAGGTCGAGACCGGCGCTACCGTGAAGGTGCCACTGTTCGTCAACCAGGGCGAGACCATCAAGGTCGACACCCGCACCGGGGAGTACATGTCGCGCGTGAAGGAGTAGCGCCGGCGCCCGGTACGATGCGCGCGGATCCGATGCCCGAGTGGCGCCCCACCGCCGGCGTGGCGGTGCTGCGGGCACGGGCGCGGATGCTGGCGCAGCTCCGCGCCTTCTTCGCCGGGCGCGGCGTTCTGGAGGTCGAGACCCCCGCGCTCTGCAACGCCGGGGTAACCGACCCGCATCTGACCAATCCCGCCACGGCCTGCCTGCTGCCGGGCGACCACGGGCCGCGCCGGCTCTACCTGCAGACCTCGCCGGAGTATGCCATGAAGCGCCTGCTGGCCGCCGGCAGCGGCGCCATCTACCAGATCGGCAAGGCCTTCCGCGGCGGGGAGGCCGGCCGCTGCCACAACCCGGAGTTCACGCTGGTCGAGTGGTACCGGCCGGGGCTGGACTATGCCGCGATCATCGCGGAGACGGCAACGCTGGTGGCGGAGGTCACCGGGCGGCGGGCCGCGGAGGCGCGCGTGAGCTATGCCGAGGCATTCCGCCGGCACGCCGGTATCGATCCGCTACGCGCCGCGCTGCCGGCGATCCGCGAGCGGGCGGCTGCGGCGGGCATAGACGTCAGCGATCCGGAGCGGCTGGAGCGCGACGACTGGCTGGATCTGCTGTTGAGCCACCTGGTCGCGCCGCACCTTGGCCTTGGCGGTCCGACCTTTCTCACCGAGTTCCCGGCCTCGCAGGCCGCGCTGGCCAGGCTCATTCCTGCCGACCCGGCGGTCGCCGCGCGATTCGAACTGTTCATCGACGGCATCGAGATCGCCAACGGCTTCCAGGAGTTGACCGACGCCGGCGAGCAGCGGCAGCGCTTCGAGGAGGACAACCGGCGCCGCGCCAGGGCCGGCCTGCCGCAGATGCCGATCGACGAGCGGCTGCTCGCCGCTCTCGGGGCCGGGCTGCCCGAGTGCTCCGGGGTTGCATTGGGCTTCGACCGCCTGGTCATGATCGCCCTGGGTCTGCCCGACCTGCGCCAGGCCATCGCCTTTCCGACCGATCTCGCCTGAACCGGCGCTTTCGCGCAATCTGTGAACTCGGCTGGATCCCGTATCGGGATTCCGGCAAGTTGGTCGATTTTCAGGGATTCAGTATATCTTGTCATTTGGAGATATATATTTTAACCTCATGTTTGTTAATGAGTTATATTGCTTCACTCCAATGCGGATCCACGGGAATCACGAACCTCGCTCGCGCGCCGCGCAGAGAGCCAGGTGGCTGTATGCACTGGTGATTGTGCTGGCTGGTCGTTCGGCCGGCGTGTCCGCGGATGCGCGCGAGCAGCTGCTGAGCGAGATCCGCCCGTACCTGCACGTGCGGATCGGTGCGGATTTCCTCACCACGCCCGATGCGGCGCCGAACCTCGAGCTGGAATCCGATTCCGGAAATCCGGCGGCAGGCCTCAGTCTCGGTGCGGATCTGGGACGCTACCTGGGGATGGAGGCGGCGCTCGACTACCACAAGACCGCCCTGGCGCGACCCGGCGGCGGGAAACTCGGCGATTACACCCTCGCCCGCGCCACCGCCGAGCTGCGGCTGAAGTATCCGATGCACGAAGACCGCTTCGTCCCCTACGCGCTGGCCGGCATCGGCGCCGGCTTCGGCGAATTCAGCGGCCGCGAGGACTTCACCTTCGACGGCGGCGGCAACGATCTCGATCTCATCGGGGTGGCCGGCGCCGGTTTCGACTATTTCGTGGTCGACAATATCGCGCTGACGGCGCAGGCCAAGTACGTCTTCGGATTCGAGCCGGAGGTGAACGACACGGGCATCGACCGGGAGCTGAGCGGTGATGCGGTGGAGCTGAGCGCCGGCCTGCGCGTGTACGCCGATCACTGGAGCCACCCGGCCGGCCCGGCGCTGCCGCCGGCGCGCGACGGCGACCGGCGGCGCGGCTACCTCACGCTGAAGGGCGGGCAGGCAATATTCACGGATACGCAGACGGTGCCGGGCGTGGAGATCGAGACCCTCTCGGGCCTGTACGGCGAGGGGGGCCTGGGCGTGAATTTCAACCGGCACTGGGGAGCGGAGCTCGACGTCAATTACACCCGCGCACAGCTGGCCTCGCCGGCGCTCGGCGAGATCACCGGCTACCCGGTGTTCACCTGTACGCTGCTCGGGCGGTACCGTTACCCGCTGCTGGGCGATTCCCTCGTCCCGTACGTGGTCGCCGGCGGGGGCATCGGCTTCGGTGAGGTCGGCGATCGCGATCAGCCGTTCGCGACCACGCGTTTCAGCGGCGACCAGGACTCCTCCATGGTCGCGGCGTTCGGCGCCGGATTCGATTACTTTGTCGAGGAGAATCTCTCGGTCGGTCTCGACGCCAGGTACACGACGCTGTTCGAAACCGATGTCGCGGTGGCGGGCGTGCCGGCGACACTGTCGCCGGATTTCCTGGCCGTCACTGCTGGCGTGCGCATCTATTACCCGTGAGGCCGCCGGCCGGGCTGCGAAAGTTCTTGAGATCCATGCGGCGCATACGAAGAGACTCAATGGCCTACGCGCAAATCCGGTATGATTGAATTCAATGCGTGGCACCGCGTTGCGGGCCCCGCGCGTGAGGGTGAAGTATCGGGGGCGCAGGGTGACGACGGTTTATTCCATCGATCGACTGGTGGGTGAGGCACGGCGGCTGGCCGCGGATTACCGCCGCGCGACCGGCAAGACGCTGCCCGTGACCGCCGAGATCGCGGTGCAGGACGCCATCCGCCTGCTCGGCCTGAAGCCGGCGGAGAATAGCGCCGCCGGCTACGACGCCATCCGCGAGCGCGCGGGGAGGAACGAGCGCGTACAGGTCAAGGGGCGGGCCATCTTCGATGACAGCAAGACCGGCCACCGCCTTGGCCAGTTGAAGCTCGAGCAGCCATGGGACTACGTCGTCCTGGTGCTCATGGACGAGAACTACGAGCCGGTGGAGATCCACGAGGCCGATCGCGAGGTCCTGGTGGAGACCCTCAACGACCCGTCGGCCAGCAAGCGCACGGCCCGCGGCATGATCTCCGTCGCCCGCTTCAAGATCATCGGCCGCATGCTGTGGACGCGCGAACATGGCCTGGAGGACGATGGAATCTGGGACAACAGCAGCGCGCGATGATCCCGAACCGCGGCCCGGCGCGGAACGCGCCGGCGTTCGCACAGGTCTCGCCGGCGCAGCCCGACGCCTGACGCCGCCCCCCGGATGACCGCACCCTGTGCCGAGCTGCTCGGCGAGCATGGCCCGCTGGCGGCGGCGATCCCCGGATTTTCCGTGCGGGCCGGCCAGCGGGAGATGGCCAGGGGCATCGCCGAGGCGATCGCCCGGCGCTCGGCCCTGGTCTGCGAGGCCGGCACCGGGGTCGGCAAGACCTTCGCCTACCTGGTGCCGGCGCTGCTCTCCGGCCAACGGGTGATCGTCTCGACCGGCACCAAAACGCTGCAGGATCAGCTCTTTCACCGTGACCTTCCCGTCGTGCGCAAGGCATTGCAGGTTCCGGTCACCGTTGCGCTGTTGAAGGGGCGTGCCAATTACCTGTGCATACACCGGCTGCAGCGGGCGCTGGCCGAGGGCAGCCCCGGCAGGGCCACGCAGGCGGCGCTGCTGAAGGTGCAGGCCTGGGCCGCGCGCACCCGCAGCGGCGACGTGGCCGAGGTCGACGAGGTGCCGGAGGATGCGCCGGTGTGGCCGCTGGTGACCTCCACGGCGGAGAACTGCCTGGGTGGGGAGTGCCGCCACTTCCAGGAATGCTGGGTGGTCAGGGCGCGCCGCGAGGCGCAGGCCGCCGAGGTCGTGGTGGTGAATCATCACCTGTACCTGGCCGATGCCGCGCTCAAGGAGACCGGCTTCGGCGACGTGCTGCCGGGCGCGGACGCCGTCATCTTCGACGAGGCGCATCAGCTGCCGGAGACCGCGGCGCAGTTCTTCGGCAGCGCCCTCGGCAGCCGGCAGCTCGTCGATCTGGCAAGGGATGCGGTGCAGGCGCAGATCGCCGAGGCGGGCGACGCGACGGCGATCCGCGAGGCGGCCTACCGGGTCGAGAAGGGCGCGCGCGATCTGCGCCTGGCGCTCGGCCAGGGCGAGACGCGCGCGGAATGGTCGACGATGCGCGATCGGCAGGCCGTGGGTGAGGCCATGGCCGCGCTCGCCGCCAGTCTGCGCGGGCTCCAGGGTCAGGTCGAGGTCATGGCCGAGCGCGGCCCGATGCTGGCCAACGCGCTGAAGCGCTGCACGCAATTGAGCGGCGAACTGCGGCAGTTCGACGGCCAGGCCGGGGAGGAGACCGTGCACTGGTTCGAGACCAGCACGCGCGGATTCACGCTCCATGCCACGCCGCTGGACATCGCCCCCCTGTTTCAGCAGCGGGTGGGGGCGCAGCCATGTGCACAGATCTACACCTCCGCCACGCTCGCCGTGCGCGAGGATTTCAGCTATTTCACCCGCCAGCTCGGGCTGCTGAACGCGGGCACGCGGTGCGTGGAGAGCCCGTTCGATTACGCGCGCCAGGCACTGTTGTACCTGCCCGCGATCGCGCTCGACCCGCGCCAGCACGGCTATACCGCGGCGGTGGTCGAGGCTGCCCTGCCGGTGCTGCAGGCGAGCCGCGGCCGTGCGTTCCTGCTCTTCACCAGCCATCGCGCGCTGCGCGAGGCCCACGAGTTGCTGCGCGCGCAGGTCGACTTTCCGTTGTTCGCGCAGGGCGAGATGCCGCGCGGGGAGCTGTTGGAGCGATTCCGCGCCACGCCGAACTCGGTGCTGCTCGGGACGGCGAGCTTCTGGGAAGGCGTGGACGTGCGCGGCGAGGCGCTTTCCTGCGTCGTCATCGACAAGCTGCCGTTCGCGGCGCCCGACGATCCGATGACCCAGGCGCGGATCCGCGCGTTCACGCGCCGCGGCGTGAACGCCTTTCGCGACTTTCAGCTCCCGGAGGCGGTGATCGCACTGAAGCAGGGCGTGGGCCGGCTCATCCGCGACGTGCACGACCGGGGCGTGCTTTGCCTGTGCGACCCGCGATTGCGCAGCAGGCCCTACGGCAAGGTGTTCCTGGCGGCGCTGCCGCCCATGCGGCGTACGCAACGGATCGAGGACGTGCGCGGGTTCTTCCGGGAGTCATAGCAGGGCGGGATCAGCGGCACCGCGTTGGCCGCGTGGCATCCGGTGCGGAGGGATCGCGGCGCAGCGACGGCAGCCGCCGTTCATATGCCTGAAGCCGGTTGATCTGTGTCAAAGTGCCGCCGGCGATTGGTGCGTAAATACGCGGGCCGGACGCCCGCGTGCCTGGGCACAACGGAGGAGGCGAACAGACCATGCAGACCACGGCCGTTTTCGATAGCGACCTCATCCAGCGCTACGATCGCCAGGGCCCGCGCTACACCTCCTATCCCACCGCGGTGCAGTTCCACGAGGGCTTCGGCGAGGACGAGTATCGGGACGCCGTGGCCGTGACCAATGGCGATCTCATCCCGGCGCCGCTGTCGCTGTACTTCCACATCCCGTTCTGCGCCACCGTCTGTTACTACTGCGCGTGCAACAAGGTGGTGACGGCCAATCGCGCGCGGGCGGAGCAGTACCTGCAGCGGTTGCTCAAGGAGGTCACACGCCAGGGCACGCTGTTCGATCGGTCCCGCAAGGTCGAGCAGTTGCACTGGGGCGGCGGCACGCCGACTTACCTGTCGCGCGAGCAGATGCAGCGGCTCATGCAGGCCACGCGCGAGCATTTCACCGTGGTGGAGGACGGCAGCGCGGAGTTCTCCATCGAGATCGATCCGCGTACCGTGAGCGCCGAGGACGTCGCGTTTCTGCGCGAGCTCGGCTTCAACCGTGTCAGCCTCGGCGTGCAGGACTTCGACAGCCGGGTGCAGGCGGCCGTAAACCGCATACAGCCGGCGGAGCAGACCATGGCGGTGATCGAGGCCGCCCGCGCCGCGCGATTCCGGTCCATCAGCATCGATCTCATCTACGGGCTGCCGCTGCAGACCGTGGCGAGTTTCGATCGCACGCTCGAGCTGGTGATTGAAGCCGCCCCGGATCGGATTTCGGTGTTCAACTACGCGCACCTGCCGCACATGTTCAAGGTGCAGCGGCAGATCGACGAGTCGCAGCTGCCCGAGCCGGCGCAGAAGCTGCAGATGCTCGCGCGCACGGTCGAGAGACTGACGGCGGCGGGCTACGTCTATATCGGCATGGACCACTTCGCGCTGCCGCACGACGAGCTCGCCGTCGAGCAGCGCCAGGGGCGGCTGTCGCGGAACTTCCAGGGTTATTCGACTCACGATCACTGCGATATCGTCGGGCTGGGCGTCTCCGCGATCGGCCGCATCGGCAACGTCTACTGCCAGAACCAGCGCGAGCTCGCCCGTTACCAGGCAGCCATCGATGAAGGTGGTCTGGCGGTGTTCCGCGGTGTGGAACTCAACGACGACGATGAGTTGCGGCGCGCGGTCATCATGCAGCTCATCTGCAATTTCCAGCTCGATACGGCTGCCGTCGAGGCGCGCTTCGGGATCCGCTTCGAGCGGTATTTCGCCGACGAGCTGCGGGTGCTGGCGGGCATGCGGGCCGACGGGTTGCTGACGCTCGACGGGGCGCGCATCGAAGTCCTGCCGCGGGGGCGCCTGCTCATCCGCAACATCTGCATGGTCTTCGACCGTTACCTGACCCAGCACGGCGACGATCGGCCGCGCTACTCGCGCGTGGTCTGAAGGCGCGCGCGAGGGCGTCGCGCCGGTCACGCGGCCGCATCCCGGAGTGGGCGTCCATGGGCCGGGATCTGACCGACACGGCGGGCGCGGGGACTTCCCGCGGTCCGCAAGGGCATGATTCAATGGCCGTGTCCGGGAGAGCGCGGCGACGACGGTTCCTGCCGCGGGAGGTGCGTCATGGACAGCGCATTGTGGTGCCCCTGCGTCGCGCCCCGGGCGGGTGCGCGGCGCGCATCGCCCGCATCCTGCCCGGTCACCCCCTGCCCACGTCCATCGAGCGGCGTTGCCCTCGCCGATGCGCTGTTTTCCGACGACCTCCGCAGATATCGCCCGGTCCGCACGGCTACCGTGGAAGTCGCAGGGCAGCGGTTTCCTGCCGCGAGCCAGGCTCGGACCCGCCGGTCAGGTGGCACGGGTCCTGCCAGAGGAACCGGGGTTATGCGAAAACTTGTTTTCGGGGGACCGACCCGCATGAGGACGACTCCATGGACGTGATTACACAGTGGTGGCCGTACCTGCTCGCGGCCGTCGCTCTGGGCAGCGCGTTCGGGTACTGGGTGCGCCGCGCGGGCGCCTACGGCGCGGCCGGGCCGGCCGACGCGGGCACGGGGGGGACGGCGGCCGAGGAAGCGGATGTGCCGCACCAGCCGCCTGCAGGGATCGAGGCCGAGCGCGACCGGGAGACGCAGCGCGCGGTGCACGCGGAGACCGAGCTGAGCGAACTGCGCCAGGAGCGTGAGCCGCTGCAGGCCGATCTCAGCGGCCGCGTCGGCGAACTCGAGGCGCTATTGCGCGAGCGCGACCAGCGGATCGCCACGCTCAGCGCGGCGCATGCCGCCCAGCCCGCTCGCGTGGCGTTCAGCAGCGAGCCGGCGATCAGCCGGGATGAGGTCGACACGCTGTTCGCCGAGATCATCGAGGCGCGCAAGGCCATGAAGGCCGCGGAGCAGGAGGCGCACCGGCGCGAGGAGGAGGTCGCCGCGGAGCTGGCGGAGGCCTATGCCGAGCTGCAGGCGGCCAGCGCCGCGATCCGCATGCGCGAGCAGCGGCTGAGTGGCGAACTGGAGGAAGCGCGGCGGGAGCTCGAGGAGGCCGCGGACAGGCTCGCCGCGACCCACGCCGTGGAGCAGGCCCTGCGCGGAGAACTGGATCAGTCCCTCGCCGCGGAAACTTCGGCGCGGCGGCAGGCGCAGGAACTGCTGGAGGAGAACGCCCGCCTGAGCGTTGCGTTCAAGGAGCTCGAGGCACGACTGAGCTCGTCGATGCAGACCGAGCTGGCGCTGCGCGCGGAGCTGGAGATCGTCGGCGGCGGTCAGGCCGGACGTGGACGCGAACTCGAGGGGTTGCGCGTGGAGCTCGAGGATACCCGTCGGGCGCTGGCCGCGGCCAGTGCACGCGGGCAGGAGCAGCAGGAGGTGTCCGCGGAACTGCGGGCGCAGCTCACCGAGGCCCGCAGCCGGCTCGCGACGATCGCCGGGGAGGAACACGGACTGCGTGAGGAACTGACAGAATCGCACCGCCTGGCCGCAGCCGCGGCGGAGCGCGAGGCGTCGTTGAGGCTCGAGCTGGACCGGGCCGGGCAGAGCATCGCCGGACTGCAGGCGAGCGCGGCGCCAGCCGCGGCCGTCGAGCGGCCGATCCCCTTCGCCGCGGACGTCGATCGACGGGAGGTCCCGGCCGGTGAGGACCGGGATGCGCGCGATACCGGCGCGGCCGCGGCCACCGGCGCGCCGTCCACGGTCGCGGGGCTCTCCGCGGAGGAACTCGAACGCCTGGTTCTCGACGCCGGCGAGGGCAGCAGGCCGGCCGGTCGCGAACTGGCCGACGGGCAGCGACCGGACGATCTCAAGGCCATCGGCGGGATCGGACCGGTGAACGAACGCTGGCTGCACCGCAACGGGATCTATTTCTATGCCCAGGTCGCCCAATGGTCGCCGGAGGAACTGGCCTGGGTGGCTCGACATCTGCCGAACTTCGGCAAGCGCGTCTATCGGGAGAACTGGGTGCGCCAGGCGGCAGAACTGGCGCGGCCGGACGTGATGCCGGAGCAGCAGGGCAAGCGTCTGCGCGCGGATCGCCACTGAGCCGCCAACTCAGCCGCCGCCACGCCGGTAGTGCTTGAGGAACCCCTCGAGAAAATGCGCCGCGTGCGCGCGGCCGCAATCCTGGAACTCGAATACCACCCGCAGTCGGGGCAGACGCAGCGAGGCGATCTTGAGCGGCGGGGCATCCGCGTGGCGGATCGTGATACGTTCCGGGCCCTCGCCCGTCTGCACGGACCCCGGCTCCAGCCGGTAGTCGCGGCCGGCCAGGGCGATCGGCAGCAGCCGGAGAAATTCCGGTTCGTCCAGGCTCATCAGATATTCGACGCGGTGGATCTCCCCGCCAGGCAACGCGGAAGGCCCGCCTCGACAATCCGCGGCCGGTCTTTCGCTCCTCAACCGCCGGCCACCGGCGGCCACACCGCCAGCGTGTCGCCGTCCCGCAGTATCGCCTGGTCGCGTTCGGAAGGCGGGACGTAGACGCCATTCAGCACCACGAGGTGCGCGAGTCTGCGCGGCACGCCATGGCTGTCGATGATCTGGTTCGGTGTCGCGCCCGCCGCGACCTCGGCATCAATCCGATGGTCGCGCGCGTCGCTCGGCAGGAAATCGCTCAGCGTGGCGTAGAGTTTGAACGTCACTTTCATGCGCAGCATCGCTCTGGTGGGGAGCGCGGGTCCTGTCAGCAGTGCCCGGATCCGCGCGCGGAGGCCGTCAGATGAGACCGGCGTTGAAACCCACTGCCTGGGTGCTGCCCAGGTAGGCCTCCATGATGCGGGTCGGGTCCTTCACCAGCTTGTCCTTCCACTCGCGCAGGCGGGTCTTGGTCTGGATCAGCCCGCGCAGCACACCGACGTGCTCGGTGAGTCCCAGGCTGGTGGCGCCGACCAGCACGTCGTCCTCGAACTGCAGATTGAGGTAACGGTAGCGGCCCGGGTCGCAGAGCTCCGTGCTCTCGCCGTCCTTCGCACCCATCCACAATCCGAAGGAACTGGAGATGAGGCCGAGGGTGTCGAGCACGTTCATGTTGACGCTGCCGCGGTGGACGGCGCCCCGCCGCCCGGCCATGTTGCGCGCCGCGAGCTGGCCGTGGTCGGCCGCAGTGGGCTGTATGGCCTGTACCGAGTACTCGCCGGTGGAGAAGTCCAGGCCCTGCGCCACGTCACCGGCGGCGTACACGTCCGGATTGCTGGTCTGCATCTGCCGATCGATGAGTATGCCGTGGTCCTTCTTGACGCCGCTGCCCTCGAGGAACTCCACGTTCGGCCGCACGCCGGTCGCGGAGATGATGAGATCGGCGGCCAGCACCGTGCCGCTGTCCAGGCGTACCGCAAACCTGCGCCCGCCAGTCCCCGGCTCGATCGCCACCACCTTGGTGGAGGTGTGCACGTGCACGCCCTTGTCCTCGCACCATTTCTTGATGAGGTTGCCGGCGATGTCGTTCATCATGCGCGGCACCATGCGGTCGGCCATTTCGACCACGGTGAGATCGACGCCGCATTTCGCCAGGGCCTCCAGGATGATGCAGCCGATGAAACCCGCGCCCATGAGCACGACCTTCGCTCCCGGCACCGCGTCGCTGGCGATGTGCCGGGCGTCCGCCAGCGTCCAGCACGGGTAGATGCCCGGCAGGTCCATGCCCGGGATGGGCGGCGAGACCGGGCGCGAGCCGGTGGCGAGGAGCAGCTTGTCGTAGGCGAGCGCGCCGCCGCCGGCGAGCCGCACCTTCCTGCCTGTGGTATCGACGCTCGTCACGCGATCGCGTTTGAGGTCGATGCGCAGACGATCGTAGTGACCTGCATCCTTGCGCAGGTAGGTGCCTTCCTCGCCGACCTTGCGCATCAGCAGGTAGGGCAGGGCCATGCGCGAATACGGCGGTTCGGATTCGTCGCCGACGATGGTCACACTCGCCTCGGGCTGAAGCTTGCGCAGCGTCTCGGCGGCGATGACGCCCGAGGGTCCGGCACCGATGATAAGGTGTTTCATGTCACAACCCCAGGCGCGCCCTGGTGGCCTGCAGCGGTTCGCCATCCGGCGTCCAGCCGCGGACCTTGTAGTACTCCGGCAGCATCTTGTGCAGGTCGTTGGCCTTGCCCTTCGCCGGGCCGGTCTGCGCCGGCTCGGAGAGCAGGCGCTTGGGCAGCGTGTCGTCCCTGGCGGTGAAGCCGGCGGCGTTGTTGAACATGCGCTCCATGTTCCAGATGCGCTCGCCCACCTCCAGCAGTTTCTCCAGCGACCAGTCGCCTTCGCAGGCGGCCGCGACCTGCGGCTGGATGTCGTTCAGTGTCCATGCAAAGGTGGTGAACACGCACAGTCCCGTGGAGTCGACCACCGAGGTCGCGTCCTGGAATGCCTTCACGAGCTCGGCCTTGCCGTCGGTCACCAGCGGATCGGTCTTCACCGGGATGCCGAGCACCTCCGAGGCGACCGTGTAGCCGCGCAGGTGGCAGGCGCCGCGGTTGGAGGTGGCGTAGGCCAGACCCATGCCCTGTATGCCGCGCGGATCGTAGGCCGGGAACTCCAGCCCCTTCACGCTCATGGACAGCTCCGGGCGGCCGTACTTCTCGCACAGGCGCCTGGAGCCCAGGCCGATGTCCCGCCCGAAGCCTTCGCCGCGGCAGGTCAGCTCGGTCAGCCTCGTGACAGCCTCGGCGGAACCGAACTTCAGCTCCAGGCCGCCGGTGTGCTCCTTGGTGATGAGACCCGCCTCGTACAATTCCATCGCGGCGGCGATGGTCGAGCCCAGTGTGATCGGGTCCAGACCGTCCTCGTTGCAGAGAAAGTTCGCGTAGGTCAGGGCCTCCAGGTCCGAGACGCCGGTATCGGAGCCGAGCGCCCAGGCCGCCTCGTACTCCAGGCCGCCGGAGGCACCCCAGTACTTCGGCCTGTTGACGATGGTGTAGTGGTTCTTGTCGATCACCGAGATGCGGCCGCAGGCGATAGTGCAGCCGAAGCACGCGGCGTTGGTGACCAGGTTGGCGCGTCCGTCGCTCGCGCGCACCTCGTGCATGGCCTCCCCGGAGATCTTGCTCGCGCCCTCGAACTGCACGTCGCGCATGTTGCGCGTCGGCATGGCGCCAATCTCGTTGATGACGTTCATCAGCACCTGCGTACCGTACTTGGGCAGGCCCTGGCCGGTGACGGCGTTGTCGGCAAGCACCTTCTTGCCGGCGGTGACCGCCTGCATGAAGGCCTTCGGGTCCTTGATGTTGCCCACGCCCCGGGTGCCGCGCAGGACCACCGCCTTGACGTTCTTCGACGCCATCACCGTGCCCACGCCGGAGCGGCCGGCGGCGCGGTGCAGGTCGTTGACGATCGCCGAGAACAGACAACCCTGCTCGGCGGCGCGGCCGACCGCGGCGATGCGGATCAGCGGGTCCTGATGCTTCGCGTGCAGGATGTGGTCGGCATCCCAGATGGACTTCCCCCAGATCTCCGAGGCGTCCATCAGCTCCGCGTGATCGTTCTCGACGTACAGATAGACGGGCTTGGGCGACTTGCCCTCGAAGATGATCATGTCCCAGCCGGCGCCCTTGAGCTCGGCGCCGAGGAAGCCGCCGGAATTCGAGCAGGCGATGGCGCCGGTGAGCGGGCCTTTGGTCACCACCGAATAGCGGCCGCCGGTGGAGGCCATGGTGCCGGTGAGCGGGCCGGTGGTGAAGATGAGCTTGTTCTCCGGCGACAGCGGATCGACCTTCGGGTCGATCTCCTCGACGAGGTACTTGCTGGCCAGGCCGCGCTGACCGAGGTACTGGTTGGCCCAGTCCATGTTCAGCGGTTCGCGCTTGATCGTGCCCTTGGTCAGGTTCACGCGCATGACGTTACGAGTCCAACCCATGGCTTTCTCTCCTGTCCGTGAGGGTTATGCGGAGGCGCCGAGCGATCGCTGCGCGTGCGCGCGCATGCGATCGAGTCCGGTCTGATCGATATCGACGTAGGTGATGGCGCCGGTCGGGCAGGCCTCGGCGCAGGCCGGCTGGCCGCCGCAGAGGTCGCACTTCTGCACCTTGCCGGTGTCATGGTTGTAGTTCACGGTGCCGAACGGGCAGGCGATGGTGCACACCTTGCAGCCCACGCAGACATCCTCGAGCACGTCCTTGGCGCCGGTCTTCGCGTTGATGACGATGGCCTCCACCGGGCAGGAGTGCAGGCACCAGGCCTCCGCGCATTGCGTGCAGGTGTAGGGCGCGAACCGGCCGCTATCGTGAAAGTTGAACACCTTGATGCGCGACTTCGAGGGGTTGAAGAGCTGTTCGTTCTCGTACGAACAGGCCATCTCGCACTGCAGACAGCCGGTGCACTTCTCGGGCTCAAGCTTCAGGGCTCGTAGCATGGTCTTCTCTCTCCTCCACGTGCGTGGTGGCGGCTGCTCCCACAGCCATGCCGTTCTCGACTGCGGGCAGATGCGGCCGGCCACACCGGCACCGGCGCGCATATGCATGAGCAAACTATAGCCTCCGGCGAGACCTCACTGAAGGGCCTGGCCGAGGCTTGTTGCACATCGATACATGCTGCGGCGCAGAAGGCGTCTTCGCGAAGGCGCGAGGAATCCGGCAGGCCGCGGCCCCGCGGACTTCCAGGCATCGGTTATGAGAGCCAGTCCGAGCATTGCGCTGGCGGCCGCGGCCCTGTGTGGGGCGGCAGTGCTGTCTCGCGCGCCCACTCAGAATGCCGGCCATCGATCGGCGAACCCTCGCCTGCCGCGGCGCGTGGCCGCGTGCGGACCAGGTCGCGGCGATCGCTGTGCATACCGGGTCAGCGCGGCATCCGACGCCTCGCCCTGGTCGCTGAAAGTCAACCAGCCATGAGAGCCAACGACGAAAGGAGACTTGAGATGAGAGCCAACGACGAAAGGAGACTTGAGATGAGAGCCAGTCCGAGGACTGCGATGGCGGCCGCGGCCCTGTGTGGGGCGGCAGTGCTGTCGGGATGCGGAACGACGCCGCTCGATCGCGGCGTGAGCGGCGCGGGTATCGGTGCGGCGGCCGGCGCGATCGGCGGTGCCGTTGTCGGCGCCCCGGGCACCGGCGCGGCGATCGGTGCGGCGATCGGCGGCGCGGCCGGCGCCCTCACCGATCCGGACAAGGTGGATCTGGGCCGGCCGATCTGGAAATAGCCGCGCACGGGCTCGCGCGCAAGGGGGCGCTGCGGCGCCCCTTCTTTCATGCCGCTGCCGGTGCGGATCAGATGAGCCCGGCGAAGGGCTGCACCTCGACCAGGTCGCCGATCTCCACGCCGGCGCAGTCCTGCGGCAGGATGATGAAGCAGTTGGCGTGCGACATCGAGGTGAGTATCCCGGAACCCTGCATGCCGGTCTTGCGTACGACCAGAGTGCCGCCTTGGTCCTGCTCGAGTACGCCGCGCTGGAACTCCACGCGCCCCGGGCGTTTCATCAGCCTCGATGCACTGGTGGCCTTCAGACGCAGCTCGCCGCACTGCGTCTCCCCCATCATCCGGCGCAGGGCCGGCTGTACGAACTGGTAGAAGGTCACCATCACCGACACCGGATTGCCCGGCAGACCGAAGAACACCGCCCCGCGTACCTGGCCGAAGGTCAGCGGACGTCCCGGTTTCATCGCCACCTTCCAGAACTCCGCGTGGCCGAGTTCGTGCAGAACCGGCTTGACGAAATCGGCCTCGCCCACCGAAACGCCGCCGCTGGAGATGATCACGTCCTGGCCCGCGGCCGCGGACTCGAAGGCGGCGCGCGTGTGCTCCGGCGTATCGCGCACGATCCCGACGTCCTTGATCCGCGCGCCCAGGCGCTGCAGCATGCCGCGCAGCGTATAGCGGTTGCTGTCGTGCACGTCGCCGGGTCCAAGCCGCTCGTTGACCGGCCGCAATTCATCGCCGGTCGAGAAGATGGCGACCCGAAGCGGTCGGTGCACCGCGACCTCGGCAATGCCCAGCGAGGCGATGAGCCCGATATCCGCAGGCATGAGCCGGCGGCCCGCAGCGAGCACGGTCTGGCCCTCGCGAATGTCCTCGCCCGCCTGCCGCACGTTGTCGCCTGCCCTCAGGTCGCCAACGAGCCGGATGATTCGACCCCCGCGCTGCTCGACGCGTTCCTGCATCACGACGGTGTCCGTGCCCGACGGCAGGGGCGCGCCGGTCATGATGCGTACGCACTGCCCCCGGGCAACGGCGGACAGGTACGGCCGCCCGGCGTAGGCGGTGCCGATCACCTCGAACTCGCACGTGCCCTGGGCCGGGATATCCGTCCCGCAGAGCGCGTAGCCGTCCATGGCCGAATTGACGTGTGCCGGGACGTTCATCGTCGAGACGATGTCGGCGGCCAGGATCCGGCCCAGCGTGTCGGCGACCGGCACCGGCTCCGGGCCGCACACCGGCGCGACGTTCGCGAGTATGCGCGCCAGGGCGTCCTGCACCGTCAGCGACATCGGATCATGGTCGTCGGCGCAGCTGGGCGCCGCCGGTATGGCTTCGGTCATCAGGGGGTTCCCATGTCCACCGTTTCACGGCCTACATTGCCCGCCAGGCCGAGGTAGCGGAGGATGAACACGGCGACCTCATCCGGGTCATTCAGGTCGAGCAGTGCGACCGGCGGCGGCGTGGCGATCGGTCGATCCGCGGCGACGGCCACGATGTGAGGGTCGTCGGGAAACAGCGTCGGCATCCCCAGCGCGGGGCGGTGCAGCTCGATCTTCGGGATCGCCTCGCGCTTGAGGCCCTCGATCAGGATCAGGTCCAGTGCCTGGCCGCTGAGGTGCGCGAGCATCTCGGCCAGCGAAGGATCCTCCTGAAGGTCGGTCTCCACCACCAGGGCCCAGCGCCGGCGCGAGCCGACCAGCACGTGCGTGGCGCCGGCGCGACGGAGTTCGTAGCTGTCCTTGCCCGGGATGTCGATGTCGAAGTCGTGGTGCGCATGCTTGACGACGCCCACGCGCAGACCGCTCCTGCGCAGGCGGGGAAGCAGCGCCCGCAGCAGCGTCGTCTTGCCGGTCCCGCTCCAGGCCGCGAAGCCGATCATCGGGATGCTGTTGAAAGTCCTGCGCATGGCTTACAGCTTGCGTGCTGCGGATCGCGATGACAAGCCCCTGGCCCTCCACATCGGCATCCGCGTGCAGAAGGCGGCAGTGCACGGCAGCGCCGGTCGTGCGCGTTCCCCGGGGCGCGGGACGCCGGCGAGTCACTCCCCGCCGGTGCGCCCGCGCGCGGCGGCGCGCGCCTGCATCGTCGCCTCGGCAGCGGCCAGATCCTCCGGCGTGTTCAGGTTGTGAAACATCCCGGGCTCATCGGAGAAGTCCACGCGCGTCATCGGATGCTGCGCGTACCAGCGGTCGATCTTGCGTTCGCCGGCCTCGAGGTAGGCCAGCAGCGACGGCAGCAGGGTTCGATCCAGCAGCGCGAACACGGGCTCGAGGCGCTCGCCGCTGTCGGCCACCGCGATCCGCGCG
>WBZR01002933.1_pt1 | contig 16535 bp, 14 predicted proteins | sample 5204231 | NCBI WGS metagenome assembly WBZR01 (sample SAMN12412403, study PRJNA552823) | activated sludge metagenome | isolation source: activated sludge from anammox sidestream of wastewater treatment plant... | place: USA: Virginia | collected 2017-08 | reverse complement strand
CCGAACTGGCGGCTGGATCCGGGCGCCAGCTTCAACGGCGTGGCCAACGCCTTCGACGGGACGGCGCTGCTGCTGTTCAAGATCGACAGCGACCCCGGCGGCACCTACGCCTGCAGCGGCTCGCTGATGCAAGGCGGCGAGTACGTGCTCACCGCCGGGCATTGCGTCACCGACATGACGTCGATGCAGGTCAACTTCGGCTGGTACAACGGCGCGGCGCTGCAGACGCGCACGGTGACGGCCGTGCACACCGCGCCGGGCTGGGTCGACTTCAATACCAATGCCGATCAGGGCAACGACCTTGCGCTGGTCAAGCTCGACCAGAAGGTGAGCGGGTTGCACACCTACGCGCTCAGCACGACCAACGACGTCGGCAAGACCCATCTGATGACGGGCTACGGCACCGTCGGCACCGGCGGCTCGAGCAGCGACCCCGACTGGAGCGACTGGAAGTACGGCCACTACGGCTGGAACGTCGCCGACGTGACGAGCAAGGATTTCAACAAGGCCGCAGGCGACCATATCGGCCCGGGCTGGGGCTACGACGCCGCCTACTACACCGGCACCACCTACATGTCGGACTTCGACAACCCCAGCAATCCCAACAACAACACGCTGGGCCGGCTCGGGAGTTTGCTCGGCGGCTCCTGGACGAGCAACAACGGCGTGGCCGGCGAGGCGCTCATCGCCGGCGGCGACTCGGGCGGAGGCGACTTCATCTGGGACGGCTCGCAATGGGTGCTGTCGGCCGTGCATTCCTGGGGCTGGGGCGGGGCTTGCGAGGATTACTTCGGCCTCGCAGGCTGCGATGCCAGTGCGAGCAACAGCTCGAGCTTCGGCGACCTCTCGGGCTCGACCGCCGTTTTCTCGCATGTCGGGTGGATCCAGTCGGTGACCGGCGTGCCCGAGCCCGCGACGCCCATCATGCTGGCGCTCGGCCTGCTCGGGGTGGGCAGCGCCGCGCGGTGGCGCCGCGCGGCGAGCGCTTCGCAGCGCGCAGCCTGAGCGGCCGGCGGCCCGCGCATTCCCCGGCCCGTCCGTCGGCCAGCAAGGCGCGGCGGGCCCTTTGCGCCCGCGGCAGAACCGGCGTTGCCCGCCGCTACGGCGCGAGCGCGCGCCGCACGCTGCCGCCTGCCGCGGCCAGCAGGGCCTCGGCGCCGGCGGCGTCGACGCCGCGGCGCAGCATCACGATCGCGGTCTTGACGCGCTGGCCGCAGGCGACGAGCGCCGCGTGCGCCGCAGCTTCGTCGGCGCCGCTGGCCAGCAGCGTGAGTGCGAGCGCGCGCCGCTCGAGCTTGGCGTTGGTCGCGCGCAGGTCGACCATCAGGTGGCCGTAGGTCTTGTTCAGGCGCACCATCACGCTGCTGCTGAAGCTGTTGAGCGCGATCTTCTGCGCGGTGCCGGCCTTCAGCCGCGTGCTGCCCGAAATCACCTCGGGCCCGGTGTCGAGCACGACGGCGACGTCGGCGGCCGCCGCCAGCGCCGAGCCGGGGTTGTTGACGACGGCGACGGTGAGCGCGCCGGCCGCTCGTGCGGCCTCGGCCGCGCCGAGCACGTAGGGCGTGCTGCCCGAGGCGGCGACGAGCAGCACGACATCGTTCGGCGCCGGCGTGAGCGCCGCCAGTTCGGCCGCGCCCTGCGCGCGGTCGTCCTCGGCGCCTTCGGCGGCGACGAACATCGCCCCCGTGCCGCCGGCCAGCAGTGCGCAGGCGCGCTCGCGCGGCCAGGAGAAGGTGGGCAGCAGCTCGACGGCGTCGAGCATGCCCAGGCGCCCGCTGGTGCCCGCGCCGACGTAGACGAGCCGCCCTCCGGCCTGCAGCCGCGGCGCGGCGGCGTCGACGGCGCGCGCCAGCGCCGGCGCGGCGCGCGCGACGGCCGCCGCGGCCTCGGCCTGGTCGGCGACGAAGGCCTGCACGAGCGCGGGTGTGTCGTAGCCGTCGAGTCCGGCATGGCCGGGGTGCGGGCGTTCGGTGGCGGGGGCGTGCATCGTCGGTGGATGTTCAGGGTGCGACGCGGATCATGCGCCGCTCGCTGGCCAGGCCGGTGCCGCTCACCGCGGCCACCGCGACGAGATCGGCGCCGGCGGCGTCCTGCAGCGCCTCCTCGGGGGCGGCCACCGCGAACTGCCAGGCGCCGGCGACGCGCCGCCACACTGCCCAGCGCGCGGGCGCCGCATCCGCGGCCCGCACGCGCACGCGCGCGCCCTGCAGCGCGAGCCGCGGCGCAGGCGGCGCGGCCTCGCCCAGCCAGGGCGTGGCCGGCGGCAGCGCCGCCTGTGCATAGGGGCCGAACTGCAGCAGGGTGGCGATGCGGTCGCGGTCCTGCATCAGCGCCGCCATGCTGAAGTGGATGTGGCCCGAGGCGGCCGGGCGCGTGCGCAGCAGCGCGATCTGGTCGAGCAGCTCGCGCGCCGGCCAGGCGCGCGCGCCCGCGGGCTCGGCGGCCGATGCGCGCACGCTGCTCGTGAACAGGCCCGGCCAGAGGTGGCGCTGCCTGCGGTTGCCGGCGATCCAGCCGTCGAGCAGCAGCGCGAAGTCCTGGCCGGCGCGGCCGATCGGCCAGTACAGCTGCGGCGCGAGGTAGTCGAGCCAGCCTTCGTCGAACCAGCGTTCGACGTCGGCGTAGAGCTTGTCGTACTGGCTGAAGCCCGCAATGCCGGGCGGCCGGCGGTCGGGCCGCCCGAGTCCGAACGGGCTGATGCCCAGGCGCGCCAGCGGGCGAAGCGCGCGCACGGTCCGGTGCAGCCCCTGCACCAGGGCATCGACGTTGGCGCGGCGCCAGTCCTCGCGGCCGAGCAGCCCGCCGGCGGCGGCGTAGCGCGCGTAGCTCGCCTCGTCGGGAAACGGTTGCTCGCTGCCGCCCGACATGACCGGGTAGGGGTAGAAGTAATCGTCGACATGCACGCCGTCGACGGCGTAGCGGCGCAGCACGTCGGCAATGACGGCCAGCGTGTGCGCCTGCGCCGCGGGCTCGCCGGGGTCCATCCAGAGCTGCTCGCCGTAGCGCCGCACGGCGCCGGGCGCGCGCAGCGCGAAGTGCGGCGCGGCCAGCGGCGTGCGCGCCGAGGCATGACGGGCGCGGTAGGGGTTGAACCAGGCGTGCAGTTCGAGCCCGCGCCGGTGCGCCTCGGCGATCCAGAAGGCGAGCGGATCCCAGGGTGGGTCGGGCGCGCGGCCCTGCTGTCCGGTGAGGTACTCGCTCCAGGGCTCGAGCGCAGACGGGTACAGCGCGTCGCCGGCCGGGCGCACCTGCAGGATGAGCGCGTTGAGGCCGAGCGTGCGCGCCCGCTCGACGATCGCCAGCGCCTCGGCGCGCTGCGCCTCGGGCGTGAGGCCGGGGCGGCTGGGCCAGTCGATGTGGGCGACGCTGGCCACCCAGGCGCCGCGGAACTCGCGCGGCTCGGGTGGCGGCTGATCGGGGGAGGCGGCCGCTGCGCCCGTCGACGACGGCGCCGACCCCGGCTCGGGAACCTGCGCCGGCGCCTGCGCCCGCAGCGGCCCCGGTGCGGCGGCCGCCAGCCCGGCGCCGCCGGCCAGGGCGGCCAGCCCGCGCAGGCAGGCACGGCGCCTCATCGATCCGGTGCGCCCTGGGGCGGTCGGGCCGCGGCGCGGGCAGGGTGTCTCATGCAGCGTCCTTCACGGCGCCTCGCGCTGCGTCAGCACGTCCAGGAGTGCGGCGCTTTCGGCATCGGGCTCGCCGTCGAAGCGCGCCGGGCGGTAGCGCATCTGGAAGTTCATCAGCACGCGCTGCAGCAGCCGGCGCTGCCCGGGCTGCTCGAGCGCCGCGTCGGCATCGATCGGGTAGCCGTGCTGTGCGAGCTTGCGCTGGAACCATTCGGGCTCCGGGACGGCGGCTTCGTAGACCGCCTGGCGCTCGCGCACGCGCGCCTGGTCGGGCCAGGGCGGCGTGATGCCGAGCTCGGCCAGCCGCCGCCAGGGGAAGGTGGGCCCCGGATCCTCCTTGTACGAAGGCGTCACCTCGCCGTGGCCGAGGATGCGCTCGGGCCGGATCTCGTGGCGCTTGACGATGTCGCGCACGAGCGGGATCAGCGCGTCGATCTGCGCCTCGGGAAACGGCAGATACACGCGCTCGCGCCGGCCGGCGGCATCGGGCGGCGTGAGCGCGAAGCCCGGATGCACGATCTCGATGCCGATCGAGCTCGAGTTCAGCAGCCGATGGCGTTGCCAGCCGCTTGCCCCGCTGTGCCAGGCGCGGCGCTCCTCGGGTACCAGGCGCAGGATGCGCGGAGGCGATTCGTCGCTGACGAGGTAATGCGCCGAGACGTTGCCCTCGGTCAGCGTGCGCAGCGCGCTCTCGTAGTTGCCCACCGTGTAGTGCAGGATCAGGAACAGCACGCGGCTGTCCTGCGCCTGGCTCGGGTGGCTGGTGTCGATCGGCACGCCGCCCGGCGTGGTGGTGGCGCAGCCGCCGAGCAAGGCGAGCAGCACGAGCAAGGCGGCGAGCGGGAGCGTCAGGGCGCGATGCATGCGTGACACCCTCCTTGGTTCAGGGCCGCGCCGCGCGCAGCGCCAGCCGGGCCAGGGCGTGGGGGGGCGGCATGCCGAGCGCGCGCAGCGCGGTGGCGGCCGGCAAGGCCGCACGCAGCGCAGCGCCGATGGCCGGATGCAGATCGAACACGCGCCCGGCCAGAACCACCGGCTGCGCGCCGCAGCGCCGCTGCAGCGCGCGGACCAGGCGTGCGAGCTCTCGGCCGGCGTCTTCGAGCAGGCGCAAGGCGACCGGATCCTCGTCGGCCGCTGCCGCGACGGCCAGCGCGAGCGGGCCGAGCGCGCCGCGCGCGCCGGCCGCGCCCAACGCATGCCGGGCGCCACCCGCGCCGGTGGCGCCCGCCGCGCCGGCTGTATCGCTCGGCCCTCCTGCCACGGCGGCGCCGTCGCCGTAGACGAAGCGGCGCGTCGCCGGCCAGTCGCTGCCGCCGATGCGCTCGAACAGGCGGCACGCCAGCGGCGAGCCGCGCCAGGCGCCGGGGCATTCGTCCTCGGCACGCCAGACGCCCTCGAGCGCGCGGCGGGCGATCCACGGCCCGCTGCCCGCGTCGTCGATGGCATGGCCGCGGCCGCCGGCGCGCTGCAGGCGGCCCTCGGCGTCGCGCAGCGCGGCGATGGAGCCGGTGCCGGCGTAGAGCACGATGCCGCGCGCCGGCGTGGCGTCGGCGAAGGCGGCGCGGCACAGCAGCTCGATGTCGCTGCCGGCCGCCACCGCGGCGGCGTCGATGCCGAGCGCGCCCGCGAGCAGCGCGGCGAACGCGCCGGCCAGCGCCTCGTCGAGCCCGGTGATGCCCGCCGCCGCCGCGGCAGGCCGGCAGGGCAGCGCGCCGGCCAGCGCGCGCAAAGTGTCGGCGAGCGCGGCGCGACCGCCGGCCCACAGCATCTGCAGACCGCTCGCGGGCGCCAGCTCGCCCTCGGCGAAGACCTTGCCGTCGCTCGCGGCCAGCGCCCAGCGCGTGGCGCTGCCGCCGGCGTCGAGTCCGAGAGCGCAGTCGGGCAAGGGCGGGGGCATGGCGGCGGGCGCGGGCAGCGGCGCATTGTCACGGCACGGCGCCGCCGCGGCGCCGCGACAATGCGCGCGATGCGCCGCCTCCAGCGTTTCGGTCTCGTCGCAGCCGCGGCGTTGGCGCTGTGCGCGCTCGCACCCGCCGCGCGGGCCGACGATGCGCTGCCCGCCGCGGTGCAGGCGGCGCTCGCCCGGGCGGGCGTGCCGCCCGAGGCCTTCGCGGCCGTGGCCCTGCCGCTGGCGCACGATGCGCGGCCCTGGCGCTGGCAGGCCGGACGGCCGATGCAGCCGGCCTCGTCGCTGAAGGTGCTGACGAGCATCGTCGCGCTCGACCGTCTGGGCCCGAACCACCGCGGCTACACCGAGCTGCGCAGCGCCGCGCCCGTGCGCGGCGAGCTGCTGCAGGGCGATCTGGTGCTGCGCGGCGGCGCCGACCCCGAGCTCGGCGTGGCGCAGTTCTGGGCCATGCTGGCCGAGCTGCGCGCAAAAGGCGTGCGCGAGATTGCCGGCGACCTCGTCGTCGACCGGACGCTGTTCCGCCCCGCCCGCATGGACCTGGGCGTGCCGCCGTTCGACGAGGCGCCGGAGTTCCCCTACAACGTCATCCCCGATGCCCTGCAGCTGGCCGGCGCGTTGCTGCCCATCGACATCGAGTCGGACGGCGGGCCGCCACGCGCGTACACCGTGCCGGCGCTGCCCGGCGTCACGGTGGCGAGCCGCATGGTGCCCAGCGCGCGGCGCTGCCGTGACTGGGACGAGGACTGGCAGCCTGCGCAGCTCGAGCGCCAGGGCAGCGCGCTCGTGATCGTGCTGCGCGGCGGCTTTCCGCGCGGCGACGGCCAAGGCAACGGCTGCCGCGTGCACGCCCGGCTGCAGCTCATCGATCGCCAGGAGCTCACCGAGCGCCTGTTCCGCGCGCTGTGGAGCGAGCTCGGCGGGCACTTCGCCGGGCGCGTGCGCGAGGCGGCGGCGCCGCCCGCAACGCGGCTGCTCGTGCGGCGTGAGGCCCGACCCTGGGGCGAGGTGCTGCGGCACATGAACAAGCGCTCCGACAATGCCGAAGCGCGGCTGCTGTACCTCTCGCTCGGGCTGGCGGCGATGGCCGCCGAGCCCGAGGCGAGCACGGCCGAGCTCGCTGCGCGCGCGGTGCGCGGCTGGCTGGCCGAGCACGACATCGACGCCGGCGGACTGGTGCTCGACAACGGCTCGGGCCTGTCGCGCAGCGAGCGCATCGCGCCGCTCACGCTGGCGCGCGCGCTCGCCGTCTCCTGGAGCGGCCCGCGCGCCGCCGATCTGCAGATGAGCCTGCCGGTGCTGGGCGAGGAGGCCGCGCTCGGGCTTGGCGCCAGCCCCGCCGCCGGCTGGGCGCGCATGAAAAGCGGCACGCTGCGCGATGTCGTCGCGCTCGCCGGGTACGCGCGCGACCGCGCCGGCCGGCCCTGGGTGCTGGCGATGATGATCAACCACGCCCAGGCGCAGCGCGCGCGCGGCGCGCTGTACGCGCTGGTCGACGAACTGGCGCGCGTCGGGCTGCCGGCGCCGCCGGCGGTGGTGGGGCCGCAGGGCGACGGGCCCTGAGAGCGCGCGTACCCCGACGCGACGACGCGCCCTGCCCCTGCGCGCCTGGGCCCGGCGTGACGGCCCGGCCGACGGGCGCGCTTCGTGGCGTTGCGGGCGGCGCGGGCGTCCGGTGCCGGGAGCGGCACGCGGACTTGATGCAGGTCAGCGCCTTGCCCGGCTTTCTCGCCTACGGTGCCGGGCGTTCCAACCCGAGCCCGATTTCATGTCCGACACCTCGTACCCCGCACTTACGCAGAGCATCAACCACCATCTGGCGCCGTTTCGCAAGTCGCAGCAGGCGACGATGCAGGGCTTCTCGGCCATGGCCGGCCAGGCCATGGCGCCGGGCGCACTCGACGCCAAGCAAAAGGAGCTGATTGCGCTGGCCATCAGCGTCAGCCAGCGCTGCGGCGGCTGCATCGGCTTTCACGTCAAGGCGCTGCGCAAGCTGGACGCCACGCGCGAGGAGTTCGAGGAGGCGCTGGGCGTCACCGTCTACATGGGCGGCGGCCCCGCGCTGATGTACGCCGCGGAGGCGCTGCAGGCCTGGGAGCAGTTCGCGGCCTGAGCAAGGTGCGCGACGCAGGCCGGCGCCGGCGGCCGCGCGCGCGCGGCGCTGCCGCTCTACGCCGACGCGCTGCCCCGCCTGGCCGAGGCGGCCGCGCGCGCGCGGCGCTGCCGCCGGGCGGGCTGCGTGCGGGGAGCGCCGGCGGCGGCTCGCCGCGCAGGCTCAGCCGGGCAGCAGCCGCGCCGGATCGAGGTAGGCCAGGCGCCAGCTCTCGAAGTCGAGCGTGTCGTCCGCTTCGAGCGCCTCGCGCCGGTGGTGCGACACCTTGGCCATCGCGCTGAATGCGGCCTGCTGCTGGGCGCTCCACGGCAGCGCGAGGATGTGGCCGCGCGTGTGCTCGGCCTGGGCGCGGATGAAGCGCGTGAACGAGCCGGCGAAGTCCTGCCGCATCGTGGCCAGCGTGCGCGCCGAAGGCAGCGTGTCGGGCGCGGCGAGCGTGCGCTGCGCCGCGGCCAGCGCCTCGCGGTAGGCGCTGCCGCCGAACACCTCGTCGAGCGCGGCCGCGATCGGCGCGCATTGCGCGAGCAGTTCGTCGGCCCATTCGGTGAGCACCACTTCCGCGCCGCCGCGCTCGAGGCGCCGTCCCGGCTCGCGGCCGCGCGCGGCGGCCTGCTGCTGGTTGCGGCCGAGCGCCGCGATTTCGTCGGGCGTGTCGTCGGGGCTGGGCGCGAGCAGGCAGTGCAGCAAGAAGACGTCGAGCAGGCGCATCGTCGGCGCCTCGATGCCGAAGGGCGCGAACGGGTCGAGGTCCATGCAACGCACCTCGACGTACTCGACGCCGCGCTCGCGCAGCGCATGCAGCGGGCGCTCGCCGCTGCGGATGACGCGCTTGGGGCGGATCGTGCCGTAGAACTCGTTCTCGATCTGCAGCAGCGAGGTGGCGAGCTGGTTGTACTCGCCGCCCAGGTTGCGGATGCCGATCGCCTCGTACGGCGGATAGGGCCGGGTCAGCGCCTCGTGCAGCGAGTCGGCGTAGCGCTCGAGGCTGTTGCAGCTCACCGCCAGCCGGGCCTGCGCCTCGCTCTGGTAGCCCAGGCGCCCCATGCGCAGGCTGGTGGCGTGCGGCAGGTGCAGCGTACCGGCGGCCTCGGGGCCGAAGGGCAGGAGGCCGTGCGCGCGCCCGGCGACGAAGCTCGCGCACAGCGCCGGCGAGGCGCCGAACAGCAGCAGCAGCAGGAACGAGTGGCGGCGGAAGTTGCGGATGAGCGCGAAATACTCGTCGTTGCCCAGGCCGGGCAGCGACCAGTTGTAGTGGATGCCCGAGATCGTCTGCATGCGCCGGCCGTAGCGGTGCGCGAGGCCCATGCGGTACACGCTCTTGGCGCGCGCGACGTTCGAGGTGCCGTAGCGGCCGATCGGGATGTTCTCGTCGGACGGCAGCCCGCAGGGCATGCTGCCGACCCACAGCCGCTCGTCGCCCAGCTCGGCCAGCGTGCGATAGACGAACTGGTGCGTGCGCGAGAGCTCGCCCAGGCAGTCGTCGACGCTGGCGTGCACGCCGGTGATCAGCTCGAGCTGACTCTCGCAGTAGTCGGTGGTGATGTGCGGGTGCGTGAGCGGCGCGCCCAGCGCGGCCGGGTGCGGCGTGAGCGCGAGCGCACCCGAAGGCAGCGCGCGCAGGCTCTCCTTCTCGATGCCGCGGCGCATGCCGCGCAGGCGCTCGGCGCCGAGCTGGTGCAGACGTTGTTCGATGGAGGACATGCCGCGTCGTGTTCGATGGCGCAGGCCGTAGGGTAAGCCTTCGGGGCCGGACCCGCTCGCGCGGGGGCGTGCCGGTGATCCGCCCGCTCACGGCCCCGCTGCATGCGCCGGACCCGCTCGCGCGGCGACGTGCCTCCTTGCGGGCGCGATTCACGCCTGCACAAGCTCAGGCCACGACGCCGCCGGCGCGCAGCCGCGCGATCTCCTCGTCGCTGCAGCCCAGCTCGCGCAGCACGGCGTCGCTGTCTTCGCCCAGGCGCGGCGCAGCGTGGCGCACGCGGCCGGGCGTGCCGAGCAGCTTGGGCACGATGCCGGGCACCTCGAGGCGGCGGCCGTCGCGCGTGGTCTGCTCGAGCAGCATGGCGCGGGCGCGGTAATGCGGGTCGGCGGCGATGTCGCGCGCCGTGTAAACGCGCCCCGCGGGTACGCTGGCCGCAGCCAGGGCGTCGAGCACTTCGGCCACGCTGCGCGCGGTGGTCCAGGCGCCGATCGCGCCGTCGATCTCCTCGACGCGCGCCACGCGCCCGGCGTTGTGTGCCAGTGCCGGATCCTGCGCCAGGTCGGCGCGGCCGATGGCCTGCATCAGGCGCCGGAAGATGCTGTCGCCGTTGCCCGAGACCAGCACCACGCCGTCGGTGCAGCGGTAGGCGTTCGAAGGTGCGATGCCCGGCAGCGCCGAGCCGGCCGGCTCGCGCACGGCGCCGAAGGCGCTGTATTCGGGGACCAGGCTTTCCATGCAGTTGAACACCGCCTCGTGCAGCGCCATGTCGATGACCTGGCCGCGCCCGCCGTTGACCTTGCGGTGGTACAGCGCGGTGAGCACGCCGATCGTGCCGTGCAGCGCGGCCAGCGTGTCGCCGATGCTCACGCCGCAGCGCACCGGCACGCGGCCGCTCTCGCCGGTGAGGTGGCGCAGGCCGCCCATCGCCTCGGCGATCGCGCCGAAGCCCGGGCGGTCGCGGTACGGGCCGCTCTGGCCGTAGCCGGAGATGCGCAGCATCACGAGACCGGGGTTGTCGCGCGCCAGCTCTTCGTAGCCCATGCCCCAGCCCTCGAGCGTGCCGGGGCGGAAGTTCTCGATCAGCACGTCGGCGCGCGCGACGAGCCGGCGCGCGACCGCCTGCCCCTCGGGCCGGCGCAGGTCGAGCGCAAGCGAACGCTTGTTGCGCGACTGCACCTGCCACCACACCGAGGTGCCCTCCTGCAGCAGGCGCCAGCCGCGCAGCGGATCGCCGCCGGCAGGCGGCTCGATCTTGACGATCTCGGCGCCGAAGTCGCCCAGGGTCTTCGCGGCGAACGGGCCGGCGATCAGCTGCCCCATCTCGACGACGCGCAGGCCGGCCAGCGCATCGGGGGCAAGGTCTGGTGCGTGCATCGCGTCGCTCCGGTTCGGGTCGGCCGCGGGGTTGCGGGTGTCGCAGGCCGCCAGTGTGCCGGCTCGCCGGGCGGTGGTGGTTGCCGGCGCCGTCGACGCTTCGTCCGCGTCGTGACCAGCCCGGCCGGATCGATGGTGCCGCAAGCCCGGGCTGCCTGCGCAGGCCTGCGCTTGACCTCAGCGCACGACGAGGCGCGGCGCGCCCTCGGCCGCTTCACCGATGCAGGCCGCGGCGGCGCAGCCGTGGCGGCGCAGCGTGTCGAGCACCTCGGCGCAGCACTCCGGCGCGCAGGCGACGAGCAGGCCGCCGCTGGTCTGCGGATCGGTGAGCAGCGCGCGCTCCTCGGCGGCGAAGCCCTGCGGCAGCAGCACCTGCGCCGCGCAGTCGTTCCAGTTGCGGCCCGAGGCGCCGGTGACCAGGCCCTCGGCCGCCAGCGCGCGCACGCCTTCGAGCAGCGGCACCGCGGCCCAGTCCAGGCGCAGCGCGACGCCGGCGCCGCGCGCCATCTCGAGCAGGTGGCCGGCGAGGCCGAAGCCGGTGACGTCGGTCATCGCGTGCACGCCGGCCAGCGCCGCCAGTTCGGGGCCGGCGCTGTTCAGGCGCGTCGTCGTCTCGAGCAGGCGGGCGTAGCCGGCGGCGTCGAGGCGGCCCTTCTTCAGCGCGGCCGACAGCACGCCCACGCCGAGCGGCTTGCCGAGCACGAGCCGGTCGCCCGGACGCGCGCCGGCGTTGCGCTTGACGCGCGCCGGGTGCACGAGGCCGAGCGCGACCAGGCCGTAGATGGGCTCGACCGAATCGATGCTGTGGCCGCCGGCCACCGGGATGCCGGCCGCCCCGCACACGCTGGCGCCGCCGGCCAGCACGCGGCCGATCGTCGCCGCCGACAGCCTGGCCACCGGCATGCCGACGATGGCCAGCGCGAGGATCGGGCGCCCGCCCATCGCGTATACGTCCGACAGCGCGTTGGCCGCCGCGATGCGCCCGAAGTCGAACGGGTCGTCGACGATGGGCATGAAGAAATCGGTGGTGGCGACCAGCGCCTGCTCGTCGTTCAGCCGGTACACCGCGGCGTCGTCGCCGGTCTCGATGCCGACCAGCAGCTCGGCGGGCACCGGCAGCGCGCTGCTCGCGCGCAGGACCTCGGACAGCAGCCCCGGTGCGATCTTGCAGCCGCAGCCGCCGCCGTGCGAGAGCGCGGTGAGGCGCGGTTCGTCGGCGGCGGCAGGCCCGGCGGCCGCGCTCACTGCCAGCTCAGCGCCGAGACGTCGTTGACGAACACCGGCATGTCCTTCCACAGCCCCTTGACGCGCGCGTTGGCCACCGTGATCCAGGTCGGCTGGTACAGGTAGGCGGCCACCGCGTCGTCGGCCACCAGGCGCTGCGCCTCGGCCATCAGCTTGTTGCGCTCGTCGGGCTTGATCGTGGCGCGGATCTGCGCCCACAGCGCGTTGAACTTCGCGCTCTCGTAGCCCCAGTAGTAGTTGGGGCGCGCGAAGTTGCCGAAGTCGAGCGGCTCGACATGCGAGATCACGGTCAGGTCGTAGGCCTTCTGGCCGTACACGCCCGAGAGCCACTGCGCCCACTCGACGTTCTCGATCTTGACCTTGATGCCGACCTTGTCGAGCATCGCGGCGATCGCCTCGCCGCCCTGGCGCGCGTAGGGCGGCGGCGGCAGCTTCATCGTCAGCTCGAGCGGCAGCGGCACGCCGGCCTGGTGCAGCAGCGCGCGGGCCCTGGCCTGGTCGAATGCGTTGATCGACGTGAGGTCGACGTAACCCGGTGCCCCCGGCACGTAGAAGCTGCCGATCGGCGAGCCGAAGCCGTCGGCGGCGGCCTCGATCACCGCCTTGCGGTCGATGGCCGAGGCGATCGCGCTGCGCACGCGCACGTCGTCCAGCGGCTTGCGCTTGTTGTTTATCGCGAGGATCGTCTTGGCGCGCGAGCCGCCGATCAGCACCTGGTACTTCTTGTTGCCCTCGAACTGCTTGAGGCTGCGTGCTGCGGCCACGCGCGGGAAGGCGTCGACATCGCCCGACAGCAGCGAAGCGACCTGCGCCGCCGGGTCGCTGATGAAGCGCATCACGACGCGGCGCAGTTTCACGTCCCTGGCGTGGCGCCAGCCGTCCCAGCGCGCCAGCGTCACCGACGAGCCCTTGGCCCAGGCCTCGAGCCTGTACGGTCCGGTGCCCACCGGCTGCGTGTTGTTCGTGGCCACGCTCTTGGGCTCGACGATGATCGCGGTGGCCTGGCCGAGCTCGAACAGCAGGTCGGGGTCGCCGTTCTTCAGGTTGAGCACGACGGTGTGCGCGTCGGGCGTGTCGATGCGCTCGATGTTGGCGAAGGTCGCCTTGTCCTTGTTGGTGCTGTCCTTGGCGCCGGCGCGCTCGAAGCTGAACTTCACGGCCTGCGCGTCGAAGGGCTCGCCGTTGTGGAACTTCGCATCGCGGCGCAGCTTGAAGGTCCAGGTCTTCAGGTCGGGGCTGGTGGTCCAGCTCTCGGCCAGCAGCGGCGTCGTGCGGCTGTCGCTGTGGATCTTGGTCAGCGTCTCGTAGATGTTGTAGAGCGTCACCTCGGCGATCGCCGAGGCAGCGCCGGCCGTCGGGTCGAGCCCCGGCGGCTCGAGCGTCATCGCCAGCACCAGGCTGTCCTTCCTGGCCTGCGCCAGCGCGTCGGGCGCGCTCAGCGTGCCGGCGAGGGCGAGCAGGGTGCAGGCCGCGACGAGGCTGCGGCGCGTGAGGCGGGTGGACATGAGCGGTTCTCCTGGCGGCGGCTTGGGAGCCTGTGGAATTGGGGGCACCCCTGCGCGGGGCAGGCGCGCCCAAGGGGGCTGCGCGGCGTTGCGGCGCTGGTCGAGCAGCGCGGATCTTAGCGAGCCGGTGCCGGCGCAGGCGCCGGATCGGCGCCGCGACCCGCTCAGCGCCCGGCCGGTTGCAGCGCGGCCACGGGCTCGGGCGCGAGCAGCGTGCCGTCGCGCAGGCCGCGCCAGGTGCCCAGCGCCAGGGCGGCGATCACGACCGAGGCCAGCGCCAGCAGCCCCAGCGCCAGCGTGCCGAAGGCGCCGCCCGCGCCGCCGGCCAGGCGCAGCGTGAGCGCGGCCAGCGCCGCCAGCGGAAAGCTCATGCCCCAGTGCGGCAGGCCGAAGGGCAGCGCCTGCAGTCGGCGCGCCAGCGCGCCGGCCCACAACAGCGCGAACAGCGCCATGCCCCAGAACATCCAGGCCAGCAGCTCGGGGGCGCCGAACTGCAGCAGCGCCAGCCCCACCACCGCCGGCGGCGCGATGAGGATGAAGGTCGACGGCAGCATGCGCTCGGGCCATGGGCCCTGCGCGGCGATGCGCACCATGAGCAGCGCGAGCACGATCGGCCACAGCAGCAGGCCGGCGCCGAACTGCGCGGCCGACCAGGCGCCGTAGCCCAGCGGCACGCCGGCCAGCGGCGCGAGCACATTGCCGACTACCGGGATGATCAGCACCGGCGTCAGCACCGGCCAGGCCAGCCCGCCGGCGGCGCTGCCGCGCCACCAGCGCGCCAGCGTCCACCAGGTGACGAGCCACTGGCCGAGCGAGCCGATCCACCACAGCCAGGCTACCGGCTCGGCGCGCCAGTCGACCGCCACGGCGACGGTGGCCAGCAGGATGACCGAAACCGGAATGGCGGCGGTGAAGGCGTGCCGTACCGGATGCTTCAGGTCGGCCGCCCAGGCCTCGGGGTGGCGACGCAGCCGCAGCGCGCTCGCCAGCGCGAGCACGGCGAACACCGCCGCGGCCAGCACGCCCAGCGCGAGGGCCACGCCGACGGCCGGCGCGCCGAGCAGAGGCTGCGCACGCAGCCAGGCCAGAGCCAGGCCGGCGAGCCCCATCACGATGGCGTACCAGGCCGGCGAGAGGAACTGCAGGCGCGGCGTGGCCGGCGGCACGGACGACGCGGGTGGTGTGTCCGGCACGGACGGCGGCGCAGGCACGGACGGCGGCGCAGGCAGCGCGCGGCGGCAGGGCTGCGCGGCTACTTCAGCCGCGCGCCGGCGGCGTCGTAGACCTGCAGCGCCACCGGAATCGAGCCGCGCACGCTCTGCGTCACCGTGCAGTAGCTCTCGAAGGTGTCGAGCACGCGCGGCAGCTGCTGCAGCGCCGCGGCCTCGACGCCGAGCGTGAGCCGCACCTCCATGCCGAGCACGCGCAGCCGGCCTTCGGCGTTGCGGCCGACCTCGGCCGAGACCTCGCAGCCGATCGGCTCGGGCTGCTGCTTGAACTTGCGCAGCGCGAAGAGCAGCGAGGCCGACAGGCAGTTGCCCACCGCGGCGGCGAGCATCTGCACCGGCGAGGGGCCGCTGCCCTGGCCCAGCGGCGGCGGCTCGTCGGCGCGCAGCACGGGCACGGCGGCGCCGAACTCGACGTCGAACTGGTAGTCCTGCACCTGGCGCAGGCGGATCGATTCTCGCGGGGCGGTCATGGCGGATCCTTCAGCGGGCAATGGCGCCGCGGCGTGCCGCGGCGAAGGTCGGATGGCCAGGCTCAGCGCGCCTTGCCGAGCAGGGTCTGCACTTCCTCGAGCAGGCCGCCGAGGCGGCCTTCGGCGGCACTGTCCAGCGCCAGCCGCTCCTGCAGCTCCTGCTGCATGAAGCACACGGTCATGCGCACGTAGGCGCTGTCGAGCGCCTTGCGCACCGCCGCCAGCTGGCTCGCCACGTCGAGGCAGGGCTGACCCTCCTCGACCATGCGCTGGATGCCGCGCAGCTGCCCTTCGGCACGCTTCAAGCGGTTGAGCAGATCGGTTCTGGCCTTGGCGTCGACGAGTTCGGACATGAGCAGGCACTCCGCTGCACTCCTGGAAGGGCCGGGGTGCCTGCTCATTGTGCCGCCGCCTCGTCGGGCGCGCCGCGCTGCAGCTTCAGCGCGAGCAGGCCGTGCCGCCCTCGGGCACGCCCAGGCGGCGCAGCAGGAACGAAGGCGGGCAGAAGCCCGTGAAGCCCGACTGGAACAGGTTCAGCCCGACGAAGGCGGTGAGCGCGAGGAACCACTTGCTCACGAAGATCGGGCTGCCGTCGACGCCGAGGGCGAGCGAGAGCAGCACGACGAAGCCGGCCATGATGCGGATGTAGCGTTCGATGGTCATGGGAGTCACTCCTCGAGGGTTAGGGGGGAACGGAAACGGAAGCGGGAAGAGAAGGGAGGCGGTGCAGCGGTGCCGCGGGCGCGATTCATGTCTTCACGGGCGCTCAGCGCTCGGCCAGCCGCTCGATGCCCATCGCCTTGAGCACGTACTTCTCGAACACCGGCTCGGAGTTGCCGGTCTTCATCTTGCGCATGAAGTACTTCTCGAAGGCGATCTTGGCCAGGTGCACCCACTTGCCCTTCTTGAACCAGTTGACGTTGCGCGGCGGGATCTGCGGCAGCGCGACGAAGGCGGCGCCGGTGTCGCCCATGTCCGCCAGGCAGATCGCGTTCCAGGTGCCCTTGGCGGTGGCCGGGCGGCCGGCCAGCTCGGCGGCGATGTTGTGCGCGATCGCGCTCACCATCGACTCGATCATGTAGCCGGTCTTGGGCGCGCCGGTGGGCACCGGGGTCGGCTCCACCGGAGGGATCGCCACGCAGACGCCGGCCGAGAAAATGTTGCGGTACTTCTGGCTGCGCTGGTGCTCGTCGATGAGCACGAAGCCGCGCGGGTTGCACAGCCCGGGCACCGCGGCCACCGGGTCGATGCCCTTGAACGCAGGCAGCATCATCGCCAGCGCGAAGCCCAGCTCGTGCTCCTTCTTCGGCTGGCCGGATTCGTCGAGCTCGGTCGTGAACAGCCGGCCCGTCTCGACCTTCGTCGTCT
>WBZR01002932.1_pt1 | contig 16563 bp, 11 predicted proteins | sample 5204231 | NCBI WGS metagenome assembly WBZR01 (sample SAMN12412403, study PRJNA552823) | activated sludge metagenome | isolation source: activated sludge from anammox sidestream of wastewater treatment plant... | place: USA: Virginia | collected 2017-08 | reverse complement strand
CCGATGTTACGCGACGAGAACCGCCCCAACGCCGGGGCGCTACCCGACACCCCCCCGAGCGTTGGGTCACAAACCGACGCCACGCGACGAGAACCGCCCCAACGCACGCAGGGGGAGAGGATCGGGAGATCCGTCGGGCTCGGGGACGCGGGTCAGGTGATCGCCAGGGGTTCCTGCTTGGTGAAGACCAGGGTGCCGTCGCCGGAGGCGTCGACCCGCACGACGTCGCCGTCGGCGTAGTCGCCCCGGAGGACCGCCAGCGCGAGCGGGTCGGCGATCTCCCTCTGGAGCACCCGCTTCAGCGGCCGGGCGCCGAAGTCGGGGTCGTAGCCGACCCGGGCGATGTGGGCCCTCGCCGCGTCGGTCACCTCGAGGCCCAGCTCGCGCTCCGCCAGCCGGCCCCGAAGCTCGTCGATCTGGAGGCCGACGATCCGGGCGATGTGCTCCTCGGAGAGGCGGTGGAAGATCACGATCTCGTCGATGCGGTTGACGAACTCCGGCTTGAAGTGCGAGCGCACCGCTGCCATCACGACCGCGTCGTCGGCACCACCACCCAGGTTGGAGGTCATGATCAGCACCGTGTTGGTGAAGTCGACGGTGCGACCCTGGCCGTCGGTCAACCGGCCGTCGTCCATCAGGGCCAGCAGCACGTTGAACACGTCGGGGTGGGCCTTCTCCACCTCGTCGAGCAGCACCACGGAGTACGGGCGGCGCCGCACGGCCTCGGTGAGCTGACCGCCCTCCTCGTAGCCGACGTAGCCCGGAGGCGCGCCGACGAGCCGCGACACGGTGTGCTTCTCCATGTACTCGCTCATGTCGATGCGGACCATGGCCCGCTCGTCGTCGAAGAGGAACTCGGCCAGGCTGCGCGCCAGCTCCGTCTTGCCCACCCCCGTGGGCCCGAGGAACAGGAACGAGCCGATGGGCCGGTGCGGGTCGGAGAGGCCGGCCCGGCTGCGGCGGATCGCGTTCGCGACCGCACGGACGGCGTCGTCCTGGCCGATCACCCGCTCGTGGAGGACGTCCTCCATGCGCACGAGCTTCTGGACCTCGCCCTCCATGAGCCGGCTGACCGGCACGCCCGTCCAGCGCGACACGATCTCGGCGACGTCGTCGGCGTCGACCTCCTCCTTCAGCATCTTCTGGTCGCGCTGGAGCTCGTCGAGCGCGGCCGTCTTCGCAGCTGTCTCGGCCTCGACCTCGCGCATGGTGCCGTAGCGCAGCTGTGCGGCCCGTTCGAGGTCGCCGTCGCGCTCGGCCTTCTCCGCCTCGGTGCGCGCCGCCTCGAGGCGCTCCTTGAGGCCCTGGATCTCGGTGATGGCGTCGCGCTCGGCCTGCCAGTGCGCCACCATGCCGGTGCGCTCCTCGGCCAGCTCGGCCAGCTCCGCCTCGAGCGCCTCGAGCCGGTGCCGCGAGGCGTCGTCGGTCTCCTTGGCGAGGGCGGCCTTCTCGATCTCGAGCTGGCGGATGCGGCGCTCCACCACGTCGATCTCGAAGGGCATGGAGTCGATCTCGATGCGCAGCCGGCTGGCCGCCTCGTCGACCAGGTCGATGGCCTTGTCGGGGAGCTGGCGCCCCGGGATGTAGCGGTGGCTGAGGACGGCCGCGGCCACGAGCGCGGCGTCCTGGATGCGCACCCCGTGGTGCACCTCGTAGCGCTCCTTGAGCCCGCGCAGGATGGCGACGGTGTCGTCGACGGACGGCTCGCCCACGTAGACCTGCTGGAACCGCCGCTCGAGCGCGGGGTCCTTCTCGACGTGCTTGCGGTACTCGTCGAGGGTCGTGGCCCCGATGAGGCGCAGCTCGCCCCGGGCGAGCATGGGCTTGATCATGTTGCCGGCGTCGACGGCGCCCTCGGCCCCGCCCGCGCCGACGATGGTGTGTAGCTCGTCGATGAAGGAGACGACCTCGCCCTCGGCGTCGGCGATCTCCTTGAGGACGGCCTTGAGCCGCTCCTCGAACTCGCCGCGGTACTTGGCGCCGGCCACCATCGAACCGATGTCGAGCGCGATGAGCCGCTTGTCGCGCAACCCTTCGGGGACGTCGCCCTCCACGATGCGCCGGGCCAGCCCCTCCACGATGGCGGTCTTGCCCACCCCCGGCTCGCCGATGAGGACGGGGTTGTTCTTGGTGCGCCTCGACAGGACCTGGATCACACGGCGGATCTCGTCGTCGCGCCCGATGACCGGGTCGATCTTCCCCTTGCGCGCCTCCTCGGTGAGGTCACGACCGAAGCGCTCGAGGGCCTGGTACTGCTCCTCGGGGTTCTCGGAGGTGACCCGGTGCGAGCCGCGCACCTCCTTGAGCGCGTCGAGCACGGCGTCACGGGTGACGCCCACCCCGCGCAGGAGGTCGCCCACGCCACCGGCGACGTCGGTCATGGCGAGCAGCACGTGCTCGGTGGACAGGTAGTCGTCGTCGAGGGTGGCGCGGGCCTCGTCGGCCGCCTCGAGCACCCGGTAGGCATCGGCCGAGAACGACGGCTGCTGGGTGGTCGGTCCGTAGACGCGGGGCTGCTTCTCCAGCAGCTCCGACACCCGGTCGCGGACCGTCGCCGGCGCCACCCCGATGCGCTCGAGCACCGGCAGCACGACGCCTTCGGGCTGACCCACGAGCGCGGCGAGCAGGTGCTCGGGCGTGACCTGCGACCGGTTCTCCGCCGACGCGAGCTGCTGCGCGGCACCGATGGCCTCGCTCGTCTTGCGGGTGAACTTGTTGGGATCGAGCGGCATCTGTCTCACCTCGGGATCAGCGGGGCCCCCTCCAGGGGACGATCTCACGGCGGTAGCGGCGGTGGACGTTCGACAGCTCGTCCTCGAGGCGCTCGACCTGCTCCTCGAGCTCGAGGATCCGGGCCACCCCGGCCAGGTTCACGCCGGCGTTGGTGAGCTCCTGGATGCGCCGCAGCAGGGCGATGTCGCTCTCGGAGTAGCGACGGCTGCGGCCCGCGGTCCGCTGCGGCTCGATGAGGCCCTTGCGCTCGTAGATGCGCAGGGTCTGCGGGTGCAGGCCGGCCAACTCCGCCGCCACCGAGATCACGTACACGGCATGGCTGTCGGCGTGCAGGCGGTCGCCGGGCTCGGCCATCACGTCACCCCCAGTCCCGCGCGTGGATCTTCGGTGAAGGTCTCGGCCATCGATTCCACCGCGTGCCTCTGCTCCTTGGAGAGCTTCGACGGCACCAACACATCGAAGGTCACGAAGAGGTCGCCGGCCCCTCCCTTGGGCGGTTGCAGGCCGCGCCCGCGCACCCGCACGGTCGTTCCTCCCGCGGTCCCCGCCTTGACCTTCACCGACACCGGGTCGTCGAGGGTGGGCACCTTCACCGTGGTCCCCAGGGCGGCCTCGGCGAAGGTGATCGGCACCTTGACGGTGAGGTCCTTCTTGCCCTTGCGCCCGAATACAGGGTGCGGTGCCACGTGCACCACCACGTACAGGTCGCCGGCCGGCCCTCCGTAGGCACCCGCCGCGCCTCGACCGGGGACCCGGATCCGGGCACCGTCGGTGACCCCGACCGGTATGCGGACGTTGACCTCACGGGGCCGGACCTCCACCCCCCGGCCTCCGCACTGCGGGCACGGCTCCTTGACCACCTGCCCGCGACCGCCACACGCGGGGCAGACCTCCGAGAAGGAGAACGGGCCCTGGTCGACGGCCACGTGGCCGCTTCCCCCACAGGTGGAGCAGCGCTCGGGCAGCGTCCCCGGCTTGGCGCCCGTCCCGCGGCACGCCGAGCACGCCGCGGGCGCCGTGAACGCGACCGTCGTGGTGACACCGTGGGCCGCGTCGTCGAAGTCGAGGTGCAGCTCGGTCTCGAGGTCGTCGCCCCGCTGGGGCGCGCGCCCTCCCGCTCCACCGCGCCGACCGCGCGCGCCGCGCTGGGCGCCGAAGAGGTTGCCGAGCAGGTCGCCGAGGTCGCCGACGTCGCCGGTCTCGAAGTGGAACCCGCCCGGCGTGCCGGCCCCGAAACCTCCCCTCCCCGCGCCGGTCCCACCGGGACCGAAGCGACCGGAGGCGACCATCTCGCGGACCTGGTCGTACTCCTTGCGCTTGTCGGCGTCGCCGAGCACGTCGTAGGCGGCGGAGATCTCCTTGAACCTCTCCTCGGCCTCGGCGTCGCCCCGGTTGGCGTCGGGGTGGAACTTCTTGGCCAGCGACCGGTAGGCGCGGTTGATCTCCTTGTCGGTGGCGTTCGCGGCCACCCCGAGGGCCTTGTAGTAGTCCTTCTCGAACCACTCGCGCTGCGGCGCCATCTTCCTTCCCTACCGATCCGCTCCTACCGGTCCGATCCCAGGGTTCCCGCCACCGGCCCCTACCCGCTCCGCCCGGCCCTACCCCGCGACCTTCACCATCGCCGGGCGCAGCGTGCGCCCGCTGAGGACGTAGCCCGGCCTCATCACCTCGGTGACCACGGGGCTGTCGTCGCCCGATCCGTCGCCCGCCGACGGTTCGCGCATCACCGCCTCGTGGACGTTGGGATCGAACTCGGTTCCCACCGCATCGACCCGCTCGAGCCCGGCCTGGCCGAGGACCGCCAGGAGCTCGCTGAAGAGCAGCTCGACGCCCTTGCGCACCGACTCGTCGACGTCGGCCGGCAGGTGCTCGCGGGCGGAGTCGAAGTTGTCGAGGACCGGGAGCAGGTCCTCGAGCAACCTCTCAGTCGCCCGCTCGACGAGGGCGCTCTGCTCGCGCAGCATCCGCTTGCGGAAGTTGTCGAAGTCGGCCTGGAGGCGCTGCGCGAGGTCGCGCAGCTCGTCGCGCTCGCCCTGCAGGCGGGCTATGTCGGCCTCGAGCTCGGCCGCCGCCACCGCCGACTCGTCGCTGCCGGGCGCCTCCTCGGGCGACCGCCCGGCCTCACCACCGGGCCCACCGTCGGGGACGAGCGCGCCCGGCGAGCCGGACGCCCCGTAGGGATCGTCGGCGCCGGTCATGACCCGCTCGCGGCCTCGCCGCCCTCGTCGACGATCTCGGCGTCGACGATGTCCTCGTCGGAGGGCGCCTCGGCACCGGGACCACCGGGACCACCGGGCCCGTCGGTGCCGCCCGTGGCCTGCTGGGCGGACGCGGCCTGGTAGAGGCGCTGGGCGAACTCCTGGCTGGCGGAGACGAGCTCCTCCTGGGCTGCCTTGACGGGCTCGACGTCGGCCCCGGCGAGGGCGTCCTTCAGCTTCTTGAGGGCGTCCTCGATCTTGGTCCGCTCGTCGGCGGAGACCTTGTCGCCCTGCTCCTTGAGGAGCTTCTCGGTCTGGAAGACGAGGCTGTCGGCGGAGTTGCGGACCTCGGCCTCCTCCCGGCGCTTGCGGTCCTCCTCGGCGTGGGCCTCGGCGTCCTTCATCATCCGGTCGATCTCGTCCTTGCCGAGGGCGGTGCCGCCGGTGATGGTCATCGCCTGCTCCTTGCCGGTGCCGAGGTCCTTGGCGGAGACGTTGACGATGCCGTTGGCGTCGATGTCGAAGGCGACCTCGATCTGGGGGACGCCACGGGGCGCGGGCGGGATGCCGACCAGGTGGAACGTGCCGAGCACCTTGTTGCGGTAGGCCATGTCGCTCTCGCCCTGGAGCACCTTGATCTCGACCGAGGGCTGGTTGTCGTCGGCGGTGGTGAACACCTCCGAGCGCTTGGTGGGGATCGTGGTGTTGCGCTCGATGAGCTTGGTCATGATCTGGCCCTTGGTCTCGATGCCGAGGGACAGCGGCGTGACGTCGAGGAGCAGGATGTCCTTGACCTCGCCCTTGAGGACCCCGGCCTGCACCGCGGCGCCGATGGCGACGGCCTCGTCGGGGTTCACGCCCTTCTGGGGGTCCTTGCCGGTGAGGCTCTGCACCAGATCGACGACCGCCGGCATGCGGGTCGAGCCGCCGACGAGCACCACGTGCTCGATCTTGGACTTGTCGAGGCCGGCGTCGCGGATGGCCTGGTCGAAGGGCCCGCGGCAGGCGTCGAGGAGGTCGGCGGTCAGCTCCTGGAACTTCGACCGGCTGAGGTTGAGCTCGAGGTGGAGCGGGCCCTCGCTGGTGGCGGTGATGAACGGCAGGTTGATCGTGGTCTCCTGGAGGGACGACAGCTCGATCTTCGCCTTCTCGGCCGCCTCCTTCAGGCGCTGGCCGGCCATCTTGTCGGCGGAGAGGTCGACGCCGTGCGCGTTCTTGAACTCCGAGACCATCCAGTCGATGACGCGCTGGTCCCAGTCGTCGCCGCCGAGGTGGGTGTTGCCGGCTGTCGACTTCACCTCGAAGACGCCTTCGCCGAGCTCGAGCACCGACACGTCGAAGGTGCCGCCGCCGAGGTCGAAGACGAGGATCGTCTGGTCGTGCTCCTTCTCGAGGCCGTAGGCGAGGCTCGCCGCGGTGGGCTCGTTGATGATCCGCAGCACCTCGAGGCCCGCGATCTCGCCCGCCTCCTTGGTGGCCTGGCGCTGGGCGTCGTCGAAGTACGCGGGGACGGTGACCACGGCCTGGGTGACGGTGTCGCCCAGGTACGCCTCGGCGTCGCGCTTGAGCTTCTGGAGGATCCGGGCCGATATCTCCTGCGCGGTGTAGGCCTTCCCGTCGATGTCGATCGACCAGCCGGTGCCCATGTGGCGCTTCACCGAGCGGACGGTCCGGTCGGGGTTGGTGATCGCCTGGCGCTTCGCGACCTCACCGACGAGCACCTCTCCCGTCTTGGAGAAGGCGACCACCGACGGCGTGGTGCGGGCCCCCTCGGCGTTGGGGATGACCGTGGGTTCACCCCCCTCGAGGGTCGAGACGACGGAGTTGGTGGTGCCGAGGTCGATGCCGACGGCCTTGGGCATGGTGGAGCCTCCTGGGATGATCCGGACTTCTTGAGCCTAGCGAACTTGAGCCTGACGTTGGCAACGTTGTTGATGCCGCGGTTGTTCCCGACCTCTCGACCACGTCGGCACCCCGGCACCCCGGCACCACGGGCCCGGGTACCGGCCCCGTGAAGTGCGCACTTCGAGCGGTTACATTCTCGCCATGCCCCGTGACAAGCGGTTCACCGACCACCTCGCCCAGGTCTCGCTCTTCCGTGCGCTCTCCAAGAAGGACCTGGGCCTCGTGGCGCGGCGGGCCGAAGACGTCGCGGTCGACGCCGGGAAGGTGCTGATCAGCGAGGGCACCACCGGGCACGAGTTCTTCGTCGTGCTCGCCGGGACGGCGAAGGTCACGCGGCGGGGGCGGCGAGTGGCCACCCTCGGGCCCGGCGACGCCTTCGGCGAGTTGGCGCTCCTCGACCAGGCCCCCCGCAACGCCACCGTCACGGCCGAGACCCCGATGGAGCTCGTGGTGCTCGGCCAGCGCGAGTTCTCCGGGCTGATCGACGACGTACCCGGCTTCTCGCGCAAGCTCCTGACCGGGATGGCCCGCCGCCTCCGCGAGGCCGACGCCCGCTCCGTCCAATGACCGGAGCCTGAAGCGCGGTAGCTTTCGCCACCGGCGGCCCGACGCCGCCACCGCGAGATCGTCGACCCGGAAGGAGAGCCGTGCGCCGGCGCCTACCGAAGCCGCATCATCTGGTGATCGCCGCCGGGGCGCTGATCGCCCTCGGCACGATCGCCTCGGGGCTGCTCCCGAAGTTCACCGGCTGGCACGACCACTCCCCGATCCGGCGGGAGGTCTTCGGCGACGTCCCCACGCCGATCTACGTGGCGTTCTACGTGGTCACCCCGGTCGCACTGTTCGCGGTGGCGTGGTTGGCGGCGATGCGGGTCCGCAACTACGAGCGCGGCCGCCCCGACGACCGCCGCACCACCCGCCAGAACGCCCACCGGCGCATGCGCGACTTCCGGTCCGGGGTCTGGATGCAGACCCTGCTGCGCGATCCGGCCGCCGGTCTCATGCACGCCTTCTTGTACTTCGGCTTCCTGGGCCTGTTCGCCGCGACCCTCATCCTCGAGATCGACCACCAGCTCCCCGACGGCCTGACGTTCCTCCACGGGGGCGTGTACCAGGGCTACTCGTTCGCCTCCGACCTCGCGGGCGTGGTGTTCATGGTCGGCGTGGTGTGGGCGATCGTCCGGCGCTACGTGCAGCGCCCCTACCGAATCCGCATCAAGACCAGGCCCGAGGACGCCGTCATCCTCACGACCTTCTTCGTCCTCGGGGTCACGGGCTTCCTGGCCGAGGCGTTCCGCATCGCGCTCGCCGGCCGCCCCTCGTTCGAGGTCTGGTCGTGGATCGGGTGGCCGATGTCGTCGTGGTTCGACTCGATGTCGGCCGGGGCGCTGCGCGACGCGCACCGCTGGACGTGGGTGGTCCACGTGGTCACGTTCACGGGCTTCCTCGTGATCCTGCCCACCACCAAGCTGCGCCACATGTTCACGTCGCCGATGAACATGTACTGGCGCGACCGGGCACGGCCCAAGGGCGCCATGCGGCCCATGCCGAACCTCATGGAGACCGAGCTCGACACCTTCGGCGCGTCGACGGTCGAGGACTTCACCTGGAAGCAGCTCTTCGACACCGACGCCTGCACGGTCTGCGGCCGGTGCACGTCGGTGTGCCCGGCCCACGCCACCGGCAAGCCCCTCGACCCGCGCGAGATCGTGCTCAAGGCGGGCGAGGTCATGGCCGCCACCGGAACCCCGCTGGTCTCGCCCCCGGTCGGCACCGACGCCGAGATCAGCGTGGGCGCCGACTCGCTCTTCGAACGCATCACGGCCGAGGAGCTGTGGTCCTGCACGAGCTGCCGGGCCTGCGACGAGATCTGCCCCGTCAACATCGAGATCCTCGACAAGATCCTCGACATGCGGCGCTACCTGTCGCTGATGGAGAGCAACTTCCCGGTCGAGCTGGGCAACACCTACCGCTCGATGGAGAACTCCTCCAACCCCTACGGGATGAACCAGGGGGAGCGGGCCGACTGGGCCAAGGACCTCGAAGGGATCCCGATCATCGACGGCGCCGGGCCGTTCGACCACGAGTACCTCTACTTCGTGGGCTGCGCCGGCAGCTTCGACGACCGCAACAAGAAGACGAGCCGTGCCTTCGCCAAGCTCATGCAGCGGGCCGGCGTCGACTTCGCCATCCTCGGGCCGGGCGAGCTGTGCAACGGCGACCCCGCCCGGCGGTCGGGCAACGAGTACATCTTCCAGATGCTCGCCATGCAGAACATCGAGACGCTCAACGGGCTGGGCGTGAAGAAGATCGTCACGCAGTGCCCCCACTGCTTCAACACGCTCAAGAACGAGTACCCGCAGCTCGACGGCCACTACGAGGTGATCCACCACTCGGTGTTCCTCGACCAGCTCATCGAGTCGGGGCAGCTCTCGCTCGACGGTGCGTCGCTGCGCGAGAAGGTGACCTACCACGACGCCTGCTACCTCGGCCGCCACAACGACGTGTACCTCCCGCCCCGCAAGGTCGTGGGGTCGCTGCGCGGCATCGACCTCGTCGAGATGCCGCGCAACGGCACCCGGTCCTTCTGCTGCGGAGCCGGTGGGGCCCGAATGTGGATGGAGGAGCACGTCGGCAAGAAGGTGAACATCGAGCGGGTGGAAGAGGCGCTGGCCACCGGCGCGACGCGGATCGCGCTGGCCTGCCCGTTCTGCTACGTGATGTTCGACGACGGCGTGAAGGAGAAGCAGCGCGACGAGGACGTGAAGGTCCAGGACATCGCGGAGATCCTCCTCGAGGCGGTGGAGGAGTCGGAGCGCACCCCGGCGGGAGCGCGGCCGGAACCCACGGCCTGACCGGCGGCACACGGGTCAGGCCCGAGCCGGGGCTCCACACGCACCATCACCGTCAGGCGTCGATCGCTACGTACTTGGTCTGGAGGTAGGCGTCGATGCCCTCGGCGCCGCCCTCACGGCCCAGGCCCGACTGCTTCACGCCGCCGAACGGCGCGGCGGCGTTCGAGACCATCCCGCGGTTGATGCCGACCATGCCGCTCTCCAACACCTCGGCGACGCGCAACGCCCGGGCCAGGTCGCGGGTGAAGAGGTAGGAGACCAGGCCGTACTCGGTGGCGTTGGCCAGGGCTACGGCCTCGTCCTCGGTGGCGAACGTCGTGATCGGGGCCACCGGACCGAAGATCTCCTCGTCGAGGACGGCCGCGCCGGCGGGCACGCCGGCCAGCACCGTCGGCGCGAAGAAGTAGCCCGGTCCGTCGACGCGGTGGCCCCCGGTGAGGGCGCTCGCCCCTCGGGCCGCGGCGTCGGCGACCAGGCGCTCGACCTTGGCGCGGCCCGGGGCGTCGATGAGGGGGCCCACCTCCACGCCGGCGTCGGTCCCGCGACCGACCCTCATCGCGCCGAGCCGCTCGGCCAGGCGCCTACCGAACTCGCCGGCCCGCGCCTCGTGCACGAGGAACCGGTTGGCCGACGTACAGGCCTCACCCGTGTTGCGCATCTTCGCCACCACGGCGCCCTCGACGGCGGCCTCGAGGTCGGCGTCGGCGAAGACCAGGAACGGGGCGTTGCCGCCGAGCTCCATGGAGACGTGGACGAGGTTGCCCGCCACCCGCTCCGAGAGCATCCGACCGACGGCCGTGGACCCGGTGAAGCTCAGCTTGCGCAGCCGGGGGTCGTCGAGGACGGGCTGGGTGAGCGCGGCGGGGTCGGAGCCCGTGACCACGTTCAGGACCCCGCGAGGGAGCCCGGCCTCCGTGAGGATCGCGGCGAGGGCCAACGCCGAGAGGGGCGTCTGCTCCGCCGGCTTGAGCACCATGGTGCAGCCCGCGGCGATCGCCGGCCCGATCTTGCGGGCCGCCATGGCCATGGGGAAGTTCCACGGGGTGATCAGCAGGGCGGGCCCTACGGGCTGGCGCATGGTGAGGAGCCGGGAACCGCCGGCGGGCGCGACCGACCAGGAGCCGCGGATCCGGACCGCCTCCTCGGAGAACCAGCGGAGGAAGTCGGCGCCGTAGGCGATCTCGGCCCGCGACTCGGCGACGGGCTTGCCCATCTCGAGGGTCATGAGCAGCGCCAGGTCGTCGGCCCGTTCGGTGACGGCCTCGAACGCCCGCCGCAGGATCTCCCCGCGCTCACGGGGCGGGGTGGTCGCCCAGGCGGGCTGGGCCGCCACCGCGGCGTCGAGCGCGGCACGAGCCTCGCCCGCCCCGGCGTCGGCGACCCGGGCGAGCTCTTCACCGGTGGACGGATCCTCCACCGCGAGCTCCGCGGACCCGGCCGCCGGGCCCCACTCCCCTCCGACGAGGACGCCCCGCGGCACGGCCTCGAGGACGCGACGTTCATCGCTCGTGGTGGCCATGTACCCATGTTCGCGCCCGGACCGGCGACGCCTGACACCTCCTATCGCCTCGTCCCACGGCCCGGCGCGGAGCGCGCGTTAGCGTCCAGAGCGTGGTCAGCGATGAGCCGGTCGGTGGTCGCGTGCGCCGACTGCTCGGATCGCGCGCGACCAGCGACCTCCTGGCGGTCGTCGTGGCGTGGAACTTCGCCGTCGCCCAGCCGATCCTCGACCTGCTCGGGCGGAACAGCGCGTTCTTCGTCGCGCACGGCACGGAACCCGTCGACGTGGTCACCTTCGCCGTCGGCCTGTGCTTGGTGCTGCCGTTGTTGCTCGGCGGCGCCCTGGGGCTGGTCGCGCGCCTGTCGGGGCCGGTCGGTCGCGCCCTGCACACCGCCGTGCTCGCGGTCCTGGTCGGCCTGGTGCCCTATCAGGTGCTCAAGCGCCTGGGCGCGACCTCCGTCGGCCTCTGGGCGGCGTTCGCCGTCGCCGCCGGCCTGGGGGCCGCGATCGCCTACCGCCGGAGCGACACCGCCCGCGCCGTGGTTCGGTGGCTCTCGCCCGCCCCGCTCGTGTTCCTCGGTGTGTTCCTCCTGGCATCGCCGGCCCGGGGGATCGTGTGGCCGTCCCGTGCGGCAGCACCCGGAGGCTCGGTGGGCAACCCGGTCCCGGTGGTGATGGTGGTCTTCGACGGCTTCCCGGCCGTGTCCCTTCTCGCGTCCGACGGACGCCTCGACACGGTGTCGTACCCGAACTTCGCCCGGCTGGCCGCCACCTCGACGTGGTACCGCAACACGACCACGATCAGCGACAAGACCGTCACCTCGGTGCCGGCCATCCTCGACGGGCGGTTCCCCGACCCGTCGGCCCTACCCACGGTTGCCGACCATCCCGACAACCTCTTCGCGCTCCTCGCGTCCGACTACCGCATCGAGGCCTACGAGTCGATGACGTCGTTGTGCCCCTCCGAAGCGTGCGGATCGATCGGCGGGGGCCTGTCGTTCTGGGCCCGGGCCCGGGCCCTGTGGGACGACACCCGCGTGGTGGCCGGACACGTCGTCCTGCCACCGGGGCTCGCGGACGGCCTGCCGCCCATCGACCGCTCCTGGGGCGACTTCGGGACGGCCGGCCAGCCGGCCGAGCCGTCGCCGGCCGGCGGCGACTGGTCGACGCGCGTCATGCGGGCCGCCCGCCACGCGTCCTCGCCGGGCGCGGCGGTCCGAAAGCGCATGGCCACCACGGATCCGGCCGGGGCGGTCCGATCGTTCGCCGCCGGGTTCGGGCGCCACACGGCCCGGCCGGCCCTGCACTTCCTCCACCTCCAACTCCCGCACACGCCGTGGCGGTTCCTCCCCGACGGGCGGACCTACGACGACGACGGGCCGTACCCGGAGCCCCGCGACGGGGAGTGGTGGCCGGCCCGGACCCTCGCCGACCAGGGACGGGTCCGCCATCTCCTCCAAGCCGGGTACGCCGACCGCCTCCTCGGGGAGGTCCTCGACGGGCTCGATCGCACCGGGTTGTCCGAACGGGCCCTCGTGATCGTGACCGCCGACCACGGCGCGGCCTTCGAGGTGCGGTACCCGCGACGAACCACCCGGGCACCGACCGCCGGCGACATCGCCTGGGTACCGCTCTTCGTGAAGGAACCGCACCAGACGAGCGGCCGGGTCGACGACCGCCCGGCTGCCACCCTCGACATCGCGCCCACCGTCGCCGCGGTCCTCGACGTACGGCTCCGCGCGCCGGCCGGGCGGTCGCTGACGATGGCGGCGGAACCCGGACGACGACGCCTGATCGTCCTCCCCGACCTGAGCCGCCTGCCGCTCTCCCCGGAGGGAACCGAGCTCGCCGGCGCGCTCCGCCGGAAGGGCGCCGCGGTCGGCACCGACCCGACCGACCCCCACCGGCTCTTCCGCCTCGGCCCGGCCGGCGGCCTGGTGGGCAAGCGCGTGCCGTCGGTGTCCCGCACCTCATCCACCCCTGGCCTGCGGGCGCGGCTCAACGAGCGGGAACGATTCGACGCCCTCGATCCGGACGCGCCGCGCCTGCCGGTGGTGGTCGGCGGCACGGTGAGCGGCCCGGGAGGCGGCGACCGGACCCTGGTGGTGGCGGTCAACCGGGTGGTGGCCGGTACCGCCCTGGTCTACGCCCGGGACGGGGAGCGGGCGTCGTTCACCGCGCTGCTGGATCCGTCGACCTTCCGGCGCGGCGCGAACCGGATCGAGCTGTACGCCGTGGACGGCCCTCCGCACGCCCGCTCGTTCGCACGGATCCCGCTCTCCTGATCCGGCCTCGCCGGTGCACCGCCCAGGCCCGGCGCGGCCCCAGGCGCCGCGGCATGCACAGGCGCGGTCCGCTGGAAATCACTGGCTCGGGCCCTCCGGGGTGCCAGGATCTTGGCGCCGTGCACCGGTCGTCGACCGGGCGGGCCCGGCATCCAACTGAGACCACCTGGGGGCTGACATGAACGGTATGGATCTCCGGAAGCTCGTGGCCGAGTGCCTGGGCACCGCACTCCTGGTCTTCTTCGCGGTGGGGGTCGCCACCCTCTCGTTCGGGTTCAAGGCCGCCGGATCGAGCACGTCGGCCGGGATCGTCGCCACCGCCCTCGCGTTCGGCCTGGTGCTGATGGCCCTCGTGTACACGATCGGGTCCGTCTCGGGCGCGCACGTGAACCCGGCGGTGACCATCGGCTTCGTCGCCTCGGGCCGCATGAAGTTCGAGGAGGCGGTCGGCTACTGGATCGCCCAGGTGTTGGGCGGGATCCTCGGCGCCCTGACGCTCTTCGTGACGCTCAGCCAGGCTCCCGGCTACAAGCGGAGCACCCATGGGCTCGGGGTCGACGGCTTCGACCACCTCTCGATGATCGGCCTGGAGGTGGGCGGCGCGTTCCTGGCCGAGGTCGTCCTCACGTTCCTGTTCGTACTGGTGGTACTGGCCGCCACCAGCCGGCTCGGCAACGCCAGCCTCGCGGGCGTGGCCATCGGCGTGGCCCTCACGACCGTCCACCTGGTGGGCATCCCGCTGACCGGTACGTCGGTGAACCCGGCCCGCAGCTTCGGGCCGGCGCTGTTCGTGGGCGGCGACGCGCTGCGTCAGGTCTGGCTGTTCGTGGTGGCGCCCATGGTGGGCGGGGTCTTCGCGGCGGTGGTGTACCGCTACCTCGCCGCCGAACCCCCCGCCGTCGAGGCCGCCGAGACCGACATCGCCGAGGCCTGACCGACACGAACCCGGCCGGCGGGCCGGGTCAGCGGGCGTCGCGGAAGTTCAGGTAGTAGCGGCTGGGGGTCGGGCCCCGCTGGCCGTGGTACTTCGAGCCGGCCTCGGCGCTGCCGTAGGGGAACTCGGCCGGAGTGGTCATCCGCATGAACGAGATCTGCCCGATCTTCATCCCCGGGTAGATCGCGATCGGCAGGTTGGCCACGTTCGAGAGCTCGAGGGTGAGGTGGCCGTCCCAGCCGGCGTCGACGAACCCCGCCGTGGAGTGGATCAGCAACCCGAGCCGCCCGAGCGAGCTCTTGCCCTCGAGGCGGGCCACCAGGTCGTCGGGAAGCTTGACCCGCTCCAGCGTGGAGCCGAGCACGAACTCGCCGGGATGGAGGATGAAGGCCCGGGGCTCCACCACCTCGACCAGCTCGGTGAGGTCCTCCTGGCTCTCCTTCGGGTCGATGAACGGCGTGGTGTCGTTGCGGAACACGCGGAAGAAGCCGTCGACGTGCACGTCGACGGACGACGGCTGCACGGCCCGGTCGTCGAAGGGATCGATGACGATCCGGCCCGCCTTCAACTCCTCGCGCAGCGACCGGTCGGAGAGGATCACGGCCGGGGAGCCTAACCGGGCCGACCCGCTCGACCTCAGCCCCGTTCGACCGCCCGGCCGCACGCCTGCCCCAGGTCGGGATGCGTGACCGGCTCCACCGGAACGGACCGGCGGATGGTGGCCAGGGCCACCAGCCCTCCGACCGCGGCCAGGATCGCCGACGCGAGCATCGCGGCGCGGTAGCCCTCGTCGAGCGAGGCACCCAGAGCTCCCCCGCCCATGCCCGTCAGGCCCGGGAGCACCGCCACCGCCAGGAGTCCCGCTATCCGGGCCACCGCGTTGTTGATGGCGGAGGCGAGGCCGGTCAGGCGCTCCTCGGCCGCCGCGAGCACCGCGGTGGTCAGCGGCGCCACGGTGATGGTGAGGCCGGCGCCGAACACCAACGCACCGGGCAGCACCACGGTCACGTAGGTGTGCCCGGGGCGCACCGCCGCGAGGAGGGCCAGGCCCGCGCCGGCCACGATCGGCCCGACCGTCATCGGTATCCGGGCCCCGATGACCTTCACCAGGCCGCCCATCTTCTCGGAGAACGCGAGCATCAGCAGCGTGACGGGCAGCAGGGCCGCGCCCGCCTCGAGCGCCGAGTAGCCGAGGTTCGACTGGAGTTGGAGGACCACGAAGAAGGTCCCCGACCCGAGGGCGGCGTACACCGCGAAGGTGGTGAGGTTGGCGCCGCTGAACTGGCGCGACCGGAACATCCCGAGCGGGACCATCGGGTCGGCGGCGCGGAGCTCGACGGCCACGAACGCGATCAGACCCACGCCGCCGACGATCCCGGTGACGAAAGTGACCGGAGGCCAACCCTGGTTCGGCCCCTCGATCAGGGCGTGAACCACCCCGGCGAGGCCCACGGCGAGGAGCACGGCGCCGGTCACGTCGGGGACGCCGCGAGCGCTTTCGTCGCGGCTCTCGGGGACGGCCCGGTTGGCGAGGATCAGGGCCGCGACGACGAACGGGACGTTGAGCACGAAGACCAGGCGCCACGACACCGAGTCGACGAGGAAGCCGCCCACGAACGGCCCGATGGCGGTGGCCACCCCCGAGAGGCCGCTCCACGCACCGATCGCGCGACCCCGGTCGTCGGGGTGGAACGGCGCCGAGACGAGGGCGAGGCTGACCGGGACGAGCAGGGCGGCGGCGATCCCCTGGACGAAGCGGGCCCCGATCAACGCGCCCACGGACGGCGCCGCCGCGCACGCCAGCGACGCGCCCATGAAGCCGACGAGGCCCCACCGGAACACGCGGCGGCGGCCGAGGCGGTCGCCGAGCGACCCGCCGAGCACGACCAGCGCACCGAGGGTCAGGAGGTAGCCGTCGACGACCCACTGGAGGCCGGCGAGCCCGGTGTGGAGATCACGGCCGATGGCCGGGAGGGCGACGTTCACGACCGTGCCGTCGAGGAAGGCGACACCGGAGCCGAGCACACTCGCCGCCACCACAGCCCGGCCCCGCGGGGTTCCCATGCGGAGCCCGCCGGACGCTGGACCACCCCCGGGCCGGGCGGCGACCTCGACCTCGCCGCCGTCGTCGTGGCCGTCGGACGCGCCTGAG
>WBZR01002931.1_pt1 | contig 16565 bp, 18 predicted proteins | sample 5204231 | NCBI WGS metagenome assembly WBZR01 (sample SAMN12412403, study PRJNA552823) | activated sludge metagenome | isolation source: activated sludge from anammox sidestream of wastewater treatment plant... | place: USA: Virginia | collected 2017-08 | reverse complement strand
CATTGATGTTTGGACTATTAATCTTCTACCTACTTCATGGCGAGCCGCGCTGGCAGGCGATTTCTGCCTTTGGGCTTGAAAAAAATCGAAGTAGGTAGGAAAATAATAGTCATCACTTCAGGCTCGGTGTGGCTTTTGGATGATCTTGGAAAAAATTCATTCCAATAAAAGGAACATTAAAAAAGATGCTAATTGGAATTACCTGTCGTCATTGATGTTTGGACTATTAATCTTCTACCTACTTCGTGGCGAGCCGCGCCAACAGGCCTTCCTGCCATTGACCCTAAAAAAAATCGCAAAGATATTCGGGATGGACTGAAATGAGATTTGCCTTAGTTGCAATGAAGCATTCAATCCAAATAAAATTTTTATCCTAACGCTTAACCCGCCTTTGCCTCCAAATAAAATGAATTTTTGAGACGCTAGCAGAAGAAAGAAATTTGGAAAGCGTGATCCGAAACACGCTTCACTTTCTCTGTCTCAGCAGCCGGCTCTTTCTTCCAGCAGATTCTTCATCATACATACGTTTTTACAATTCATGTCCGACAACCAAAAGGCCATCCATTTTGTTTGAAAAGAGTTTTTACCGGGTGATCTGCCGGCCTTTTCTTAATACCGCATATTCATATCATGCAACTGCTCATAGAATCCGAAAATCTCAATGACTACCTGAAGGAAATCCCACCGTATATTGTTTTCGACACGCCACATGTCAAGGCCTCCATACACGACATCATGTCCCAAACGGCTTCACCGTATGAAAGAGCAAAGATGGCCTTTGAGATCGCGCGCGACGGCATCTCACATTCCTTTGACACACAAAGCAAAGTGATCACTATAGGCGCGGAAGATGCACTTGTCAATAAAGAGGGGATTTGCTTTGCCAAGTCTCATCTTCTGGCCACGTTGTTGCGAAGCATGGGCATTCCCACAGGTTTTTGCTACCAACGGGTATTGCGCAAGGGTACCGTGGAGTCCGGCTATGCTCTGCATGGGCTCAACGCGGTATATCTGGAGGGCATCGGTTGGTTTCGAGTGGATCCCAGGGGCAATAAGCCCGGTATCGACTCACAATTTTCTACGGAGGTAGAAAGACTGGCATATCCGATCAGAACGGAATTGGGTGAGGTGGATTATCCCAATGTTTTCCCGACACCTTTGCCGGAAGTCATCCGTGCAATGGAGGATTCGGAAGATTGTCAAGTACTGTTCTACAACAGGCCGGAAGCGATAACGCCGAAGATCTGATCCAATGGCAATGGATTATTTGAGACATATGATTCAGGGGATCGTGGACAAAAAGTGATCGAAATTCATAAAAATATTACGCTTATTCCGAGCAAATCATAAAGTTTGCTAACTTTACAGAAAAACCAATCATTATGGCCACAAATATTATGGGTCAGGCCTTTGAACCGGCCACTCCGCCCACCCAAGACGAAAAGACAATGGCTTTGTTATCTCACCTGCTGGTGCTGGTAGCCTCCTTTGTCGCCCCTCTGATTATTTATCTTTTAAAAAAAGATGAATCCTCCTTTATTGCCAACAATGCCAAAGAATCGTTAAATTTTCAGATTACCGTAGCGATCGCCATTGCAATAAGTGCAATCTTGATGGTTGTTCTGATTGGATTCCTGTTGATCTTTGTCATGTCACTCGCCAATCTGGCTTACGTCATCATTGCGACCATGCGAGCATCCGAAGGCAAAGAATACCGATATCCTTTCTGTATCAGATTGATCAAATAAGATACGGAATAAAAAAAGCTTTTTGCGACTTGGTTGATTCGTCCTGTCAACCAAAATGCATTTTTTTCGTTGATGTTTGAGATATTCGGAAATGCGCCGAGTTCTTTTTACAAAACGAAATAAATACCATTGAATCATGTTGAATCTGAAAATAATCCACGCTAGCACAAGGGAAGGGCGCAAAGGACTGCCGGTGTCGGAATGGATCGTAGAAACGGCAAAAAAAGAGGCTGATTTCAACGTCGAATTCATCGACCTGAAAGAGTTGAACCTTCCCTTCATTGACGAGCCGGAACATCCCAAACTCAAAAGATACATCCACCAGCACACAATCGAGTGGAGCAATAAAATCGACAGCGCAGACGCCTTCATCTTTGTGACATGTGAATACAATTACGGTATGCCTGCCACCCTGAAGAATGCCCTTGATTTTTTAGTGCAGGAATGGGCATACAAACCGGTTGCCTTCGTTGGATATGGCGGGATTTCTGCAGGGACGCGCTCCATCCAGCAATTGAAGCAGATCACCAATGCACTCAAAATGTTTCCTTTCGATGGTGTCCTGCTTCCGTTCTTCAGTACACAACTCAACGATGACGGCCTGTTCGAGCCTACACCTTCCAATCTGAGAGCAGCGGACGCCATGTTCAAGGAACTCAAGCACCTTGGTGAGGGTATGAAGGCGTTGCGATAGATTATCCGGCAAAAAGTTTGTAACTATTCACCTGATCAAAAAAGGTAGCTATTCAGCCGTTCAGAAATATGACGGAAACTATTCACTTGGTAACTATTCACCTCAAATTGTAATCTACGGCTTATCAATACCTAAAGCTCCAAATATTTATTTAACCACGAAATTGCAATGCAAACCACGAAGGGTCTATCGCACTGTATATTTCGTCGTGGAAGGAGAATCCTGAAATCTTTCGTTAGACCAAGAAATAGCCTGTTGAATATTATCACATTGCCACCAAAGAATACCCGCTAAGGCAGTTTTCTACCACGAAATGGAACTAAACAGCACGAATTGCTTTCGTGTCATTTCGTTTATTTCGTGGTAGAATAAAGAAAACTCGAACTCTTTCTTATTAGGTGAATGGTTACTACTCTTGAGAAGCATGAATGCACTTTTTCTTTTTTCTACCTCGCCTGCCCCGGTCGTCCGGTAAAATTCAAGGTACGAAAAGATTTTCATGTTATGGAACATAATTTTGTGGTTCATTATCAATTCCTGCTCTTAGATATTTAAAGCTTATAGTCGGTTCAAAGCAATTTGACGGGAATAGTTACAAAAGCTTTGCGTCATTTGAAAATTGGCCTTATATTTGAATCCGCTGTCATTCGGCAGTTTTGATTTTTTATGGATGTAAATATTTAGATATTTTAAGATGAATAAGCGTATTTCTACCCGGTTACTTGCAATCATCACCCTGATTTCTTTCTTCGGAAATGGCATCATTGCCCAGAATAAGAACAAGACCGAAAATGTCGTATTGATCCTGATCGATGGTTATCGTTGGCAGGAATTGTTTAGAGGCGCCGAAAAGAGTTTGCTGGCCGACAAGAGCTTCAATAGCGAAGATTCGACTGCGCGGTTCAAGAAATATTGGGACGAGGATCCCATGGTACGCAGGAAAAAGCTGATGCCCTTTACATGGGACTATATCGCCACACACGGCCAGATATACGGTAATCGGGATTTGGGCAATCTTGTCGAGGTGACCAATCCTTACTGGATTTCCTATCCGGGGCGTGCCGAGTTGTACAGCGGCTTTGTCGATCCTTCCATCAAATCAAACGGCCATCCCAACAATCCCAATATCAACGTGCTTGAATACATCCACAATCAAAAAGGTTTTAAGGGCAGTGTAGCTGCATTCGTATGCTGGCGGCCGGCAGGGCTGGCGCTGAATATGGAAAATGCAAGCTTCCTCGTCAATGTACCCTGGGATGATGTCAAGGGCGACAAGCTCACCGAAGCCCAAAAACTGGCCAATGAGCTCCAACACTACGCCCCTCTTGTGTTCGGCTATGGTGAACGGCTTGATTTTGCCGTATATGGACTGGCATCAAGCTACATAAAAGCCAATCATCCCAGAGTCACCTACATCGACTTGGGCGACACCGACGAATACGCTCACGAAGGGCATTATGACAAATATTTAGATGATATACACAACATCGACAAGATGATCGGCAACTTATGGCATTCTATGCAGGCCGATGAATTCTACAAAGGGAAAACCACCTTTGTCATCGTGACCGACCATGGACGTGGTGAGGGTAACGAATGGATCGACCATTATCATACGATTCCGCACTCCGGTGAAACCTGGGCGATGATCCTAGGACCGGAAAGCAAGGCTTTAGGCGAGGTGAAGACTCCCGGCAAGATATACCAGAATCAATTTGCCGCAACCATTGCGCGACTTCTCAACCTCGAATACACGGCAGAGGGCAGAGCAGGTAAACCGGTAGAAAGCATGATCAGGTAGATTAATCTCCCTCAAAGAAGATCGAATCCTTATAATCATCGATGTCACGTCGTTCCTTCTTGGTAGGCCGACCGGCACCTTTATCCCTCTGTTCCGGTCTTGACTTGCCGACAAACCAGCTTTCAAACTTGTTGAGCTCCTCTTCAGGTGTTATGTTTTCGTAACAGGTAACGGCAATGGGCGCTCCGACTCGCTTGTCGATGACCGTAACCACTCTGAGCTGATAATTGATATGGTCTTTTTTACACTCCACCATATCGCCGGACTTGATGAGGCTTGATGGCTTGGCGCTGATACTGTTGATCTTCACTTTTCCCCCGGTACAAGCATCTGAAGCTATACTGCGGCTCTTGAAGAATCGGATCGCCCACAACCACTTGTCCACCCTTGTCTTGTCAAGTCCGGACATCAATCCTCCGAATTTTCAATCAACAAGGCATTCTTATCCAGGACAGGCAACTTCATATTGAGGGCTTCCAACTCCCTCACGATGGTGGAAGCAATGAAGTAATCACGATACCAACGATTATCCACAGGCACGATGTACCATGGAATGGTGCTATTGTTGAGCACGTATTCATAGGCCTTTGTATATTCATCCCAAAGCTTGCGTTCTTCCCAGTCACCCGCATTATGTTTCCAGTTCTTCGCCGGATTTTCGAGCCGCTCCTTGAGTTGTTTGAGCTGATTGTCCTTACTTATGTGCATGAAGAACTTGAGGATAACGGTATTGTTGTCAAAGCTGAGCAATTCCTCAAAAGCGTTGATGGCTGCCATACGCTTGTGCACGCGGTCTTCATCGATCCACTTATGCACACGTTGTATCAAAATATCTTCATAATGTGAACGATTGAATACCTGCATAAATCCTTTTTCCGGTGTATTGGCGTGGATTCGCCACAGGAAATCGTGATTCATCTCCTCTTCGCTCGGCTTCTTGAATGCCTCGACCCGCACTCCCTGTGGGCTGCATCTCGAAAAGACATTCTGGGTGGCTCCATCCTTTCCACTGCCGTCAGTACCCTGGAAAACAACCAGGACAGAATGTTTCTTCTCCGCATACAAAACGTGCTGAAGGTGTCCGATGCGTTCGTACAACTCCAGAGTAGTTGTCATAAGATCCTCTTTCTTCAATGACTTGGGTGCTTTGGTCGATATTTTTGAAAGTTTGATTTCCTTTGGCATATTACAGATATGGTTTAAAACAACGAATCAAAATGACAATCAAATATAAAGCTATCCTTGGACTATGCATGAAAATTGATTCCGGTAATTATATTTAGCTTATCGACACTCCATTTATTCTCTCGTCATTCGTCGAATTTTAACAAAATAAAAAGCCAACGAACTTGAAAATATACTAATTTAGTGCCGATTATACCATTGCTTAATAAAATATTATTTCAAGTGAATTTACATTTACCCTTTTTGAAAAATACCGGTTACGGCTTTATCATCCTTGCTATCCTAACACTTTCCAGTTGGCATGCCGGAGCACAGAATAACTTTAAGTCTTACCGATGCGGCAATGCGCTGATGGACAAGGCCATGGAGCAAAGGCATCCCGGATATATTGAAAATCAGAAAAAAGCATTTGCTGAGGTACAAAACAGTCCGACACTGAGAAATGGCGAGGTATTGCGTATCCCGGTCGTTTTCCATGTGATATACAATACTGCCAAGCAAAACATAGCCGATGAATATATCCACAATCAAATGGAAGTGCTTAACGATGCATATCGAAATCGACATGCCGACACTGCAAACACTAGACCAGTCTTCAAACCTTTGGCAGCGGATGCCGAGATTGAATTTTTTCTGGCCGAGGTCGATCCTGATGGGAATCCAACCACCGGCATTACCAGAACGAAGACGGATATAGAGACATTCGGCGATTTTAGTATAATCCTTGGTGGATTCAATATCGAACTGTTTGAAAAGATGAAGCACACAGATCAGGGTGGGTATGATGCATGGCCTACCAACCGCTATCTTAATATTTGGGTGGCAGACGCCGGAGTTAATTTCCTGGGCTTGTATGTCCCGGGACTATTGGGACTGGCCACACCTCCAAGATATCCGAGTCTGCCTGATAACTGGCCGGATGAGGATTTCGGAGATATCGTAGATGGTGTCTTCCTTCAGTATCAGACTGTGGGCAATAACAACCCTAATAAGGCAGATCTCCTGGACTTGGTGTCAGCCGGACGGACAGCCGTACATGAGGTAGGTCACTATTTTGGCCTTCGCCATATCAATGGAGATGAAGATTGCGGAACAGATGGAATAGACGATACTCCGACTATGAACCTGTCTTCTCAGGAAGCCAATAGCTGCCCCAGTGCAGATGTCAATACCTGTGGTCAGGGTGAGCCGGGCGATTTGCCTGATATGTGGGAGAATTACATGGATTATTCCAACGATATTTGCCAGACATTATTCACCATTGGTCAGGTCGGCCATATGAGAAAAGTTCTCACAAGTCAGCGGGATACGCTATTCAGCTGGGCTTTGTCCACACAACAATGGACTGCAGGAGTGATGAGCGTATTTCCCAATCCCGCCAATGACCATATTAATATAAAGAATATTCCTTTGGGAGGAAGCCTTACCGTCTTTAACTCTATCGGAAGGGCAATTATCCGTAAAACGCAATTACAGTCAACCAGCCTTGATGTAACATCACTTCCTACGGGCGTTTACTTCATGACATATGAATCCGCCGGCAAGAAATACAATAGCCGGATTGTTATTACCCGATGATGTGAATAATTATCTCAATATGTAAAAAAAGGCCTGCGGTATGTTCCAAAGGCCTTTTATTTTTAACTAAAGATTCGGAGATGGTTAATAAACATCTGAATTCTAACTTTCAATATACATGTGAATGTCTTAAATATATATGTCAATGAGATTCTATATATTAATTGTAACTATATCCTTTATAGTCGCTCAATTCTCCCGGGTATATTCGCAGCCTTCTGCCCGTTTCTGCTAATAATACAAATTTTGACAATTGTTATGTTGTAAGACAAGCACATTGATCCTCTATCTGCCAATTAGATCCATAGGAGCGACCGATCAAAAGCATTATTGATCATCATAGCTATTAAGCTCAGTAGAAGTGTCCCCACAATCATCAAAAATCAATTCCGGATTGAATTCTATTTGGTAGATATTTAGAAAATCAATGTATCCCGTTTCAATGAAAATCCACGCCATATCATATATCGATTAGGCAGATGAAGTCCGGTAGCGTAAAGTCAATGTATTCAAAGCACCGACAAAAATGGAGCCCATTAACCTTTTCCAATTTTTAGATCAGGAGTGAAAATGGCACAAAAAAAGCCGGAAATTTCGCCCCGGCTTAAACAATGAATATTTTATCAATCAAACAGCAAAACTTTCACCACAATTGCATTCTCTGACCGCATTGGGGTTTTCAAAGTAAAATCCCTTACCACTCAAACCACCGCTAAATTGTAACGTAGTATTGAAAAGATACAGGAAACTTTTCAGGTCAGTGACAACTTTGATGCCATTGTCTTCAAAGACCTGATCCTGAGCCTGTTGTTCATTATCAAAGTCCATTTTATAGGACAGTCCGGAACATCCCCCGCTCACAACGGAGACGCGGATAAAATAATCGTCGGACATTCCCTGATTGGCCTTGACCCGGTTGATTTGCTCCTTAGCCGGATCTGAAACGTATAACATGGTCCCTAATTTAAAAGATATTAGAAATTAAGCCTCTGCGTCCAGGCCATTTTTCTTTCTATAGTCCGCAATAGCGCTCTTGATCGCATCTTCAGCCAATACAGAACAGTGAATCTTGACAGGTGGCAATGCCAACTCTTCAACAATGTCCATATTATCAATCGTCATTGCCTCGTCCACTGTTTTGCCTTTAAGCCATTCAGTAGCCAATGATGAAGAAGCGATTGCAGAGCCGCAGCCGAATGTCTTGAACTTCGCATCCTGAATGATGCCTGTCGCTTCATCCACTTCTATCTGAAGTCTCATCACGTCACCGCACTCAGGCGCTCCGACCAGTCCGGTACCGACATTTTTCTTATCCTTGTCGAGTGTACCGACATTCCTTGGGTGGGTGAAGTGATCCAATACTTTATCTGAATATGCCATAATCTTTGATTTATGATAGGTTGAAATATTTAATGAATGTCATTTTTTTGTGCATCAATGTGGATTGTCCCATACAAGGGTGTTCAGGTCGATGCCTTCCTTGTACATCTCCCAGATCGGACTCAGATCGCGCATGTGATTGACACCTTTGGTCAATGCATCAATGGCAAAATCGATATCTTCCTCTGTAGTAAACCTTCCAAGACTGAATCGGATGGATGAATGCGCCAAATCGTCGCCCAATCCAAGAGCAACAAGCACATAAGACGGCTCAAGGGAAGCCGAAGTACAAGCTGACCCGGAAGACACCGCAATCTCCTGATTGAAGGTCATCATCAAGCCCTCACCTTCGACATGTTTGAAGGAAAGGTTCGTTACGTGCGGCATTCTGTGCTCCTGATTACCATTGACATATACTTCCTCCAAGTTGGCAGCCAGTGCATTTTGCAACTTGTCTCTCAACTTGCTTAGCCTTGCAGCATCGGCAGCCATTTCTTCCTTGGCAATCTTTGCAGCCTTGCCAAATCCAACGATACCGGGGACATTGAGTGTGCCTGAACGCATACCGCGCTCGTGTCCGCCACCGTCCATCTGAGCGGTAACCTTGACTCTCGGGTTCTTACGACATACGTACAATGCTCCAACGCCTTTCGGTCCGTACATCTTGTGTGAAGAAAATGCCATCAGATGCACCCCGGCAGCCTTAGGATCGACATCAATCTTGCCGACAGCCTGTGTCGCATCCGACATCAGCAATACGCCGTGTTTTTTGCATACATCGCCGATTGCCTTCATATCCTGGATTACACCGGTTTCGTTATTTGCCCACATAATGCTGACCAGGATTGTTTCCGGTTTGATAGCAGCTTCAAGCTTAGCCGGATCGATGCGCCCATCCCTTTCTACATCAAGGTAAGTAACCTCACCACCCATCTTCTCGATTCTCTTGCAGCTGTCAAGCACAGCTTTATGTTCTGTTTTGGCGGTAATGATGTGATTCCCCTTGGAACGATACATTTCGAAAACGCCTTTCAAAGCCAGATTGTCCGATTCCGTCGCGCCTGAGGTGAAGATTATTTCCTTCGAATCTACGTGAATCAAATCTGCAATCTGCTCCCGCGCATAATCAACCGCCTCTTCAGCGATCCAGCCAAATGGGTGGTTACGACTCGCCGGATTTCCCGGTTTCTCGTAAAAATAAGGCAACATAGCCTCTATAACCCTCGGATCTGTAGGCGTTGTTGCATTATTATCAAGATATATATGTCTTTTACTCATCTTTTATTTTTAAATAATCTAAATAAAATTCGTGCAAATATAACTACAAAAAAAGTATTAAGTTCAACAATTCCAGCGTATTTGTTTCTACCTTTGCTCCTATTAGAGATTTTTGTAATGGACGACATGACATCTATTTTCCCCCGATTTAATCATGAAGACTGGAAAAAGGGTTTCTCCAGGGAAGTGGGGGAAGATCATCTGGATGATATGAATTTTACCATCGACGGCCTGGCATTCGAACCGATGGCCGATGATGAAAACGACGGAAGATTTGTCGGAAAGCTGCCAAAGAAAGAGGAAAAGACCGCATTTGGAGAAATATTCGATTTCACCGGAGGAAAAAGTCCAATCCGGGAATTGATGGACTCATTGCAACATGATTTTACCGCCCCGATGCTTTTGGTGGATATGAAGACCAATGCTTCCGTATTTGACAAAGTCCTGTTTGACATCCTGAATGCCTCCATACATGTCATGGACGGTTGGATGGACGCATGGAAGGTATATTTCATGATATTGCACGGAGGCTATCCAAAAGGGCTGCGTATCATAAATCAAAAGGATAATACAGGAAAAGGCGCCATCAGTCATTTCCATTTTGAAGCGGAAAATGAAGTCGTTCCATTCATCCGGGAGATATCGGGAAAAATAGACGAGATTAATCCTCAAAACGTCCAGATCTCCATGAAATTCACCGGACGCACCCTACACGACATCATCAAGGCACGAGCTATAAAAACCGCCTGGCTCAATCTTCTCCACAATGCCGGCTTGCCTACGACACCCTATCATTTCGAGGTGATTCTGCCGGTAGAAGGCGCGTATCCGGATATTGTCATCGGCCATACCGATAACCTGATTGCCGCGACAATGGCACAGGCCGATACGATTGTATTCGCTTGCAGACAGGAAGACAACGAACGCCGTATTTTGAGGAATGCGGCACATATTTCCATCATCGAAGCAGGCCTCAACAGAGAGACTGACCCGATTGCCGGTAGCTATTTTGTGGAAAAGGTGGCCGCAGTGTTGGCCGAAAAAGCTTTGGCAGGATAAGAGGCAGAACCGATCAGCTTACTTAATTCTCCATCGTATTTACAAATATTCACAGACCAGACATCCTTGTTCTTTGGATTAGACATTTGCCTCGTCAACTCATTCAAGTACACAATAAATAATCATTACATATAAGGCATTGTATAAATGCGTATTGTGAAAATATTTCACGCTTATCCATAAAATTACTCCTTGTGATTAAAAAAATATTTACCTTTGCAATAACATCAAGAGTCATTGAATTGACAGCAACCGAGCGAGTGCCACGGTGCTAAAATAGATGGGCCGAAAGGAAAAATCATACGCCTTTATTTCCCTTTTTTCTTGATGTAAAATTTTTGTTCACTTTTTAAAATTTTACATTATGTCCAACAAGGAATTTAATTATTTTGAAACCATGAGTGATTGGGAACTGGTCAACAGTTTTAACCGTGAAACCAACAATCAAGCCTTTGTATCCGCCAAAGCCAGATATATGGCAGCGTTAAAGGAAGCCTTTGAACAAAGGGATATCTCCCTCGAACATCTGGTAGAAAAAACAGCAGAAGGATACAGCACACTGTCCTTGCAAAAATCGGTGTATCTGCAAGAACAGGGCGATAAAAAAGTACTTATACCGATAGTTCCAAAAGGGGGAAGGATCATCATTTTGGATGAAGAATAACAGACTGTTCTTTTATTCTGGTTATTCCGGGCTGCCGTGAGCAAGTCTGGGTATCATATCTTATTGATTGCCAAACAACTCAGACTCCGGTCGGGAACATTGATCCACTTGATGCATAAATGAACTGTGCTTTTAACTTTCATTCGGGAGTGCAAATCATTTGTTTATGAGGCAATTTGTTTCGATAGGGGTCATTTTTGATAAGTTTATGGACATAATAGTTATTTATCCACTCATATTATCTGCTTGTATTAGCATCGCAAATTTCAACTGCCTTCAACCCTATTGCCGTTTTTCCAACCAGTGTCCGTTGGTTATTGATTTCGTGATATATGAGGTCAAGCACACCGTGTATCATTTCCTGTTAAGTATCCTGATTGATTCCTGATAATCGAGAAGTAAAGATTTTACTTGAAAAATAACTATCTACATCAAAGTGCCTTAAACCTTTTAATAGGCTATCAATATCTGAGAATTGGAATTTATATTCAACCACAAAAAAAATTACATAACCCGAAAAGCTATTTGTAGTGTGTATTTCCCTGGACGGCCGGGACAGGCGCGGTAGAAAAAAAGAAAACGTGCACTCATTCTTATCAGCTGAATAGTGACCTCGAAAGATATTTTGGAGATACTATCTGAATTTATAAAAGAATTTCATCAATTCAATCAGAAATATATAACTTTACACATTAAATAAAATCATCATGTCAAACAAGGTCAAAGTAGCCATTCTCGCCGGCGGTGATTCTGAAGAACGGGTAGTTTCAGTAAAGAGTGCCGGAGTCGTCCATAAATACCTGCACGGGGACAAATATGACGCCCGAATCATAGATATCAAAGGAAGTGTGTGGAAAGATCTTGACACAGGTCAGTCCATCGATAAGAATGATTTTTCATTGAATCCCGGCGGAGAAAAATGGGTTCCCGATGCCATTTTTTGTGCCATCCATGGTGCACCTATGGAGAATGGCGTTATTCAGGGATATTTCGACATCCTTGGCATCCCTTATTCTTGTTGTGATGGCTTCGTTTCAGGTCTGACCATGAACAAATCTCTTACCAAGAGAACCCTTCAAGCTTATGACATACCCATGGCCAAGGAAATTCTTCTGACAAAAACAGCCTACAAGAGAGGTGTGGACACAGAGGATGTCATTGGGAAGCTGGGACTCCCTGTATTTGTAAAGCCCAATGCTCATGGCTCGAGCTTTGGTGTCCGAAAGGTAAAAACCAAGGAAGAGTTGATTCCGGCAATAGATTACGCCTTCCAATTCGATGATAATGTAATGGTAGAGGCGATGATGGCAGGGCGTGAATTCGGCAATGGCGTCATGCGGGTCGATGGCAAGATTGTCGTATTTCCGGTAACAGAAATCATTCCCAAAAAGGAATTCTTTGATTTCGAAGCCAAATATGAAGGCGCATCGAGTGAGGTAACGCCTGCCGAGATATCTCCGGAACAAGAGCAGCAGATTAAGGCTCGCACAGCCAAGATCTACGAGGCACTGAATTGTTCTGGCTTTGTGAGAATAGATTATATATTGGTAGGAGAAACTTTTCATCTTATCGAGGTCAATACGGTGCCGGGACTTTCCGAGGCAAGCATCATTCCACAACAAGCAATAGCTCACGGCTGGACGCTCAATCAATTCTTCGATCTGGCAGTCACTGAAGCTCTCAGGAATAAAAAATGAATCTGTCACTTTCGCAGGGAGCAGACACATTTAGAATATCATCCGTTCTGTAGGGCTTATAGGCTGACCACCTGTTGCAACATGCGTATCATATAATTATTTTCATCAGGTGTACCGATGGAAATCCTGAGACAATACGGCAACCCAAAAGACGCTAATCTCCTTGTGAGTACGCCTCTGGCCAACAAGGCATGATAGTAAGATTCGACCTCATCCTCATCTTTCAGTTTGATGGTGATGAAATTGGCGACGGAAGGAATGGTTTTCAACCCCAGCTCCTCATAAGCCATGGTAAGTTTCTTCATTTCGACGACATTATTATCAATGGTTTTGGCTAAAAATTCCATATCGTCGAGAGCTGCAAGCCCGGCAGTCTGGGCAGCCAGGCTGGGGTCGAAAGTCAGTTTGACCTTGGTTAGCGCCTGAATAAGATATTCCGGACCGATGGCATAACCCAACCGTAAGCCGGCCAGACCGTAAGCCTTCGAAAAAGTCCTCAATACGATGACATTATCGTATCCGAATCGACTACAGTCCGGATAATCCTCGGAAAGCGCCCTGGCAAATTCACAATAAGCTTCATCGACTACGACCAGGATATGATTCGGAACCCGGCTGAGGAAGGATTCCATAGCTGGTGCGGTAATCATCTGCCCGGTTGGATTATTCGGATTGACCAGATAAATCAGCTTTGTTGTATCCTCAATGGCAGCAAGAATGCCTTCCAGATCAAATTCATGGTCACCGGTCATGGCAACTTCCACACAGCGCACATTATTCATACGTGCCATCACCTTAGCGGATACGAACGCTGCATGGGAAGTGAGCATGCTGTCCTCCCCGCTCAAAAAGGCTCTGAACATGGTGTACAGTATTGCGTCCGAACCGTTGCTCATGAGCAGATGGCTTACAGGCACATCCAACATCCGAGAAAGTCGTTCCTTTAGTGCCGAAGCAGTCGGATCGGGGTACAGGTACATATTCCCAACAGCTCCTGCCAGCGCCTCCATAGCTTTTGGGCTTGGTCCGAAGTTATTTTCGTTGCTGCTCAATACAACTTCACGTTCAGGCCTGACATCGCCAAACATATTGGCACCAGGTTTTCCGGGTTTGTAGGGTGCCAGATTTTCAATGTGGGAAGGAATAGATACCATCAATCTTGATATTTTTAAAAAAAACAGATCGGGTGATTGGGAGTTTCATTAAACTTATCTGAATTGCAAATATATAGAAATATTCACCGTCTGTTGACAATGGTTCAATCAACATGGCAAAGAAACAGTTATTTTTTCAGCAATTGCAATGCTGGCGTTAATGATATCGGTGGTCAAAATTTACAATCAATCATAATCAACAGATTTTTAAAGAATTATTTTGTCATTTAGTAAAACAATTTTACCTTTGCACTCCAATATTAAAAAGGGCATATAAATAGACGACAATGAATACTATAGCTATCAACGGAAGTAAGAGAAGTGAATTGGGAAAAAAGGCCACAAAGGCTGTTCGGGCCTCCGAAGCAATTCCTTGCGTTCTTTACGGAAAAAGTGGTACAACTCACTTTCATACAACGCAAGCAGATGTCCGTCACCTCGTATTCACACCGGATTTCAAGGTTGCGGAGTTGAATGTTGACGGTAGCACCACAAGAGCTATCCTTAAAGATATCCAATTCCATCCAGTAAATGACAACATTACCCATATTGACTTTCTGGAATTGACTGATGGTCACGCCGTAAAAGTTGACATTCCACTAAAGACCAAGGGTACCAGCCCGGGAGTAAAGGTCGGTGGCAAGTTGATTCAGAGTGTACGCAAGATAAAAGTTAAGACTGTTCCTGAGAAATTGGTAGCAGAGTTGTTTGTGGACATTTCCGGATTAGAACTTGGACAGTCTTTGAGGATAAAGGATATCATACCTCAAGAAGGTGTTGAAATCATGCAAAACGGAAGTATTCCGGTTGTCAGCATCGAAATTCCACGTGCTTTGAGAAGTGCTGCAGGAAAAGAATAATTACTAGAGAAATAGTTATTAAGCATCAACGAAGAGTCCGGCATTCACCGGGCTCTTTTTTTTGTTGTTACAAATTCCGCTTTTTGTATTCTGCCTCATTATCTTTACTGTCCGATGGATATCAAAGCGCAATAATGATCGAAGGCTGATTGGTGTCCATGATTGCGGAAAGTATGGCGTTAATATTCATGAGAAAATCTTTAAAAAAATGAAGCTTATCAGATTCGGACAGCGTGGTGCAGAAAAACCAGGAATACTGTTGGATGGAAAATATTGGGATGTATCCTCCTATTTTCATGACTATAATGAATCTTTTTTTGAAAATAACGGTCTTGATAAGCTTGCTGAATTGATTGCCACCGGTGAAGCGGCAAAGGTGGAAGTCCCACTGGGATCACGACTTGGATCACCTGTTGCAAGACCATCGAAGATTGTCTGTATAGGACTCAATTATAAAGACCATGCTGCTGAAACCAATGCCAACATACCCACTCAGCCCATCCTGTTCTTCAAGTCAACTACTGCTCTGAACGGTCCGAATGATGACGTAATCATCCCCCGTGACAGTATGAAGACGGATTGGGAAATCGAGTTGGCTGTTATCATTGGACGGCGTGCCTCCTATATAGAACCTGAAAAAGCGTATGATTATATAGCGGGATACAGCCTGATCAACGACTATAGCGAGCGCGCATTTCAAAAGGAGATGGGCGGCCAGTTCTGCAAAGGTAAAAGTTGTGATACTTTTGCTCCCATGGGTCCATTTATGGCCACAAAGGATGAAATAAAGAAGGTGCACAAGCTCTCGTTGACCCTGAGTGTCAATGACATCATCAGGCAGCAGGGCAACACGGTTGATATGATATTTGATGTTCCATACCTGATTGCATACATCAGTAGATTCATGACGTTGCTTCCGGGCGACATATTGTGTACGGGGACTCCGGAGGGAGTTGGTGCAGGCATGAAGCCGGAGCCTGTTTTTCTCAAGGCAGGGGATGTGGTAAGAATGACAATCGATGGTCTGGGGAGTTCGTCGCAACGGATGGTGGCGTTTGAGGGGTGTCCCCTGAAGTAGGTAGAAAAATAATAGTCATGAAGTGAGTGAACTAAAGCATCGCGGTCGAGACTTTCTATTTTTCTGTTGTGTAAGGAGGTTTAAAATTTATTACACGCCTTAAATTGCCCTTCAGGAGTGGGTTGGCGGTTATTATTTTGCTGCCTACTTGAAATTTGGGGAGGGGGCATAGTGGGGCGGAACTCTGAAGTAGGTAGAAAAATAATAGCCATAAAACCAGTGTCTAAAACCTTTATCGAGCAATTGCAATTAAATAACCACCATTTACAAGAATTTTCAATATTAACATTTGCCCAAAAGCCCCGTGTAGCCTAATTTTACAATTATTATTTTCCTGCCTACTTCGATTTTCCCCACCCCACCCCTTGCCAATCCCACCTCTTTTCCCT
>WBZR01002929.1_pt1 | contig 16575 bp, 13 predicted proteins | sample 5204231 | NCBI WGS metagenome assembly WBZR01 (sample SAMN12412403, study PRJNA552823) | activated sludge metagenome | isolation source: activated sludge from anammox sidestream of wastewater treatment plant... | place: USA: Virginia | collected 2017-08 | reverse complement strand
GAGGGCACTCGGCGAGAACGAGCGGTTGTCCGGGTTGTGCGTCCCGCGCAGTTGCACCTTCACCTCGCGAAACGGCACCGCGGCGAGCTTCACCGCGAGCCAGCCGCGCAGCGACCACGACGAGTAGTTCTTGTTGCCGATGTAGAGGGTGTAGGCCATCGTGTCAGCGCGGGACGGTCTTGCCAGGGTTCATGATGTCGAGGGGATCGAGCGCGCGCTTGATCGCACGCATGAGATCGACCGCCTCGCCGTGCTCGGCGACGAGGGCACCGAGCTTGTGAATGCCCACGCCGTGCTCGCCGGTGCAGGTGCCCCCCATACCGATCGCACGCAGCGACACGCTTTGCGCGATCGCCTCGGCCTTCGCCCGCTCCGCCTTGCTCGCCGGGTCGAAGAGCAGGAGGACGTGGAAGTTGCCGTCTCCGACGTGCCCGACGATCGTCGCAATGGCGCCCTCACGGTCGAGCTCGGCGCGCGTTTCGAGCAGGCAATCGGCCAGTCGCGAGATCGGCACGCAGGCGTCGGTCGAGAACGCCTGCCGCCCCGGCGAGAGCGCGAGCGCCGCGTAGTACGCGTTGTGCCGCGCCTTCCACAGCCGCGAGCGATCCTCGGCCTGGGTCGCCCACTGGAATGCGCTGCCCGCGTGGTCGGCGGCGATCCGCTCCATCGCCTCCGCCTGCTCCTTGACGCCCGCCTCACTGCCGTGGAACTCGAAGAGCAGCGTGGGCTTGGCCTCGTACCCGTCGAGCTTCGAGTAGCGAATGCAGGCTTCCATCTGCAACGCGTCGAGCAGTTCGATGCGCGCCAACGGGATCCCCATCTGCATCGCGACGATCACCGCGCCGACCGCCGCCTTGAGATCGGGAAACTGGCACACGGCCGCGGAGATCGCCTCGGGCACGCCGTACAGGCGCAACTGGATCTCGGTGATGACGCCGAGCGTGCCTTCCGCGCCGACGAAAAGCCGCGTGAGGTCGTAACCCGCGGACGACTTGCGGGCGCGCCCGCCGGTGTGCACGATCCGCCCGTCGGCGGTGACGACGGTGAGGCCCAGGACGTTCTCGCGCATCGTCCCGTAGCGAACCGCATTGGTCCCCGAGGCCCGTGTGGACGCCATCCCGCCGAGCGTGGCGTTGGCGCCCGGGTCGATGGGGAAGAAGAGCCCGGTACCCTTCAGCTCGGCGTTGAGTTGCTCGCGCGTGACGCCGGCCTGCACGCGGCAGTCGAGATCGTCGGCGTTGATCTCGAGCACCCGGTTCATTTCCGACAGGTCGACGCACACGCCGCCGTGCAGTGCGGCCACGTGCCCTTCGAGCGAGGTGCCCACGCCGAAGGCGATCACCGGGACGCGGGCGGCGTGGCACAACCGCACGATGCCCGCGACCTCGTCGTTGTCGTGCGGGTACACGACGACGTCGGGCAGCGCCGGGTCGGGCAGTCCCTCGCCGCGCGCGTGCTGCGTGCGCACGGCGTCGCCGGTCTTCGCGCGCTCGCCGAAGTCGCGCGCGAGCGTCTCGACGACGCGCGCCACCTCGTTCGCACTCCCTCGCGATGCCTGCCCCGTTTCGACACTCATGGCCCCATCCTCTAGAAGCGCGGCAAATCCGGAAAGCGGAGTTCGCCGTGGTGAACGTGCATGCGGCCCAACTCGGCGCAGCGATGCAGTGTCGGCACCGCCTTGCCCGGATTGAGCAGGCGCAATTCGTCGAATGCCTCCTTGATGGCGTGGAAGCGCGTGAGCTCCGCGGCACCGAACTGACGGCACATCGGCGAGAGCTTCTCGACCCCCACGCCATGCTCGCCGGTGACCGTACCGCCGACCTCGATGCAAAGCTCCAGGATGCGATCGCCGAAGGCAATGGTGCGCTCGATCTCGCCCGGCTTGTTGGCATCGAAGAGAATCAACGGATGCAGGTTGCCGTCACCGGCGTGGAAGACGTTGGCGCACGCAAGGCCGTACTCGACAGACCACTGCGCGATCGCTTGCAGGACGCGCGGCAGCGCCTTGCGCGGGATCGTGCCGTCCATGCAGTAGTAGTCGGGCGAGATGCGGCCCACCGCCGGGAACGCCGCCTTGCGCCCCGACCAGAAGAGGAGCCGCTGCGCCTCGTCGCGTGACACGCGGATGCTGGTCGCCCCCGCGGCGGTCAGGACCTGCCGGATCTCCGCCATCTCGGCCGCGACCTCGTCGGTGGTGCCGTCGGTCTCGACCAGGAGCACCGCCGCGGCATCGAGCGGATAGTCGGCATGCACGAACTCCTCGACCGCGCGCGTGGCCGGCTGGTCCATCATTTCGAGGCCAGCCGGAATGATCCCGGCCGCAATGATCGCCCCGACCGCGGCGCCGGCGGTTTCCACCGCGTCGAACGCCGCGAGCGCCACCTGCGCGACCTGCGGCTTGGGCAGCAAGCGCACCGTGACCTCGGTGATCACGGCAAGGAGCCCTTCGCTACCGATCGACAGCGCCAGGAGGTCGTAACCCGCGCTATCCGGCGCGTCGCCACCGAACTCGACCACCTCGCCCGTGATGAGCACGCCACGCACGCGCAAGACGTTGTGCACCGTGAGCCCGTACTTGAGGCAGTGCACGCCGCCCGCGTTCTCGGCGACGTTGCCGCCGATCGAGCACGCGATCTGCGACGACGGATCGGGCGCGTAGTACAAACCCAGTGGCGCGACCGCCTCGGAGATCGCGAGATTGCGCACGCCGGGCTGCACGACGGCGGTGCGGGCGAGCGCATCGACCGCGAGGATGCGCTTGAACCTGGCAAGCGAGAGGACGATCCCGTTCGGATCCGGCAACGCGCCTCCGGACAGGCTCGTGCCCGCGCCGCGCGCGACCACCGGCACCTTGGCCGCGTGGCAGGTCTTGAGAATCGCCACGACCTGCGCCTCCGTTTCCGGCAACACGACCGCGGCCGGCAGTGCCCGGTAGACGGTGAGCCCGTCGCACTCGTAGGGCTTGACGTCCTCCACGGCGGTCAGAAGCGACGCCGCCGGAAGGATCGCCGCGAGCTCGGCATGAACGGCGGTATCGAGCATGGGACGTGAAGGATCGGCGCCTCGAATCACCCGGCGCTGCGCACTTCACGGGCGGGAGCCGGAATGCCCATTCTACAACCGTCGCGCGGTTCACCCTGGGGTCGATGGCGCATGGCGCTATACATCGGGGGCGACGTTGCCTAGAATCGCCGCTTTTGGGGCCACTCCAACACCAACAGCCCGTCTTCGCAGCCAGCCAGGAGAAACCATGCGTCTTGCCAAGCTTGCCGTCGGACTCGCCCTCGGCACCGCCGTCGCCCTGCCCGCCTTCGCGCAGGAAACCCTCAAGATGAACATCTCCGTCGCGCAGAATTCGCACTACGGCGCGGCGACGGAGACGTTCGCCAAGGAGATCGAGAAGCGGACCAACAGTCGCTACAAGGTCCAGAACTTCTATTCGGGGGCGCTTGGCGCCGAGCGGGAATCGATCGAAGCCGTGCAGCTTGGCACGCTCGACCTCACGGTGACGTCGACGGGGCCGATCCCGAACTTCGTCCCCGAGGTCGCGATCCTCGACATCCCGTTCCTCTTCCGCGACTACGCGCACGCGCGCGCCGTCCTCGACGGGCCGATCGGGCAGGAACTCCTGCAGAAGTTCCCGCCGAAGAACATCATCGCGCTCGCGTGGGCCGAGAACGGCTTTCGCAACATGACCAACAACAAGCACCCGGTGAAGACACCCGCCGACCTCAAGGGCCTCAAGATGCGCACGATGGAGAACCCGGTGCACATCCAGGCGTACAAGGCGTTCGGGATCATCCCCACGCCGATGGCCTTCACCGAGCTCTTCACCGCGCTCCAGCAGGGCACCGTGGACGGGCAGGAAAATCCGCTGTCGGTGATCTCCGCGGCCAAGTTCGACCAGGTGCAGAAGTACCTGACGCTCACCGGACACGTGTACTCGCCGGCGCTCATCCTGATGAGCAAGGCGAAGTGGGACAAGCTCTCCGCCGACGACAAGCAGATCTTCCTCGCCGCCGCGAAGGAAGCCGTCAAGGCCAATCGCGCGCGCATCGACGACGACGAGCGCAAGGCGGTTGGCGATCTCGAGTCGAAGGGGATGCAGGTCGTCACGACCGTGGACAAGTCGAAGTTCCAGGAAGTCCTGGGCCCGACCTTCGTCGAGTTCGGCAAGAAGTTCGGCCAGGCCAACATCGACAAGATCCGCAACTACAAGTAGCCCCCTGGTCGCCGTACCCGGCGGCGTGATCCGCGACGCGCGCGTCGATCACGCCGCCGCCTTCATCGTCCTCCATGCGTAGCGCCTTTCTCGCGCTCGAGCGCCGCACGACCGCGGTTGCAATGGCGCTCGCCTGCACGATGCTCGCCGTGGCGGCGTGCCTTGGCATGTACCAGATCCTCGCCCGCTTCGTCTTCCTGGAGCCGGCCGAGTGGTCGGAGGTCCTCATCCGCTTCAGCCTGATCTGGATGGTCTTCCTCGGGGCGCCGATGGCGTTCCGGCAGGGTGCGATGGTGTGCGTCGACCTCGCGCACCGGATGGCCGGGGCCCGCGGCAAGCGGATCCTCGACTTCCTCGCCGCCGCCTGCGCCCTCGTCATCCTCGCCGTCATGCTCTGGTTCGGCACGCGCTATTCGTGGGTCGGCCGCTTCCAGACGATTGCCGGTCTCGAAACGGTGCCGATGTCCTGGGCGTACCTGTCGATCCCGGTCGGGGCGATCTTCTCGTGCCTTGCCGTGATCGCGTGCTTCCTCGATCCGCGGCGCTACGAACTCGTGACGCAGCAGTAGGACGCCCCATGCCGACCACGATGCTCGTCACCATGCTGGTGGCATTTGCGCTGTCGATCTCGGTCGCCGTTGCGATCGGCCTTGCGAGTCTCGTCGGCGCATGGCAGGCAAAGCTCGACTTCATCGCGGTGGTGAAGGAGATGTTCTCGGCGATCGACAAGTTCCCGCTCGCCGCGATTCCCTTCTTCATCCTCGCCGGCAACCTCATGGAGTCGGGTGGGATCTCGGCACGGCTGGTCGAATTCGCGAAATCGATCGTCGGCGGGATCCAGGGCGGGCTCGGCGCGACCTGCGTGCTGACCTGCATGATCTTCGCCGCGGTCTCGGGCTCCTCGGTGGCGACGACGTTCGCCATCGGCGCGATCCTGGTCCCGGCGCTCATCCGCCACGGCTACCCGACGAACTACGCCGCCGCGCTCCAGGCGACGTCGGCGGAACTCGGCGTCATCATTCCGCCGTCGATCCCGATGATCCTGTACGGTGTGTCCGCCGAGGTCTCGATCGGCGAGCTCTTCATCGCCGGCTTCGGCCCTGGGCTCCTCATCGGCGGCGCGCTCATGCTCTTCGTCGTGCTCTACGCGCGCTGGAAGGGCTACGGCAAGGGCGACCACGACGGTCGCCTGCCGTTTCTCACCGCGGCGCGCCAGGCCGCGCTTGCGCTGCTGATGCCGGTGATCGTCCTCGGCGGCATCTACGGCGGCGTCTTCACGCCGACCGAAGCGTCGGTCGTCGCGGTCTTCTACGCGCTCATCGTCGGCGTCCTCGTCTACCGCGAGACGCGCGTTTCCGACCTGCCGCGTGTCCTGACCAAGAGCGTCATCTCGTCGGCGGTGATCATGTTCATCATCGCCAATGCCGGACTCTTCAGCTACCTCATCACGCGCGCCGGCGTGCCCAGCAAGATCGGCGCCTTCCTCGTCGACTCGCTGCGCTCGCCGGAACTCTTCCTGCTCGGCGTGAACGCCGCGCTATTCATCATCGGCATGTTCATCGAGACGTCGGCGTCGATCATCGTGCTGGCGCCGATCCTCGCTCCGGTCGCCGCGCACTTCGGCATCGATCCGGTGCACTTCGGCGTCATCATGGTCGTCAACCTGGCGCTCGGGATGATCACCCCGCCGTTCGGCGTGAATCTCTTTGCCGCGTGCATGATCGCGCGCATCTCGCTCGATCAGATCATCACGCGGCTCATACCGTTCGTGCTGGTCGTGCTCGCCTGCCTCATGGTGATCACCTACGTTCCCGTCCTCTCGCTCGGCTTGCGCGACCTCGTCTACAAGTAGTGCGCCGCGGCGCCGCGTCAGACGCAGCGCCCGCCGTCGACCTCGAGGCAGGACCCGGTGATGAACGACGCCTCGTCGGAGGCGAAGAACACCGCGGCGGCCGCGATGTCGGCCGGCTGCGACAAGCGCCCGATCGGAATCGTCGCGATGAACTGCGCGCGCTTCTGCGGCGTGTCCTCCCCCATGAAGTCGGCGAGCATCGCGGTCTCGCCCGCGACCGGATTGATCACGTTGACGCGGATGTTGTCCCTTGCGAGCTCGGCGGCCATCGAACGCGACGTGACGATCGCCGCTCCCTTGCTTCCGTTGTACCAGGTCAGTCCCGGCCGCGGGCGCACGCCCGCGGTCGAGGCGATGGTGATGAAGACGCCGTTGTGCTGCGCACGCATGTGCGGCACCGCGTGCTTCGCGGTGAGATAGAGGCTCTTCACATTGACCTGGTAGATGCGGTCGAATTCCGCTTCGGAGACGTCGAGCATCGGCTGGTTGCGATGCGTCGTGCCGGCATTGTTGACGACGATGTCGAGGCCGCCGTAGACGCGTAGCGCGAAGGCGACGAGGCGCTGCACGTCGGCGTCGCGTGCAACGTCGCCCGCGCAAAACCTCGCGTCGCCACCGGCGTCGACGATCTCGCGGGTGACGCGCTCGCCGTTCTCCGCGGAAATGTCGTTGACGACGACGCGTGCTCCCTCATCGGCAAAGCGCTGCGCGATGCCCTTGCCGAATCCCGATCCCGCCCCGGTGACGATCGCCACCTTCTGCTTGAGCCGTGCCACTCCTGTCTCCTCGTCGTTGCACATCGCTGCGACCGGCGCCGGACGCCCCTGCCGCTCCTGTCGGGTTCCTTGCCGCCGTGGATGATGCGTGCCCCGCCACCGGGGTCGCGCTGCACGCTCATCCGTGGCGCAGCACCACCGTCTTCACCGTGGTGAAACCGTAGAGCGCCTCGAAGCCCTTCTCGCGGCCATGGCCCGAATGCTTCACGCCGCCGAACGGCAGCTCGACGCCACCCCCGGCGCCGTAGTTGTTGATGAAGACCTGCCCGCTTTCGACGGCGCGGGCCATGCGCAACTGTCGGGCGCCATCTTGCGTCCACACGCCGGCGACCAGGCCGAAGTCGGTGGCATTGGCCAGCCGCACGGCTTCCGCCTCGTCGGCAAAGGGCATCGCGGCCAGGACCGGTCCGAAGACCTCGTCGCAGGCCAGACGATGGCCGAGCGGCACGTCGCGCAAGAGCGCCGGCGCCGCGTAGAAGCCCCCCTTCGGCGCATCGGCGACGACCGTGCCTCGTGCGACCGTGGCAATCCCGTCGGCGCGCGCCGCGGCGAGAAATTCCTCGACGCGCGTGAGTTGCGTGCCGCGGATGAGCGGGCCGCAGTCGAGGTCGGCGAGCGCGGGGCCCGCACGCAAGGCGGCAAAGCGCTCACCCAGTCGCGCGAGCACTTCCTCGTAGCGCGCTGCCTCGACGAGCAGGCGGCTGCCCGCGCTGCACGTCTGCCCCGCGTTCTGGACGATCGCGTTGACGAGCGCCGGCAGTGCCAGGTCGAGATCGGCGTCGGCAAACACGATCTGCGGCGACTTGCCGCCGAGCTCGAGCGTGACGGGGCAGTGACGCTGCGCCGCAGCCGCCGCGACCCACGCACCCGTCGCCGGTGACCCGGTGAACGAGACGTGCACGATGCCCGGGTGCTCGACCAGCGCCGCACCCGCCTCGCGACCGAGCCCGGTGACCATGTTGATCGCCCCCGCAGGCAAGCCGGCTTGCGCGGCAAGCTCGGTCAGCCGCAGCAGCGACAGGCACGCATCCTCGGCGGGCTTGACCACGCAGGCATTGCCCGCGGCGAGCGCGCCGCCGACCGAGCGGCCGTAGATCTGCAGCGGATAGTTCCATGGAATCACGTGCCCGGTGACCCCGTGCGGCTCGCGCCAGGTGAGCACGGTGTAACCCTCGGGGTACGGGATCGTCGTCCCGTGCAGCTTGTCGCAGGCCCCGGCGTAGAACTCGAAATAGCGGGCACACGCAGCGGCGTCGGCCCGCGCCTGCTTGAGCGGCTTGCCGCAATCGCGCGCCTCGATCAAGGCGAGTTCCTCGGCATTGGCGAGGATGGCATTCGCGATGGCCATCAGCGCGCGGCCGCGCTCGACCGGGGCGAGCTTGCCCCACGCGCCGCGACGCGCCGCGTCCGCGGAGCGCACCGCGGCGTCGACATCTGCCGCCGTGCCGCGCGCGATGGCGGCAAAGGGCTCGCCGTCGGAAGGATCGATCATCGGCAATTCGCCACCTTCCGCGGCGCGCTGCCAGCGATTGGCGATGAAATGCGAGGCAGGCGTGCGGATCGCCGGCCAACGTGGGTGCGGTGCGTTCATGCGGGGGGCTCGCGAGGCGGGAAAGCGTGGGAAGGATAGCGCAGCGTCCAGTTGTAACAAAGCGCAACGCGCGCAACCACCGCGTCAACCGGCGGTCGTAGCCTACGTTGAAGGGGAAAGGCTCGCGTTGGCGAGCCGTTTCGACCAGGAGGGCACGATGCATCACGAAACGAGATTCGCCGCCATCGTCGCGGTGGCGCTGCTGGGCGCGACGACGCTCGCGCCAACCCACGCCAACGCAAGCAACGTCGCTTGGAGTGTCAGCGTCGGTGGCCCGGGCTTCGCGATCAGCGCCGGCGCGCCGGCATTCGGACCGCCGCCGGTGTGGCGGACGGGTCCGGTGTGGCACCCGACGCCGGTGTGGCGCGCGTCGCACGCGTGGCGGCCGGTGCCGGCATGGCAGCCCGTCCCCGTGTGGCGACCCGCCCCCGTCCCGGTGGTCGTCGCACCCGGACCGTGGGTCGCACCCAGGCCGTGGGTACCGGCGCCGCGCGCTGTCGTCGTCGCCCCGCGTCCGGTATACGTGATCCCCGCACCGCGCTTCGCCGGACCGCCGCCCGTCGCGCGCTGGTAGTCGCAGCGCATCGCCACAGGAGGTCATCCGATGCCAGGTCCTGTCGCACGCCTGATGGGAATCGCGCTCGCCGCCTGCGCGACGAGCGCGGTGGCACAAGTCACGTTCTTCGAGCACGAGGGCTTTGCCGGACGCTCGTTCACCGCCAACGCCCCGGTCAGCAACTTCGATCGCTACGGCTTCCATGATCGCGCCGCGTCGGTCGTCGTCCGCAGCGGGTGGTGGCAGGTCTGCACCGCCGCTCGCTACGAGGGGCTGTGCGTCACGCTGCAGCCCGGAAGTTACGGCTCGCTCGCCGCGATGGGACTCGATCGGCGCATCTCGGCCGTGCGTCCCGCACCGATGGCAGGCAGCACGCCACCTGCGCTCGCTTCGGGAAGCGGGTACGACTATCGCAAGCGACACGACGAGCGCACGTACGAGGCAACCGTGACGTCGGTGCACGCGGTCGTCGGCCCTCCCGAGCAGCGCTGCTGGGTCGAGCAGCAGACGGTGCAAACGCCCGGCAGCAACATGAGCGTGCCGGCAGGTATCGCCGGCGCGATCATCGGCGGCGTGTTGGGCCACCAGATCGGCGGTGGGCGTGGCCGCGATATCGCCACCGGTGTCGGCGCCGTCGGCGGTGCGGTGGTCGGTGCCAACGTCGGCAAGAACTATGGCACGGGCCCGCAGTACGGCACGCAGGAAATCAAGCGCTGCGAGAACGTCGTCAACCAGCGGCCGGCGTACTGGGACGTCACGTACTACTTCCGTGGCAACTACCACCGCGTGCAGTTGACCGCGCCGCCCGGACCGACGATCCTCGTCAACGGTCGCGGCGAGCCCCGCGTGTAGGCGACCGCCCGCGAGAGGCACGAAGCGGCCCCGATCCTCGCGGTGCTACTCTTGGTCTTTGCGTCGGACGAAGGCCCACGATGGATGCACCCGCCCGCTCCGCCGCTCCGGCGACGCCCGCGCTACCCGCCATCGAGTTCGACTTCCCCGATCTCGAGCGATGGAGCCAAGGCAACACGGGAGTTCGCTACGCCTGGCGCTTTGCGGCCACGGCACCCGGCCCGCACGTCACGATCCAGGCGCTGACGCACGGCAACGAGGCCTGCGGCGCGCTGTGCGCGGACTGGCTGCTCGCGCACGAAGTGCGCCCGACGTGCGGCACCCTGTGCATCATCTTCGCCAACGTCGACGCGTACCGCGATTTCGCGCCGCACGATCCATACGCCTCGCGTTGCCTCGACGAGGACTTCAATCGCCTGTGGAGCGCGGACGTGCTCGACGGTCCGCGGCGCACGCGTGAACTCGTCCGGGCGCGCGAGTTGCGCCCGCTCTACGACGCGACGAGCCATCTGCTCGATCTGCACTCGATGACCGATCCCTGCGCGCCGCTGGCACTGGCGGGTCGACATGACAAGGGCGTCGCGCTGGCGCGGGCCATCGGCATTCCCGAAAACATCGTGATCGATGCCGGCCACGCCGCCGGCAGGCGCCTGCGCGATTACGCCGCATTCGATGATCCGGCGGACGCGCGCAGCGCGCTCCTCGTCGAATGCGGGCAACACTGGGAGCGTGCGGCACCGGTGGTCGCGCTGCAGGTCGCATTGCGCTTCCTGCGCCATTTCGACATGCTCGATCCGGCGTTCGCCGCGGAGCACCTCGATTCAGGTCCGGTCGCGCCACAGCGCACGATCGAGATCACCGACGTCGTGACGATCGAGACCGACGACTTTTCCTTCGTCGCACCGGTATCCGGGCTCGCGGTGATTGCCAAGGCCGGCACGCTCCTCGCGCGCGATGGCGCGCAGGAGATCCGCACCGCCTATCCGAACGCCGTGCTGGTGATGCCGGCGCGGCGACCGCGCAAGGGAGAAACCGCGGTCCGCATCGGCCGGGTGCTGGACTGACGGCGCGCGCCGCAGCGGCCTGCGAGCAGCCGCGCGCGCCGCGACGCTGCCGATACCGGCACCGATCGCCGCATCACTGACTCATCATCCCGCGTTACGCCAGCGCCATGGTGGTGCGACCGACGACGGCCGAAAAGATCGTTCCGACGACCATCCATTGCACTCGTTTCACGTCGTCGCTCCGTCGACGGGCCTTGGCAAGCCCGGACACCACGATTTCGCACCGGATCGTGTCGACGATCGGATGCTTCGACGATTGCTGTAGTGCGCATCGATCCGGGCACGCGCTCGACGGCGTGCGTGCCCACTGCCGACCGCTTCAGTCGCCGGCGGCGTCGTGCCAGTAACGCGCCCGCTCCGCCCGCGCTGCCACGGGGACCGGAGGCATGCCGGCTGCAAACGTGACGGCAATGGCACCGGTGCGGTCGGTGCGCAGGACCGTCGCGCCGCGCCCGGTGTAGCGGGCGACGACGTCGGCTCTCGGGTGGCCGAAGCGATTGCGATACCCGCAGGCCACGATCGCAAGCGATGGCGCGACCGCCCGCACGAAGGGCAAGGTCGACGAGGTGCGCGAACCATGGTGCGGCACGACGACGACGTCGACGGCCAACGCCTGCGGCCACTTTCGTACGAGGCGCGCCTCGCTCAACGCCTCGATGTCGCCTGCAAGCAGCGCACTGCCGCCGGGCCCGTCGATGCGCAGCACGCACGAGCGGTCGTTGGTCGTTGCCTGCGGATCGTCGTATTCGTCGGGCGTCGGATGCAGGATCGTGAAACGCACGCCGTCCCACGTCCAGCGCTGGCCGGCGCGGCAACGCACGACGTCGTGCGCCGCCGCCTGCACGGCGATGGGATGCTCGGCTGCAAGCGACGAGACGAGCGATCCGAACGGTACGGCACGCATGAGCGAGAGCGCGCCGCCCGCGTGATCGAGATCCTGATGGCTGATGACGATCGCATCGGCGTGCAGCCGGCCCACGGCGCGCAGGAACGGCACGACGATCCGCGCACCGGCATCGCTGACGTCACCCCAGCCCGGACCCGCGTCATAGACGAGCGTGTGCTGTCGTGTCTCGATGACTGCGGCCAGTCCCTGGCCCACGTCGAGCACGGTCAGGCGAAAGGCCGCCGTGGGCAGCGACGGCGGGCGCACCACGACGAGCGGCACCAGCCACAGCACGCCCAAGGCGCGCCCGGGCACCCCCTTCGGTGCAAGGATCCACAGCACGCCGATGACCCCCACCAGCACCGCCCACGCGCCCGGCGCGTGCTGCTGCCACGCGGCTTCCGGGGCTCCCGCGAGCCACTCGAGGTAGCGCATGAGCGGCGTCAGCACCGCGTGCGCCGCGACGGGCAACGCGGGCAGCGGCAGCACGACGCCGAGCAGCACGAGTGGGACGACCCCGAGCGTGACCACCGGAATCGCCACGGCATTGGCAAGCGGAGCGACGAGCGAAACCTGCGCGAAGAGAGCGACGGTGAGTGGCGCAAGGCCCACGGTGACGATCCACTGCGCGCGTGCGCCGTCACGCAGCGCCGCGAGAAGGCGCGCCGGCCACGCGGTCGCGGGCTCCGGGGCAAGTCTTCCGGCAGCCGCGTACAAGAGGAGCGCAACCGCGCCGTACGACAGCCAGAAGCCGGGAGTGAGCGGTGCCCAGGGATCCCAGACGAGGACCCCGGCGAGCGCCCACAGCCAGACGATGCCGGCGGTTCCCGGGCGTCCCACCCACAGCCCGACGGTGGCGATCGCGAGCATCGCGAACGTGCGCACGGCGGGAATCTCGGCGCCGGCAAGCAGCGTGTACGCACCCGCGGCCACGAGCCCTGCTCCCAGTGCGAGCTTGCGGGCGGGCACCCGCCGCGTCAGCCGCACGCTGCGTCGCGCGAGCGCGTAGGCGAGTGCGCCGGTCAACGTGGCGAACACGGTGACGTGCAAGCCCGAGATCGAGACGAGGTGCGACACCCCGGTTCGATTGAAGACGACCCACTGCGCGTCGGTGATCGCGCGTTGCTCGCCGATGGCGAGCGCCACCACCACCCCGGCGTAAGCGGCCTCGCCCAGCGCCTGGGCGAGACGCTCGCGGACGATCTCGCGCCTCCGTTGCACGACGTCGCGGACGCGCCCGGCAAAGGCAGCAAGACGGGTGTTGTCCGGACCCGCCACGACGTGGCCCGTCGCCCGCAGGTTGCGCTGCAGAAGCCACGCCTCGAGGTCGAACCCGCCCGGGTTGACGGTGCCATGCGGACGCTTCAAGCGCACCCGAAGGCGCCACCGCTCCCCCGCGTGCACGTGCGGAACGCCCGCTGCATCGTCGTCGGCATCGAGCGTCGGAAACCACGCGAGCGCCAGCCGCCGCGGCAGCCGTGCCGCGGCCGGGTGCACGCCGTCGACCGCGAAGGCAAAGCGCGTCCCACGTTCGCTTGTGGCCGGCAGGTCGTCGACGATCCCGGTGACCACGAGCGCGACGCCTTCCCAGGCGGGATCGAGGTCGTCGGCCAGCCGGACCTCGGCGCGCCATGAGGCGTAGGCGGCGCCGAGCACCAATGCCGCGAGGGCGACGAGCGGCGCACCCCACCGCGCGTGCACGCGCCAGGCGACCACGAGCCCCGCGCCGGCCACGAGCGTTGCCAGCCATGCGACGGGCAGCAGCCGCGGGCTCGCCTGGAGCGCGCAGACGCCCAGTGCCAATGCAGCAAGTGCGACGCCGATCTTCGCACGCATCGGCTCACGCCGCCCGTGGATCGATCGCGCGTGGCCGTGGTGGCCCGCCGGTTGCATGCATCGCGCCATCCCCGATCGTGTCGTGCGATGCCGTGACGATGCGCGCATGGCGCAACCGCGACGATCGGCCACACGGTCGATGCCGTGGCGCACGCGTGCCGGCGCGTGCGATGCAGCGCCGGTGACAAGGGGCGTGCAGGTGCCGCTACGTTCGCGGCCAGAGGATCATCTGCGTGCAGCGAAACGTCGCGATCTTCCGGCCGTCGCCACGACGCGTGACGTCGGCATCCCACACCTGTGTGGCCCGGCCAAGGTGCACCGGGGTGGCCCTGGCGACGATCGTGCCCTCGCGCGCGGTGCCGAGGAAGTTCGCCTTGAGCTCGATCGTGGTGAAACTCTCGGCGCCCGCCGGCAGGTGCGCGACGCAGCCGAAGCCCGCCGCGGTGTCGGCGAGCGCAATCACCGTCGCGGCATGCAGATAGCCGTTGGTCGCGAGCAAGTCGGCGTGGATGTCGAGCTCCGCGTGCAGGAGCCCTTCCGCGAGGTCGACGATCCGAAAGCCGAGGAGCGCCGGCAGGCCACCGTGACCACGACGCCTGAGGTCTTCGAGGGTGATGTCAGGCCGGCGTGGCATCAATCACTCGGGACGAAGGTCGCGCGACGCGATCATCGCAGCGCGGCGCCGGTGGCGTCGCGCGAGCAGGGTTGCCCGCACGGCGGTCGTCGTCTCGGACGCGGCTCACAGCAGGGAGAGCTCCTGCAACTCGCGCCGCAGCTCGGCCGCGGATCGGAAATGCACGCCGTGCAGACCGAGCGCGCTCGCCGCCTGCGCGTTGTGCGGGTTATCGTCGATGAACACGGCTTCGGCAGCGCGAAGCCCGTAACGTTCGAGCAGGATGCGATAGATCCGGGGATCGGGCTTGGCCACCTTTTCCTCGCCCGAGACGACGATCCCCGCGAACCAGTCCATGAAGTCGAAGCGGCGGCGCTGTCCGGGGAACGTCTCGTGCGACCAGTTGGTGAGGGCGTACAGCGGCACGCCGCGGTCCTTCAGTTCGCGCGCGACCGCGACGGTATCGTGCAACGCATCGGGAATCATCTCTTCGAAGCGATCGCGCCACGCGAGGATGAGCGGCAGCTTGTCGCGATGCGCGGGCATCAGCGCGGCGACGGCGGCGTCGAAATCGCGGCCCGCATCCTGCGCGAGATTCCACTCCGGAGGGCAGACCTCGGTCAGGAACGCGTCGACGGCGGCCTCGTCGCCCGCGAAGAGCTTGCGATACAGGTGACGCGGATTCCAGTCGAGGAGCACACCACCGAAGTCGAAGACCACGACCCGCCGCGTCACAGCCGTTCCTCGACGAACGCGCGCACCGAGCGCAGCGCACCCGGCAGGGCCGCCGGATCCGAGCCCCCCGCCTGCGCCATGTCGGCTCGTCCGCCGCCCTTGCCCCCGACCTGCACTGCGACGTGATTGACGAGTTCGCCCGCCTTGACCTTGCCCGTGAGGTCGCTCGTGACGCCGGCGATGAGCGTCACCCGGCCGTCGACCACGCTGCCCAGCACGATCGCCGCCGACTTCAAGCGCTCCTTGAGCTTGTCCATCGTCTCGCGCAGCGCCTTGGCATCGGCGCCATCGATCGCAGCGGCGAGCACGTTCGCGCCCTTCACCTGCGCCGCGGCGCCGGCCAGATCGTCGCCGGCGCTCGCCGCGGCCCGCGCCTTCAGCCGTGCGAGCTCCTTCTCGGTGGCACGGGCACCGTCCAGGAGCTGCTGGATGCGCGCATCCACCTCGGCGACGGGTGCCTTGATCGCGTGCGCCGCTGCGTTGAGCCGCGCCTCCAGCGTCTGCACGTACGCGAGCGCGCCACGGCCGGTCACGGCCTCGATCCGGCGCACGCCGGCGGCGACCCCGCTCTCACCCGTGATCTTGAAGAAACCGATGTCGCCGGTGCGAGCGACGTGCGTGCCACCGCACAACTCGCGCGACGTGCCGATGTCGAGCACCCGCACTTCGTCGCCGTACTTCTCACCGAAGAGCATCATCGCGCCCAGGGCCTTGGCCTCGTCGATCGGCAGCACGCGCGCGAGCGTGGCGTGATTGTCCTGGATCTCGCGATTCACGTTCGCCTCGACGCGCCGGATCTCGTCGTCGGTGAGCGGCGCGTTGTGTGCGAAGTCGAAACGTGTCTTGTCCGGATCGACGAGCGACCCCTTCTGCTGCACGTGCGTCCCCAAAACGTCGCGCAATGCCTTGTGCATGAGGTGCGTGGCCGAATGGTTGCGCATCGTGCGGCCGCGCGCATCCTGATCGACCTCGGCCGCCACCGTATCACCGGCCTTGAGCTCGCCGTTCTTCATCTCGCCCACATGCCCGTAGACGTCGGGCTGCACCTTCTGCGTGTCCTCGACGGCGAAGAGCGTGAGGCAAACGCCACCCTTGGTGAGCTCGCCGCGGTCGCCGACCTGCCCCCCCGACTCGGCGTAGAACGGCGTGCGGTCGAGGACGACGATCCCGCGCTCTCCGGTGACGAGCGAGTCGACCTTGACCCCATCCTTGTACACCGCGAGGACTCGCCCCTGCTCGGAGAGCGAGTCGTAGCCGCGAAACGCGGTCTTCGGTCCGTCGTATTCGACCGACGCGCCGACCTTGAACGACGATGCCGCGCGCGCCCGCTCGCGCTGCGCCGCCATCGCCGCCTCGAAGCCTGCCTCGTCGACGGTCACGTCACGTCCCCGTGCGATGTCGGCCGTGAGGTCGAGCGGGAAGCCGAACGTGTCGTAGAGGGTGAAGGCCGTCGCGCCGTCGAGCACCTTGCCGCCCGCCCGCGACAGGTCGTCGAGCGCGGCGCCCAGGATCTTCATGCCGTGCTCGAGCGTCTCGCCAAAGCGCTCCTCTTCGGCCTTGAGCACGGCCGCGACCTGCTCCTTCGCGCGCGT
>WBZR01002928.1_pt1 | contig 16579 bp, 13 predicted proteins | sample 5204231 | NCBI WGS metagenome assembly WBZR01 (sample SAMN12412403, study PRJNA552823) | activated sludge metagenome | isolation source: activated sludge from anammox sidestream of wastewater treatment plant... | place: USA: Virginia | collected 2017-08 | reverse complement strand
GGTTCCTTATACTCCCGATAGATAAATAGATGCCCAGGCGCGAGGCAGTTGAAAGCGGACACACAATGACCATGCCTACCGGCGTGCTTGCCCCAGCGAGTACGAAGTCGATCACCTTCGGGGTTGTATCCTTTTTGAATGCACGCCCGCTGCGGGAGTTTATTCCCAAGCGGGAGGACGTGATCGTACGGCCGGAGGTGCCTTCGAAGCTGATTGATTTGCTCAATGCCGGGCAGTGCGATGTGGCGCTGTTGCCGGTGGTGGATTACTGGCGGAATCGGGACCGGCTGGAGTCGGTCTCAGACGCGTGCATCGGCAGCGACGGCGAGACGATGACCGTGCGGGTCTATTCGAAGAAGCCGCCGGATCGGATTGAGCGGCTTTACGTGGATGGCGATTCGCACACGTCGGTCGTGCTGGCGCGGCTGGTTTGGCTGGAGCTATACGGGCACAAGCTGGACGTTGTGCCGCTGCGGGATATGCGGATCGACCTCGATGGGCCGGCCGAGGCGGTGATGCTGATCGGCGACAAGGTCGTGACCAATGCCCCGCGCGGGTTTGGGTTTGAGGTCGATCTCGGCGCGGCGTGGAAGCACCTGACGAATCTGCCGTTCGTCTTCGCGGCATGGTATGGGCGGCGCGGCGAGCGACACCTTTCGGCGGCGCGGATGCTCAATGAGGCGCGCGATCGGGGCGTGGCGGATGTCCGGCGAATCGCGATGGATGCCGCCCCGCTGCACGGCTGGCCGCCGGAGCTGGCGGTAAGATACCTCGGCGAGACGATGAAGTATCGCGTCACATCGGCGATGCGGGCGGGGATGGATCGCTTCTTCTACATGGCTGAGAACCACGGGCTGTTCGCATGACGACGATGGCGACGGCGCCGCGGACTGGTTCTTCTTCCCGGTTATCTACCCGTGATTTGCGAGATTTGTACCTGGGGCAGCCGATTCATGCCCTGGGCAGGCAGGCCTTTGAGGTGACGGAGCGGTTGCACCCGGAGGACTATCGCACCTACGTCGTCGATCGCAACATCAACTATGCCAACTGGTGCACGGCGAAGTGCATCTTCTGCAACTTCAAGGCGGACGTGCCCGGGACGAACACCGGTCGGCCGGAGCTGCCGTCGGGGTACACGCTTTCTTACGAGGAAATCGGTCAGAAGATCGAGGAACTCGTGGCCATCGGCGGGACGCAGCTGCTCATGCAGGGTGGGCTGGTTCCATCGGACGGCGCGGCGGGGCTGCCGTTCGATTGGTATCTCGATCTGATGCGCTTCATTCGCAAGAACTACCCGACGATTCACATTCACGCATTCAGTCCGCCGGAGATTTTCGCGTTTCATCAGATCTACGGCATGAGCATTCACGACGTGCTGGCGCGGCTGATGGAGGCGGGGCTGGCCAGCGTGCCGGGCGGCGGCGGGGAGATTCTGTCTGACCGGGTGCGGAAGAAGATCGGCCAGGGCAAGACGATGACCGACGAGTGGCTCGAGGTCATGCGCCAGTGCCACATCCTCGGCATGCAGACGAGCTGCACGATGATGTTTGGGCATATCGAGACGATCGACGAGCGGTTTGAGCATCTGCGGCTGCTGCGCGACCTTCAGGACGAGTCGCTGGCCCGGGGCAACGGCGGCGGATTCGGCGCGTTTATCTGCTGGACCTTTCAGCCGGAAGACACGCCGCTGGGCCGGATGAAGCGGCTCCCGGCGAAAAGTCAAAATGAAAGCGATTCAAGCAACCGCTTGCTGAATGACGGGAAGCACCTGCTATTGGCCGGTGCGAACGAGTATCTGACGATGCTGGCGCTGTCGCGGGTCTATCTCGACAACATCCCGAACATTCAATCGAGCTGGGTCACGATGGGGCCGAAGATCGGTCAGCTCGCCCTGTTCTTCGGGGCCAACGACATGGGCAGCGTGATGATGGAGGAAAACGTCGTCAGCGCCGCTGGGACGACGTACCGACTCAACGAAGACGAAATCCGCCGGCTCATCTCCGACGCAGGCTGGCGGCCGCAGAAGCGTGACTATTTCTACCGGCCGATCAATTGATTGCCCGACCCCTGCCTCGAATTTCGCCTGATCAACCGATAAGATAGTCTGGAGACCAACGGGGTGATATTGTGTCGACGCTGCAGGAATCATTGATGGAAGCGGATTCGCAGGCCGAGCATCGGGGAGTCGTATGGGACACCCTGCGCCGGCTGGCCAGTGAGCTCGATCGAATCCAGATTCCCTATGCCGTCGTCGGCGGCATCGCCCTGCAGCACTTCGGCATTCAGCGGTCGACCCAGGATGTGGACGTGTTAGTGACACCGAGCCACCTCCGCGAAATTCACGACAAGCTGATCGGACACGGCTACGCCCTGAAGGGTGAAGGCAGCCGACATCTCCGTGATGAGATCAGCCGCGTACGCATCGAGTTTCTCGTCAGCGGAGAGTACCCCGGCGACGGCAAGCCGAAGTCGGTACAGTTCCCGAACCCCGAGACCGTTTCGCAGCTTTCGGATGACGGAATTCGATTCGTGAATCTCGAGAAGCTGGTCGAGTTGAAACTGGCCAGCGCCAAGTCAGCGGCGCATCGGATTAAGGACCGCGCGGACGTACTGGAACTTATTCATTTCCTGCAGCTCCCGGCTGACTTTGCGGAACGACTGGATCCTTACGTCCAGAAGGAATTTCGCGACCTGGCCGCCCTTCCTCCGCCGAGCGAGCGGGATTAGGCTCCACCCATCCAACGATTCGCCGCGACATCCGCTCAGCAGTAGCTACTTTAGACATCGGTCTGCCCGGCAGGAGAATCTGAATGTCCATGGTACGCGTCTATATCGCCATGAGTCTCGACGGGTACATCGCCGCGCCGGATGGGAGCGTGGCGTGGCTGGAGGCGTATCCGATGGAGGAGTTCGACTTCATGGGCTTCGCGAAGACGATCGCCGTCACAGTCATGGGCCGACGGACCTACGACGAGTCGTTTGCCCGCGGCGGGCCGAACCCCGGCGGCGGGCGGGCGGTGGTGATGACGCATCGGCCGGTCGCCGACCTGCCCAAGGGCGTGGAGGCGTATGACGGCGATTCGGCGGAACTGATCGCCAGGCTGAAGCGCGAGATTGCAGAGGATCAGAAAAAGAAACCCAGCGAGAAAAAGGACATCTGGCTGATCGGCGGGGGCAACTCCATCCTGTCGTTTCACCAGGCCGGCCTGATCGATCGCTGGGAAATTTTCATCGCCCCGATCATGCTCGGCGACGGCATTCCGCTGTTTCCCAAACATGCCGCCGGGCTGGCACACCTGCAACTGACCCATTTCAAGCGATATGAGAAGACGGGATTCCTGGAGGCGTGGTACGAGCCGCGTCGTTAGTCCGGGGAATGTCCTTGCCGCATTCCGGGCAGCGGCCGGAGACGTTGCCGGTGAGGTCGTAGCCGCAGTTGGTGCAGAGAATGCCGCGAGGGTCGAAGGGCACTCGGTGGATATACTTCTTCCAGACCACGCGGGTCTTTGCCCACTCATCACCGTAACGAACCCCCCGAATAAGTTGGAACGCGATAATGAGCGGGACGACCGGGATCATCAGGATGAGATTCCGCTTGAGGCTCTGAGTCATGTGAATGGGATCGCGCGTGTCCCGGTCGACGACGCGAACGCCGCACAGCCACCTGCCGGGCGAACAGCCTTTGAAACCATCCTTGAAGCAAAACAGAAGCGGCAAAAGGACCCAGCCGTGGAAGTACCAGAAAATCGTGACTCCCAGTGTTTCGCCCGTCGTTGGGGCAAGTACCTCGGGAAACATCAGCGCCATGACAAAGCCGCTGATGAATGACAGGACATACAACAACAACGAATCGATGATGTAAGCACCTTGCCGACGGCTGGCGAATCCGTTGCTGCACTTCTTACAGACGCGAACATCGTAGAGCTTGCGCGACTTCTTCGTCGTGCAGGCGCGATCGCATATCGGGCAATTGAACTGATCCATCTCACGAGCGACGGCTGTAGCCATTTAATAGGTCCTCCTCGTCACGCGGGAATCGGCCCGTCCGGCCCGGTCGTCGCTCATATTGTCGTGAGGGAGGGTTTGGAAAGTCAATACCGCTACCGCGTGAGTGCCAATCGGCCTGTCACAGTCGCTCGTTGAAAATGCAGGGATGTGTAACTTATCGCTCCGGGGCCGGCGCGTATTTTCGTGCGAACGCGGCACTTTCATACGCACACATTCATTGCGATTCGCACAGGCCGGAGGCCCATGCTACCCAATGGGCAAAGCCTCTAAGCTGAAATGAAAACCGCGACGGTTGTTGCCGGACGGACGGTACTCGGCTTGTTGATGTTGGGCTCGCCGAACAGCGTCTACCCGCGAACCTTCTCGACCGCCCGCGTGGTCGCTTCCTTCACCTGCTCGACCGCCTGCGTGGTGGCGGCCTTGGCCCGATCGATGTACGGCTGGGCGTCTTCGCGCAGCTCCTCGGCCTTCTGCGTCGCCGCCGCCTTGAGTTCGCTCGCCTTCTGGGTCGCGGCGGATTTCAACTGGCCGGCCTTTTCGCGGCCCGCGTCGTAGACCTCGTGCGCCTTTTCCACGCCGCGCTCGACGTAGGGCTTGACCTGCTCCTTGATCTCGCCGGCCGTCTGGGTCGTGGCATCCTTCACTTCAACCGCCTTGGAAGTCGCTTCGCGCTTCGCCTTCTCCACGTCTTCCGGATTGCAGCCGGACAGCAGAAAGGCGCAGAGCCCCGCGATGATCAACCGATTTGCCGCCATGGAACTTTTCATAGTGGAGTATTAGCCATCGGCGACGAATTATTCCGCCACGGGCAGGACCGACGCCGCCCCGCCGCTGTCGGCGTCGCTGCCGACATCACTGGCCGTCTGCACTTCCCGGCCGCCCTTCGCCGCCTTCCGCTTGATCTGCTCGATCACGAAATTCGCGTCGGACAGTTGGACGTTGGGCTGCAGGTCGCTGTACATGTAGAGGCCGTCCAGCGTCGCGTCGCAGCGCTCGTCCTTGCCGGGCAGCCAGAGATAGGTCGCCACGGGCAGACTCGTCTGAATATTGATGTAGAGGTCCTGGAGCTTGCAGGCGTATTCGTCCTTTTCGGGATAGCGAATCTCCAGGTGGAAGCAGGGCTCCTTGGCCGGGCCGATCTCCGTCGGCGGACGAAGCACGATGCCCACGCCGCCGACCGCCTCGGCCTTCTCGATGCGATCGAGGATCCGCTCCATCATGCGCCGCGGCCCGAAGTCGGTGATCGGGTTGCGGGCCTTGCCGAATGTCACGGCGAACACCGCGGGGTACTTCTGCACTTCCGGCGGAAGGCCGAACAGTCCCTTGCGCGGCAGCAGCGACACCTTGTTGTCGTCGCGCCCGTGAATATAGGTGCACTGGCAATACTCGCTGTCCTCGTCGCGCCAGGTGAAGCGGACGGAGAACGGCTCGTCGCGATACTCCGCGATGATGTCTTCCTGCGGCTTGAGCTCCTTGAAGAGGCCCAGCCGCTCCTGGCGGATGAACTCGGTCTTGAACTCCTTGATCTCCTTCGCCGCGGCCAGGCAGGTCTTCAGATAATCGACCGGAGAGTCGGAGACCAGCTTGACCTTGGCCTCGTAGCCCTCAATCGCCGCGCCGGTCTGCATCTCGACCTTCGCCGCCGAGCAGCCCAGGCCGCCGACCATCAGGAACATAACGGCCGCGCCCAGAAAATTTCGAATCCGTTCGTATCGTGCTATCACGCGATAAGCTCCTCAAAAATGCCCGGACGCGCCCGGTCGGGCTCCAATCGTGTTGGCCATGCTAGGCCGATGGCGTCGGTTATTCAATAAAGTATACCGGCGCCGCCTGACAGTGAAACACGGACTATTTCAAAGTAAATGCAATCATTCGGCCGGGCGCAGCTTGGCGGCTTCGCCGGACTCCATCTGGTAACAGTGCTCGGCGGCGGGGTAGCGGCGCTCAAGGATGTCCTGGGCGTATGACTGCACCGCCGTGGCAATCTGCCCGCGGATATCGCCGTAGCGCTTCACGAACTTCGGCAGCGGACCGGCCGTCAAACCCAGCATGTCATGAACGACGACGACGTGGCCGTCCACGTGTGGGCCGGCGCCGCAGCCGATGACCGGGAGATTGGTCGATTCGGTGATGATCTTTGCCGGTTCGGGCGGGACCGCTTCAAGGAGCAAGGCACATGCGCCGGCGCTCTCCATGAGCTTTGCGTCGTCGATCAGGGGCTGCGCGCCGGCGGCGTCGCGGCCCTGCGCTCGATAGCCGCCGAACTGGTGAACGGCCTGGGGACGAAGTCCCATATGGACCATGACCGGAATCGTCGCGGACGAGAGGGCCCGAACGGTGTCGGCCAGGCGGCGATCGCCTTCGACCTTCACGCAGTCGCAACCGGCTTCGGCCATGAAGCGGCCGGCGTTGCGAATGGCCTCTTCGGTGTTCACATGGAAGGACAGATACGGCATGTCGCCGACGAGGAATGCGGTCGGGGCCCCACGGCGAACGGCGGCGGTGATGGCGATCATGAAGTCCATGGTCGCCTGAAGAGTGCTGCCGTGGCCGAGGACGACCTGGGCGGCGGAATCGCCGACGAGGATGCAGTCGATATTCGCGGCTTCCTCGATCTGGGCCGTGGGGAAGTCGTAGGCCGTCAGCATGGTGATCGGCGTTTGCGTCTTTTTGCGGTGTCGCAGGGTGGCCAGGGTGAGCTTATCCCGTGTGGTCATGGCAATAGGTTAGGTGGGCGCGGAGGGAAAATCAAAACGCCGGGGGGAGCGGGGGTTATGAACGCCGCAGGGGCCTGGAATGGGGGAAGAACTGTCGCGGCACGGGGAGCGCCTCATCGGACAGGGGATGTCCGAAGCGGACGCCGACGAACCGGGACCGCCGCGCTACTTGAATCCGCGGCGAATCACAATGATTGATTGATGATGAGCAGGCGCTTGCCCGGATTCGTCATGGAATCTGCAGGACCATTCCCGGCGCGAGTCGCTTGGGGTCGCCGCGGAGCAGGGCGCGATTGTGCTTGAGGATGGTCTCCCATTTCGAGCCGGCGCCATAGACGCGCTGCGAGATGCCGTAGAGCGTGTCGCCCTGCTGGACGGTGTAGGTCTTGCCGGAGGATTCAACATTGCGCACTGGCTGCGCGCCGCCGGAGCGATCCATCGAGACGAGAGAATCCGTTCCCAGTGACGACTTCGCCCCCGATTGCCCGACAGAATCGCCGATCGGCGGAATGATGATCTGCGTGCCGATCTTCAGATTGCGCGGGTTCTTGAGCGACGGGTTGGCCGCGAGGATCAGGTCCGCCTTGCGGCCGTCGCTGTAGTAGCGGTCGGCGATGGCCGAGAGCGTGTCGCCCGATGCGATTATGTGCCGGGTCGGCTCGGGCGTCCTGGCCGGCTGCGGCATCGGGATGGCCGTGCGGGAAGGCATCGCTCGCGTCCGGTCATTGGTCCGTGCGACAGAGGCGGGCGTCTGCGATGACCCGGGCAGGAGCCGCCCCGAAGCGGAATCCCCGTTCATGGTGGCTGGTGCCACATCGGCGGCACTCGACCTCGCCGTGCTCGGCTCGGATGCGCTGCGATCAATGGAAGCGGCGGGCGGATCGGCCGCCGATGCGCCGGGCTTGACGAGATTATCCCAGGTGGCCTCGACCAGCTCGGTCGAGGGGCCGGTGCGCAGCGAGATCGGCGGCGTGGTCGGCGACGGCTGGGAAGGGTCGGCGAGAACGATCGGTCCCTGCGTCGGCTGCGCCGGGGAGCGGTTTTCCGGCGCGCGCGTCTGCGGCGGGCGATTGGCCAGCCGATCCGCCAGGCGGCGCGGCGGCGGCGTCCTCGCGGGGGAGGCGGTCGGGTTGATGCCGCTACTGCCCTTGCCGACCGGCTTGGACGCGTCGGTCGACAGCGGAATCTTCGGCTGCTCGCCGACGCGCGTGGCCGAGGTGACGAGGATCTCGTCATCCCGGCGATCGCTTCCGTAGAAGAAGTACACACTGGCGACCACAACGATCACCAGCCCGGCCAGGATGCCGACGCGCGTCTCAGTGCCCATGATGTCCTCCCTGACGATGGCGGTAGTGTCTACGACGCCTTCATTGCCGTAAGCATTTTTCGCTTCACCAGGAACTGCGAAGCGATGGCGAATGAACTGTACGTCCCGGTAAGGATACCGACAAGCATGGCGAAATTGAAGCCGTGAATGCCGGGGCCTCCGAAGATGTACATGACCAGGATTGTGAACAGCGTGGTCGCTCCGGTCAATATGGTTCGGGATAGGGTTTGACTCACGGAATTGTTGACCATTTCCGGCGTGATGTCCGTGAGGCGGCCCCGGTTTTCACGAATCCGGTCAAAGACGATGATCGTGTCGTTGACCGAGTATCCGATGACCGTCAGAAGGGCCGCGACCAGCGCCAGGTCGATGCGGAAATTCTCCAGCAAGAGCGCCCTGCCGAAAGCCGTATCCGCCACGAAGTGGGCGGCAGCCAGCGCTCCGGCGGCCACCATCACGTCGTGAATCAGGGCCACGACGGCGGCCAGACCCCAGCGGATGTTTCCGAACCGGAACCAGACGTAAATGATGATCATGATCCAGCTCAGCATGACGGCGATGATGGCCGACGTCTGGGCCTCGCCGGAGACCTGCTGATCGAACTGGGTGATCTGGCTCAGCGACGTTTGTCGCTGGAGCGCGACCTGGATCAACTCGACTTCCGGCTCGGCCAGATCGCTCACCCACGCCGACGATATATTGCCCTGTTCGTCGAGCAGTGGATAGTTCTCATCCGCGACCACCACCATCACCCGCTTGTAGCGGTCGCTGCCGGGAGCGGCGGGAGTGAGTCCGAACACGTCCGACTCGCGCCAGCCGTGCGACTCGAAGCCGGGTTGAAGTCGCATGGACCGCAGACGATCCTTCAGCGTATTAATGTCCTGCGGCGGGTCCATCTGATCGAGGATCATCGCCACGCCGCCCTTCCAGCCGCGCAGATCAACCTCGTTGGCCTCGGCGCCCGATAGCGGCAAATTCATCTGGCGAACGTCCTCATCGCGCAGGGCGAAATAAGGAACGCTGCCGCCCGCGGTATCGTCCATCAGGTTAAACGTAAGGGCCGGCTGGATGTCGAGGTCGTCGCGCATCGTCTCCATGATGGCGCCGACGACGATCTCCTTGTTGGTCTCCAGCGTGACCACCTCGAACGACTTGCCCTTGACCGCCTCGGTACCCACGCCCTGCACGCCCTGCACCTGGGATCGGGCAATGGCCTCGCCGGCCTTTCGGGCGCGCTCAGCGATCTGCTTGACGTAATCCTTCATCTGGTCGAGGGAGACATCCTTGTCGGTCCGCGTGCGAATCGTGATCTGCTCGGCGCCCGGATCGGTGTAACGAATGCCGTCGACGTCGCTCAGGATGCGATTGTCCTCGGTATCGAGAACGCTCTTGACGATCGGCTCGAGCCGGGCCGCCGGAACGCCCGCCGCCGCGACGACGAACGTGCCGCCGGAGCCCGTGACTTCGGCGGACTCCAGGGCGTTTGCGAATTTGCCGAGCGTTTCACCGCTGGTGGTGAGTCGCTTGGCGATGCCGGTTTGATCCAGTGATCCAGGCTCCTTGAGATCGATCTGCGCCGCCGTACCGCCGAGAAACTCAATGTCGTACAGCTCGTCGCGATCCAGGTCGGCGAAGGCCACCACGCCCACGATGGTGATCACAATGGAAAAACCGAAGAAGTACTTGCGCGCACCGATCCAGTCGATGTTGGGCACGCCGATCAATTGCATCATGGGCATGCGCGGTTTGGCCCCGGTCTGGAACAAACGGTGAATCGCCCTGAAGCCCAGGAGAAGTATGAGCAGGCCGATCATCGCCGGGGCAATGTCGAGCAGGGCCTCGCCAAACCCGATGAGGACCGAATGAGTCCTCGCCGTCTCGTCATTTAAGACATAACCCAATCCATAAAGGACGCCGCCGAGCGCCGCGACGATCAGCCCCGAGTAAAACGGATATCTCAGGACTTCCTTGGGGACCGTGATCAGCGACATCGTCTCGAAGAAGATGCGCGTCACGAAGTAGGCGGTAAAGAGGTTGAGGACGACGCCCAGGCCGAGCGTCAGGCCGAAGCCCTTGATTTCCTCCGAACCGAGCCAGTAGAGGATCACGCAGGTCAGGAGCGTGGTGACGTTGGAGTCGAGAATGGCGCGGAACGCTCGTTCATAACCGAGCTTGATCGCCATTCGCATCGTATTGCCGCGGGCGAGTTCCTCGCGCATCCGCTCGTTGATGAGGACGTTGGCATCCACCGCCATACCGACTGACAACACCAAACCGGCGATGCCCGGAAGGGTCAGCGTGGCCCCGAGTGCCGACATCACGGCGAGCGTAAAGAGCAAGTTGAGGCTGACCGCCAAGACCGCAATGCCGCCGGCGTAGGCGTAATAGACAATCATGAACACGGCGACGACGATCGCGCCGTACTTCGCCGACCTCATACCGGCCGAGCGATTCGCCTCGCCCAGTGACGGGCCGATGGCACGAACGCTGATCGGCGGATCCTTGAGCTTGCGCGGCAGACTGCCCGCGTCCAGCTTTTTGACCATGTCCTGAACGTCCTGCGGGGTGAAGCCGCCGGTGATCTGACCGCGCGTGCGGATGACGCTGTTGATGGTCGCGAAGGAAATCGCCTCATCGTCGAGGAAGATGCACAGGAGCTTGCCGGTGTGCTGCCGAGTGAGCGTGGCGAATTTGTCGCCGCCGCGCTCGTCGAGCGTGAAGCCGATGGCCGGTCGTCCGATTTCATCGCGCTCGAACGAGGCCCCCTTGAGCGACCAGTCCGCCTCGCCGTAGCGGTGCGTCAGGACATAGCCGTCGGCAATGTGCGTTAGAACGTAGTACCGATTGCCGAAACGCTCGACGATGACGCTCAGGCTGTTCTTTCGGGCGTCGAAGTCCTTCTCAAGATCTTTCATCTTGAGGAAGTCCGCCGCGTCTTCGATCTCAAACCACTGGTAATTCTCTTCGCCCGGCATTCGCCGCGGCCCGCGCGTCTTGAGTTGTTCGATGTACCGGGCAAAGGTGTCGGCATTGGCGTCGTCGCGCCTCGGGATGATTCGAAACTCGAGAACGCCCGCTCCGCGGAGCAGCCGCTGGAGGTCGGCCGGGTCTTCGAGTCGCCCTTCGCCGCGACGCTGGGTCTTGAGGCGATCCGAGGCCGTCAACATGCCGTCGATCGTCTCCGACAGTCCGGCATAGTCTAACTTGATCTTGGCCAGTTGTTCGATCCGCGTCTTGTCGGTCGGCTTGGCCTCGAGCACAAGCTGCAACTGACCGAGATCGATGTTCGTCGCCAGAAGCTCGCCCATCGCGGCGTCGAATTTCTCCTCCAGCTCGACGACGCGGTCGATCGTCATTCCTTCCGAAATCTTGTCGGGGTCCACGTTGGCCGCGAGCACCTGCTTGATCGCATCCTCATAGGCGGTCTGCTTGGCATGAAGGGCCGCGAGGGCGTCGGCCGTCGCGGGCGTCGTTCCGGCGGCAGGCTGAGTAGTGGCCAGCGCGGCGCTCACTTCGTCCCATGCCTTCGCCGCGGCGATGAGAAGTTCCTTTCTCGAAGGAATGCCGCCGACCAACGCATCGAGCGCAGCGGCCCGCTCGGCAACTGGCTTCTTCACGGCGGCCTCAATGTCCTCTCGGGAGAGGTTGTCCGCCTCGATCGTCTTCACGCGCTGGTCGTATTCCGACTGGGCGGCTTGCAGCGCGTCGTAGGCGGCGGCCGCGGCCGTCAACAGGGGCTGGCGTCCGCTGATGCCCATCACCATTGCATCGAGCGCCGCGGTCCGCTCGGCAGCGGGCTTCGACAGGGCGCGAAGGACGTCGGTCCGGCGAAGCGTCGTCGCCTGAATCTCTTCCTGATACCTCTCGTAATCGTGGCGGGCCTTGACGATCTCGTCGCTGGGCCGCGGCATCTGAATCTCAAGGCGGTTGTAGCCGACCGGACGCCAGACGAGGTTGAACACGCCGCGCGGGTCCACGCGCTCACGAAGGACGCGCATGACGCGCTCCGAAAGGTCGGCCTTCTCGGCGCCCTCAAGACCGCTGTCGTCGATCTCGTACAGCAGGCTGTAGCCGCCGGCGAGGTCGATGCCGTACTTCAGCTTTTCCTTCGGCGGGTATACCGTGGCAAAAGCCAGAGCGGCAACGAAACCAACCAGCACAATCTTCCACCACAAATCACGTTCGTTCATCGGGGCACCTGCGAGAAAATCTCAACTGAAACGATCGAATGTCCAATTAACGCTTTTACTTCTGACGGGAAACCGGGCGATGCCGCGACGATCGCTTCGGATCGGCCGCCTGCCGCCTGTCATCCTAAGTTTTTACCGGGAGATGTCGGTGACGATCGACGGCGCGCGGCCGGCCGAATTCAATCACCGATCAGATTACTAGCACACCGGAGGGGCGTGCGACAGATAAGCTGGATAATGCTGGGCCGAAGCAACAACCCGCGAAAGCTGCGGGACGATCTGACCCGGGCTAACGCTGTCGTGGTCCTGAAGAATCGAACAGAGGATCGCCGCGCCGGAGGAAAACCCGTGGTGATCGACCGGCTTGGCCGCACCCGCGGCGACGAGACACGAAGTCGACGGCGGCGGGGTCTTGTGGCTCTCTTCGGAGTCCTGCCCGGCATCTGGCGATGTCTGGTGCCGGTGATCGGCAGCCGCCTTCTGACGGGCTGCCAGCATCGCGGCACGCTCATGCGATGCGACCCATGCCGTCGACAGAGCAGGCCCGCCGGTCAGCGCGAAGGCCGACAACAACGGGACGATCACCCGGCAGGTCTTGGTGCCCAGTGTGGACATGGTGCAAGAGCATACACTCCCCACCGTCGACGTTCAATGTCCGATACCGACTCACCCAGGGCACAGCGAACCGGCGGTTTCCCGGCCATAACCACGCGGACCGGGTGCTACGGCACAAACGGTTGGAAACCGCCCCGCCATTTTTGCTACACTAGACCTTCTCAAATCTGAGTAAGGCAGGGGTTATTGGAGGATCATCTGTTGCTATCGCGAGTCACGCTTTTCGTTTCCGGCCTCTTCCTGCTTTCCTTCTGCGCCGACTCATCCCGGCAAGTCTGCCGGGCTGGCGAGCCGGTCACGGCTACTCTGCGTGGCACGGCGAATACGCCCGTCGATCTGCCGGCGCGGCTGCTCGGTGCCCCGTCGCTCGATGCGTACCTCAAGGCGTCGAACACCGACGCAGGCGATGAGTTCGGCCAATCCATCGCGATATCCGGCGACACGCTGGTCGTCGGCGCGTGGGAAGAGGACAGCAGCGCGGTCGGCGTGGGCGGCAATCAGGCGGACAACGGCGCCGTGGATTCCGGAGCCGTTTACGTCTTTGTATACGAAAGCGGCGGATGGAATCAGCAGGCGTACATCAAGGCGTCGAACACCCAGACACGCGACTGGTTCGGCTCGTCGGTGGCGATCTCGGGGGACACGCTCGTCGTCGGCGCGCTCGGCGAGGACAGTAACGCCACGGGCATCAACGGCGATCAGGCCAACAACAGCGCGTCCAGCGCAGGCGCGGCGTATGTCTTCGTCCGAAGCGGGACGGTGTGGTCGCAGCAGGCCTATCTGAAGGCGTCGAACACCGATTCATTCGACCGGTTCGGCAATGCGGTGGCGATTTCCGGCGACACGATCGTTGTCGCGGCCTTCAACGAGGACAGCAACGCCACCGGCGTCAACGGTAACCAGGCAGACAACAGCGCAGACAAGTCCGGTGCGGCCTACGTCTTTACACGCAGCGGCACAGTCTGGACTCAGCAGGCCTATCTCAAGGCGTCGAACACGGGCGCCAGCGACAAGTTCGGCCGGGCTGTCGCCGCGGACGGCGATACGGTCATCGTCGGCGCGTATTTGGAAAAGAGCAGTGCGACCGGCGTCAACGGCAACCAGGCGGATGACAGCGCGAACAACGCCGGCGCGGCTTATGTCTTCGTTCGCAGCGGCACCGACTGGTCGCAGCAGGCCTATCTCAAGGCATCGAACACCGAGGCATACGACCAGTTCGGTTACTCGGTGGCGCTGTCCGGCGACACCGCCGTGGTCGGGGCCGCCGGTGAGAAGAGCAATGCCACCGGCGTCGACGGCAATCAGGAAGACAACAGCCTCGAACAGGCCGGCGCGGCTTATGTCTTTGCCCGAAGCGGTGTCACCTGGAGCCAGCAGGCTTACCTCAAGGCGTCCAACACCGACGCGTTTGACCAGTTCGGCTGGTCCAGCGCCGTGTCGGGCGACGTCGTCCTGATCGGAGCGCCGTATGAGGACGACGGGCTTATTCAGCTCGGCGGTTTCGAAGCCGGGATTCCGGCGCCGACCGGGGCGGGCGCGGCGTATCTTTTCACCCGGGCCAAGTCCGTCTGGAGCCACGCCCATTACATCACCGCGTCGAACCGCGAGGCGGAGGACCACTTCGGCCATGCGGTGGCGCTCGATGGACTGAGGGCCGCCGTTGCTGCACCGTTTGAAGAAAGCAGCGCGGTCGGGGTCAACGGCAACCAGGCCGACAACAGTTTTCCCGACTCCGGCGCGGCGTATGTGTATTCGCTGGCGTCGTGCCCGAGCCTCGGCGATATGAACTGCGACTGCGTCGTCGACATGGGCGACGTGGATGCGTTTGTGCTGGCGCTTCTCGACGCGGCGGCATATGACTTGGCGTACCCATCCTGCGAGATTCTGAACGCCGACATCCTGACCGACGGCAAGGTCGACGGCGCGGACGCGCAGGGGTTTGTGGACATGCTGGTGCCGTGATTCGCCGGTGCCCGGGCCGGTTGGGCGGGGCCACATTCCAAGATGACAATAGGCGAAAAAAATAGGGGCCGAGGGACCAAGGGGCTGAGGGGTCCAGGGTGAAGACATTCGCACGCTGATCGCGCGCAAGTCGTGCAAAAGCCAAGGTGACATAAGGTGACACACGCGATTTTTTTCGTTTGCAAGTCTTGTGGCGGGCATGTGTTGGGGCGGGTCGCGTTTGAGGTGAAAATTCGTGAAAACAGGCGGCAGCGCGGAAAGGTGAAACAAGGCCGGTACATGCACGAACAGGCACGGAAAGTTTCGGGGAAGTTCGTTTGTAAGTCTTTGAAAAACGGTTCTGGAAGGTGACACAAGAGAGGGGCTGAGGGGTCGAGGTTCCAAGGGGCCGAGGGTCCTTGTTTGTGAGTGCTCATGGCGCGGCACCTCATGGGGCGGGGTAAGGTTGGGCTCTATTTGTAAATACTTGCTCCGCGCTCGCGCGGGGGGATGCCTTTTCGCTCGACCAGAAGGTGCAGGCAGGTCGGGTACTCGCCCGGAGGGCGCACGATGGTAGCCAGTGGCTTGAGCCACTGGTAAAAATGGCCCCCAGAATTTCACCGCCCAGAGGGCGGACGAGGCCAGCGATGCCGACGACGTACACGCAAAACTACTACCATCTCGTCTTCAGCACCAAGGGTCGGACGAATTTCATCAAACCGGAACTCGAACCGCGCCTGTACGCGTTCATTGGCGGGATCGTCCGCGACCTGCGGTGTCAGCTTCTCGGCATCAACGGAATGCCGGACCACGTGCATTTGCTCATTCGCTATCGCGCGGACTTGTCGATCTCGGATGTGGTTCGCCACATCAAGGCGCGATCATCGAAATGGGTCAACGAGACGGGTTTCTCGCCGGATCACTTCTCCTGGCAGGAAGGTTACGGCGGCTTCACCGTCAGCCGCTCCGCCGTGCCGGAAGTCGAGGCGTACATCGCCCGACAAAAAGATCATCATCAGCGGCAGGATTTCAAGGGCGAGTTTCTCGAACTCCTCCGGCGACACGGAATCGAGTTCGACGAGAATGAAGTCTTCCGGTGATCGTCGTCCGCCCTCTGGGCGGTGGGGAAAGAAGGGGTGGTGGTTGGGCTCGTTAACCAGTGGCTGAAGCCACTGGCTACCATCGAGCGCCCTACCGGGCGAATTGGGATTGGAAGAATCGCACACGGGAAGGGATTCCCATCGGGGGGCGTGCGAGAAAGGATTCACGCACGAGCGGGGGCCGTCGGACCGGCAGGATGCCGATGCTACCCTTCGTTACCGGCTACCCGTTACTACCGGCAGGATGCCGATGCTACCCTTCTTTACCGGCAGGATGCCGATGCTACCCTTCGTTACCGGCTACCCGTTACTACCGGCAGGATGCCGATGCTACCCTTCGTTCCGGCAGGATGCCGATGCTACCCTTCGTTACCGGCTACCCGTTAAATCGCGTGGGCCGGCGAGGGCATATCGCCATGAATCTTCTGCTGTTGACTCTGTTCCCCGTCGAATGAGAACAGCACCATCTCATCATTGATCATCGCCTGCAAATGCGTCGGGCGGCGCCAGATGCGCTGGACGTTTTTCAGCGTCTCCACCGCGTACTTGATGTCCAGGTCGACGCCGTGGTGCTTGTGGCCCATGTAGAGCTCGCCGCGGTTGCCGTAGTTCCCGTCCAGGACGTAGATGTACGGCTGGGCGTGATTCGTCAGCATGAAGAGCAGTTGGGCCTTGATCTTG
>WBZR01002927.1_pt1 | contig 16582 bp, 12 predicted proteins | sample 5204231 | NCBI WGS metagenome assembly WBZR01 (sample SAMN12412403, study PRJNA552823) | activated sludge metagenome | isolation source: activated sludge from anammox sidestream of wastewater treatment plant... | place: USA: Virginia | collected 2017-08 | reverse complement strand
AGGTCCCGGGCGCCCGGTCGATGCCGTCGGCGTGGTACTGCGTGGCCGGCACGGCGTCGCCGGAGGGCCGGAGCCCCGAGACGCTGGTCATGGCGAACCTGGGCGCCCGGCCGGCACGCGTCGAGGTGACCGTGATGCCGGGCGGCGACGCCCGCCCGGTCTCGGTGGAGCTCTCGATCGCCGGCCGCACGCAGCGGCGGCTCGCCGTCGCCGACGTCGCGCCCGTCGAGAACCCGGGCGTGGTCGTCGAGGCGTTCGGCGGTCCGGTCGTCGTCGAACACCGGCTCGCGGTGGGGAACGACCGGGCCACCGGGCCCTGCGCCCGCGACGCCGGGACCACGTGGTACACGTCGGGGGGCACGACCGTCGAGGGCGCGTCGCTGTGGCTCGAGGTCTTCAACCCGTTCCCCGACGACGCCCTCGTCGACATCGCGCTCTACACCGCCGACGGGGTGAAGGAGCGTGACGACCTCTCGGGGCTGAGCGTGCCGGCGAGGTCCCGGATCACGGTCCCGGTCCACGAGAAGGCCCTCGACTCCGACCGGGTCGGCGCCGTGGTCCGGGCCCGCCTCGGCCGGGTGGTCGTGGAGCAGGTGCTCAGGACCGCCGCGCCCTACCCCCGCTCCGGGCTGACCCTCTCGCTCGGCCTCGAAGGTCCCTCGACGCGGTGGTACCTGCCGGCGGGGTCCGGCGGACGGGACGACTCCGAGACCCTCGTCGTGCTCAACCCGTCCGACACCGAGGTGCCGGTGCGGATCACGACCCACCTCGACTCGGGCCAGTTCCTCCAGCCCGACGAAGTGACCGTCGACGGGCGCTCCCTGGCTCTCGTCGACCTCCGGTCCCGCGTCCCCGCGGGCATCGGGTTCTGGGTCACGGTCGACTCCCGGCGGCCCGTGGTCGTGGAGTCCGTCCTCGGACGGGCCGGCGCCGCCGGGACGGCCGGCCTGGCGGCCATGCCCGGTCTCGCCCGCCCGGCCGACCGTTGGGTGGTCGTGGGCGGCCGGACCCGCGAGGAGTCGGGCGACCGGCTCTCGGTGGCGAACCCCGGACGGCGGGCCGTGAGGCTGACCCTACGGGTCGTGGGGGAGGGGCGCAGCCGGCTCATCGGGGGGTCCGGGAGGCCCCTGTCCGTCGGGCCGGGGAGGCGCGTGGTCGTCGACCTCGTCGCGGCGAAGGTGCCCGTGGCCGCCGCGGTGGTCGTCGAGGCCACCGGCCCCGTGGTGGTCGGTCACGGCGCGGGCACCGCCCCCGGGGTGACGCGCCAGGGTGCCGTGCCGTTCCCGCCCCGACCGGGCTGACGGACCGCACCTCCGGCCTCCCCACCTGCCCCGACCCGCGACCGCCGGTCCCGCATCGAGGCCCCGCCGGGGCAGCCGGTACCCTCGGCCCGTGACCACGAGGCTGCTGCTCGCCGCCGGGTTCGTGGCCGTCGCCCTCGTGGTCGCGCTGGTCCTCGATCGCCGCCGGCCCGAACCCCCGTCGCGCGGCTCGTACCCCGTGCCGGCCCAGATCGATCGGGCCGACTTCCCCGGGAACGACCGGCCGTGGCTGGTGGCGCTGTTCTCGTCGCGCACCTGCGACTCCTGCACCACGATGGCGGCCAAGGTGGCGGTGCTGGAGTCGACCGACGTGGCCGTCTGCGACGTCGCGTTCCAGGACGCCCCCGACCTGCACGAGCGCTACGACATCGCCGGGGTGCCGCTGGTCGTGGTGGCCGACGCCGAGGGGGTCGTCAGGGCGAGCTTCGTGGGTCCGGCGACGGCCACCGACCTGTGGGCCGCGGTCGCCGAGGCGCGGGTGCCGGGCTCCCGGCCCGCGCCGGAGTGCGGATCACGCGCCTGACGGCACCCGCCCGGCGCCGCGCCGGGTCAGCCGGGGGAGCCGGGGGAGCCTGAGGAGCCGTGACCGCCCGGCCGGCGCCAGCCGCCGGGGGGGCTCCCGGCGTGGCCCGGCTCGGGGTCGCCCGGACTCACGCCCCCGGTGCCGTTCGGCCCGCCCGGTCGACCTCCGACCGGTGTGGTGACCTCGTCGCCGCCGGGGCCCGGGGCCACGGTGGGGGGCGTGGCGGGCTCGCCCGCCTCGGCCTCACCCCCGGTGGCGGTGCGCACGCGGCGTGGACCCCCGGCGCGGTGCCCGACGGCCTCGTCGACGAGCCGCTCGACCTCGATCCCGTCGATGGTCTCGTGCTCGAGCAGCGCGCGGGCCACCGCGTCGAGGCCGGGGCGCACCTTCACGAGGAGCTCGCGGGTCCGGTCCTCCTGGGCCCTCAGGATCCGCTCGACCTCCTCGTCGATGACCCGGGCCGTCTCGTCGGAGTAGTCGCGGGTGTGGACCAGGTCCTCGCCGAGGAAGACCGCGCCCTGAGAACCCCACGCCATCGGCCCGATCCGCTCCGACATCCCCCACTCGCGGACCATCCGCCGGGCGATCTCGGTGGCCCGCACGAGGTCGTTCTGCGCGCCCGTCGACTGGCTGTCGAAGACGACCTCCTCCGCGACCCGCCCGGCGAGCATCACGCCGAGCATGTCGAGGATGAAGTCGCGGTCGTGGGAGTACCGCTCCTCCTCCGGTAGCTGCTGGGTCATGCCCAGGGCCATGCCGGTCGGGAGGATCGTGACCTTGTGCACCGGGTCGGCGTGCTCGAGCACGTAGGCCGCGACGGCGTGCCCGCCCTCGTGGTACGCGGTGTGCTCCTTCTCCTCCTCGTTCATCATGATCGAGGGGCGCTTCAGGCCCATCAGCACGCGGTCGCGGGCGTCCTCGAAGTCGAGGGCGTGGATCTCGCTCTCGCCCCGGCGCACCGCGAACAGCGCCGCCTCGTTGACGAGGTTGGCGAGGTCGGCTCCGCTCATGCCGGGGGTTCCCCGGGCCACGACGCCGATGTCGACGTCGGCGGCGATCTTCTTGTCCTTGAAGTGGACCTTGAGGATGTCGACCCGCTCCTCCTGGGTCGGCAGCGGGACCATGATCTGGCGGTCGAAGCGCCCGGGGCGCAGGAGCGCCGGATCGAGCACGTCGGGCCGGTTGGTGGCCGCCATCATGACGATCCCCTCGGTGGCCTCGAAGCCGTCCATCTCGGCCAGCATCTGGTTGAGGGTCTGCTCGCGCTCGTCGTGCCCGCCGCCGAGGCCGGCCCCGCGCTTGCGGCCGATGGAGTCGATCTCGTCGATGAAGATGATCGCCGGGGCCTGCTTGCGGGCCGTCTGGAAGAGGTCACGGACCCGGGCCGCGCCCACGCCGACGAACATCTCCATGAAGTCGGAGCCGGTCACCGAGACGAAGGGCACGCCGGCTTCGCCGGCCACCGCCCGGGCGATGAGCGTCTTGCCGGTGCCGGGGGGGCCGACCAGCAGGACTCCCTTGGGGATGCGGGCCCCGATCTGGCGGAACTTGCCGGGGCTCTTGAGGAAGTCGACGACCTCGGTGATCTCCTCCTTGACGGCCGTGTAGCCGGCCACGTCGGCGAAGGTGGTCTTCGGCTTCTCGGTCGCGTACACCTTGGCCCGGCTCCGGCCGATGTTCATCACCGCTCCCATCTGGCCCTGGGCGCGCCGGTTCATCCACAGGAAGAACCCGATGATCAGCGCGAAGGGCAGCACCCAGACGAGGATCGTGCCGAGCAGGTTGGAGCTCTCCGAGGTGTACTTGACCGTGCCCCCGTGCTCGCCGATCTCGTCGATCACGCTCTGCGGTAGGCCGGTCTCCGGCCCCTTCGAGGTGAACTCCTTGTGCCCGTCGACGGGCTTCTTGAAGGACCCCGAGATGTTGCCGCTCGACTGGCGCACCTCGACGCTCTTTACGTTGCCGTCCTTGACGACCCCCAGGAACTGCGAGTACGAGAGGCTGGCCTTGTCGGTGGTGGTCGGCCGCAGGTTGGCCAGCAGGAACGCCCCGCCGATGAACACGAGGATCACCCACGGGAGCCACTTCGGCCAGGGCGGCGACGGGCGCGAACCGGGGCCGGAGCCCTGCGACGGACGCTGCTGCTCACCCGGGCGCCGGTTGCTGAAGGGATCACCGCCGCTCGGCATCCACTCCATGGTAGGGCGCCGGGGCGGGTCGGCTTCCCTCGCGCGTCCCCGGCGGTGCCGCTCCGAGGGTCGCGGGGACCACCGCTACGCTGCGCCGCCGTGAGCGCCTGGCCCGCTCCCGGTCCCGAGGGAGGCCTCCCACCGCTTCCGCCGCTCGCCCGCGGGGGCCGTTCCGCCCCCGTCCGATGGGGTCTCCCCGACTTCGTCCTGGTCTTCCTCGCCGGCCTCGTGACGAGTGTGATCGTGGCGTCGGTCTACATCTCCGCGGCCGGGGTGCCCGCCGCCGACGCCGCCAAGGACCCGGCCACGACCGTCGCGGCCCTGGTCGGGCAGTTCGCCGGCTTCCTGGCCGCGCTGTGGGCGATCAGCCGGGCCAAGGGGCGCGGGTCGCTGCGCGTCGACTTCGGGTGGTCGGTGCGGCCGCGCGACGCCGGCTGGGTGCTGGTCGGCCTCGTCCTGGCGGTCGTGTTCGCGCAGGTCACGCGCCCGATCGCCGACCTCGCCCACTTCGACGGCCAGGAGGTGGTCCGCACCTTCGAGCGATCGAGCGGTGCGGCCATGGTCCTCTACAGCCTCGGCGTCCTGGTCGTCGCGCCGGTCAGCGAGGAGCTCGTCTTCCGGGGCATCCTCCTGCGGTCGCTGCTGCGCCGCATGCCCGCGGCGCCGGCGATCTTCGTCGGGGGCGCGGTGTTCGGCGCCGCGCACGTCGTCGGCGACCCGGGCTCGTACCCGGTGTTCCCGATCCTGCTGGCGCTGGGCACCTGTTCGGGGTACCTGGCGGTCACGTCGCGGTCGCTGTCGCGCTCGGTGTTCCTGCACGCCGGCTTCAACCTCCTGGCGACCCTCTCGATCCTCGCCTCGCGCTGAGGCGGCGGCCTCCCGCAACGACCCGGGTGCCCCCGGCGCCGTCTCATACCCGGATCATCCTCAATGGGCCCGCGCCGCCTGCCGATAGGCCGTTCGAGGCGGACGGCTGGAGGAGGAACCAATGCAGTGTCCACGGTGTGCCCACGACGGGATGGTCGAGATCCGCATGCAGCTGCGCGGCGAGGACGTGGCGTTCCGGCGCTGCGGCCGCTGCGAGCACCAGCGGTGGAGCACCGCGGAGGGCGACCTGGCCCTCGGTGGCGTCCTCCAGCTCGCCCGCGCCCGCTGATCCGCACCGATCGAGCCGACCCCCGGCGACGCCGGTCGGGCGGGGCGGTCTGGCATCCTGTCCGGGATGCCCGCCGGACCGCCCGCTGACCCCGGCGCGCCGGCCGTAGGCGGCGGGAACCCACCCGCGGGGGAGGGCCGAGCGCACCACCCCGGCCCGGCGCCGGGAACGGCACCCGGCCCGGAACCGCTCCCGGACCCCGGCCCGGGCCCCGGCCCGGAACCCGGCCCGGAACCCGGCGCGGAACCCGGCGCCGCCGCCCCGGACGGCGACCGCCCGGGCGGGGTGTGGACCCGTCGCGTCGCCCGCTGGTCGCCGCTGCTGGTGGTCGCGGCCTGTGCCGCGTACGTGCTGGTGCAGCAGTCGCCGGCGCTGCTGCTGCGCGACACCACCGCCAACGGCGGCGACATGGGGGCCCACGTCTGGTTCCCGGCGTACCTGCGCGACCACCTGCTCCCGCACGGGCGCATCGCCGGTTGGGCGCCCGACTGGTACGCGGGTTTCCCGGCCGGGCAGTTCTACTTCCCGCTGCCGGCGCTGCTCGTCGTCGCGCTCGACGTGGTGCTGCCCTACGACGTGGCGTTCAAGCTCGTCACCGCGCTCGGGCCGGTGCTGGTGCCGGTCGGGGCGTACGTGTTCGGGCGGGGCCTGCGGGCCCCCCGGCCCGCCCCCGAGCTCATGGCGGCGGGATCGGTGGCCTTCCTCTTCTTCAAGGGCGACCCGGGCACGGGCGAGGCGGCCCGGGCGATCGTCTTCAACCAGCACATCATGGGCGGCACCCTCACCAGCAACCTGGCGGGGGAGTTCTCCTTCACCCTCGCCCTGGCCCTCGCCTTCGCCTTCCTGGGGGTGCTCGCGGTGGCGCTGCGCGACGGTCGCGGCCGCGCGGTCGCGGCCGCGCTGCTCGCCGCCGCCGTGCTGTCGCACCTGGTCGTGGCGATCTTCGCCGCGGTCGGCGCCGTGGTCGTGTGGGCCGCGCACCGACCTCGGCGGACGCTGGGCCGGGCGGCCGCGATCGGTGGGGTGGCCGCGCTGCTCACCGCGGTGTGGACGCTCCCCCTGCTCACGACCTTCTCGTACACGGTGAGCATGAACTACGAGAAGATCCGCGACTACCGGGCCTACCTGCTGCCGGGTTACTTCTGGCCCCTCTACCTGCTAGGCGGCGTGGCCCTGGCCGTCGGCGTCGCGGGCCGGCGCCGGTCGACGATCGTGCTCGCCGTGATCACCGCCGCCTTCGCCGCCGTGTTCGTCGTGTGGCCTCAGTCCCACGCGTGGAACCTGCGGTTCCTGCCCTTCTGGTACGCCGGCCTCTACCTCCTCGCGGCCGTGGGCGCGGCGGAGCTCCTGCGGGGCGTCGCGACGGTGGCGACCTCGTTGGGAGCGCGCGGCGCCGGGGCCGGGGGGCACCTTCCCGCGCGGCGAGCCACCGCGGCGTTGCTCGCGGCCGTCCTGGCCGCCGCGGTGCTCTACGGCGTGCACTCGAGCCGCGGCTACCTCACGTTCTGGGTGAACTGGAACTACAGCGGCTACCAGGACGCCACCGGGACCAAGCCCAAGCCGTGGGACGAGTTCCGGGCCCTCGTGGCGGCCGTCGACCGGCTGCCGCCCGGCCGGGCGCTCTGGGAGGGCGGCCAGGCGATCGACGCCTACGGCACGTCGCTCGCGCTCGAGCTCCTGCCCCACTTCACCGGCGGCCGGATCGACTCGATGGAGGGCCTCTACTTCGAGTCGTCGGCCACCACGCCCTACCACTTCCTCACCGCCGCGACGCTCGAGGGGCCGGGCAACGCCTCGAACCCCGTCCGCGGGCTGCACTACCGGACCCTCGCCGACTTCTCGCTCGGGGTTCGGTACATGCAGCTCCTCGGGGTTCGGTACTACCTCGCCCACTCCACCGAGGCGCGCGCCGCGGCCTCGGCCGACGGGCGCCTTCGGAAGGTCGCGACCGTCGCCGACCGCGACGGGCAGGCGCCGCTCGGCTGGGAGGTCTACCGGGTGCCCGACGCCGGCCTCGTCGAGCCGCTGACCCGGACGCCCGTGGTCGTGACCGGGGCCCGGGCCGAACCGGCCGAGGTGTGCTACGGCGCGTCGGGAGGCGACTCGACGCCGGCCGGCGGGCCGGTGCTGAACGCCTGGGAGTGCGTGGCCGTGCGCTGGTTCGACGAGCCCTCGGCGCTCGCGCGGCCGCTGGCCGCCGGGGGGCCGCGGTCGTGGCCGAGGGTCACGGCCGACGACGTGCGAGAGGGCCGCTTCGCCCCGCGGGCCGGGTCCCGGCCCCTGGCGCCGGTCGAGGTGAGTCGCGTCCGCGTCGCCGACGACCGCATCAGCTTCGACGTGTCGCGCCCGGGCGTGCCGGTGCTGGTGAAGGTCTCGGCCTTCCCGAACTGGAGGGCACGGGGTGCCGACGGACCGTGGCGGGCCACGCCCAACTTCATGGTCGTGGTGCCCACGTCGCGCCACGTGGAGATCGTCTACTCGCGCACGGCGGCCGAGTGGCTGGGCCTCCTCGGGACGCTCGCCGGCCTCGTCGGCCTGGGCGCCCTGGTGGTCGTCGATCGGCGCCGCCGCGCCGAAGGCGGGGCCGACGACCCGGAGGCGGAACCGGTGGTCGTCGACCCGGTCGCGGACGCGGTCGGGGACCCGGTTCGAGTGGCGGCCGGGCCGCGCCCGGAGGCTCCCGGCACGCCGCCGGTCGATCCGCACCACCCGGGTGCCGAGCCGGACGGCGACTAGCATGGCGAGCCGCCCGCTCCCCCCGTGGAGCGGCGCGCCCCGGGCCCCGGCCCGCCGTCGTCAGGGCTCGACCAGCCCCCGCTCCTCGGTCAGATTCCGATGCCCAGCAGGTCCCCCGAGAAGATCTTCAAGGCCTACGACATCCGCGGCATCTACCCGGACGAGATCGACGAAGACGTCGCCCACCGGGTCGGCAACGCGTTCGTGCGCTTCACCGGCGCCGAGCGGGTGGTGGTCGGGCGCGACATGCGCGGGTCGTCGGCCCCGCTCGCCGCGGCCTTCATCGAGGGCGTGACGCTGGCCGGATCGGACGCCGTCGACATCGGCCTGGCCTCCACCGACATGACCTACTTCGCGTCGGGCCGGCTCGACTCCCCGGCCGCGATGTTCACCGCCAGCCACAACCCGGCCCGGTACAACGGCATCAAGCTGTGCCGGGCGGCGGCGGCGCCCGTCGGCGAGGAGACGGGCCTGGTCCAGATCCGCGACTCCGTGGTCGCCGGCCTCGTCGACCGGGCCGAGGAGCTGGGCCGCGTCGAGTCGCTCGACCTCCTCGACGACTTCGCGGCCCACGTGCGGTCGTTCGTCGACACCGGTGCCATGCGGCCCATGAAGGTCGTCGCCGACACCGCCAACGGCATGGGGGGCCTGGTGGTCCCCAAGATCTTCGAGGGGCTGCCGTTCGACCTCGAGATCCTCTACCCGGAGCTCGACGGCTCGTTCCCGAACCACCCCGCCGACCCGATCCAGCCGGAGAACCTCGCCGACCTGCGCAAGCGGGTCGTGGAGACCGGTGCCGACGTCGGGCTCGCCTTCGACGGCGACGCCGACCGCGTCTTCCTGGTCGACGACCTCGGCGAGCCGGTCTCCGGGTCAACCACCACGGCGATGGTGGCGAGCGGGATCCTCGAGCGGCATCCGGGCGAGAAGGTCGTCCACAACCTGATCTGCTCCAAGGCCGTCCCGGAGGTGATCCGCGAGGCGGGCGGCGAGCCGATCCGCAGCCGCGTGGGCCACTCGTTCATCAAGCAGGTGATGGCCGACACCGGAGCCATCTTCGGCGGCGAGCACTCGGCCCACTACTACTTCCGCGACAACTGGCGGGCCGACTCCGGTTCCATCGCCGCCCTCATGGTGCTCGAGCGGTTGTCGACGGCGGGCGCGCCGCTGTCGGAGCTGCGCCGGCCCTACGAGCGCTACGCGGCGTCGGGGGAGATCAACTCGCCCGTCCCCGACCCGGCCGCGGTCGTCGAGCGGGTGGCCGCGGCCTACCCGGCCGCCGACCAGGACCGCCTCGACGGGTTGACCGTCGACTTCGGTGCCTGGTGGTTCAACCTGCGGCCCAGCAACACCGAACCTCTCCTACGCCTTAACCTCGAGGCCGCCGACCGGGAGTCGTGCGACGCCCGCACGGCCGAGGTGCTGGCCCTGGTGAGGGCCTGACCCGCCCGCCCCCCTGGAGGACCCGACGTGGCGCTCGACCCCAAGCTGCTGGAGATCCTGGCCTGCCCCGACGACAAGGGGCCGCTGCTCTACTTCGCCGACGAGTCGGCGCTCTACAACCCGCGCCTGCACCGGCGCTACGCGGTCCGTGACGACATCCCGATCATGCTCGTCGACGAGTCCGAGGCGGTCGGCGACACCGAGCACGAGCGCCTGCTGGCCAAGGCCGCCTCGGAGGGCATCCGCCCCACGTTCGAGGCCTGAGCGGGGCCGTGCCCGACACCCTGGGGTTCCTCGACGCCGTCGCGGGCCTGCCCGAGCAGCTCGACGCGGCGCACCGCACCGCGGTCGACGCGATCCCGGCGTCGGCGCTGCCCGCGCCCGAATCCGTGCGCGGCCTGGTGGTGATGGGCATGGGCGGTTCGGGGATCTCCGGCGACGTCGTGGCCGCCGCCTACAACGACCAGATCCCGGTCCCGGTCACCGTCCTCAAGAGGTACCGGGTTCCCGCGTTCGTGGGGCCGGGCACCCTGGCGCTCGCGATCTCGTACTCCGGTGATACCGAGGAGACCGTGTCGATGGCCCGCGCCGCCGCCGACGCGGGCGCGGCGCTCGTCGCGGTGAGCTGCGGGGGAGCGCTGGCCGGCGTGGCCCGCGACGCGGGCGGACTGCACGTGCCGTGCCCGCCGGGCTACATGCCCCGGGCCGCGCTGGGCGCCCTCGTGGCGCCGATCGTCGTGACCCTCGGGCGCCTGGGGATGGTCGCCCACGGCGACCTCGACCTCGGCGAGGCCGTCGAGGTGCTGGCCCGGCGGCGCGAGACCTGCCGCCCCGATGTGCCGGCTCCCGCCAACCCGGCCCGTGAGATGGCGCGCCTCGTCGACGGGACCTTCCCGCTCTTCTACGGGGGTGGCGCCCTGGGCTCGGTGGCCGCCTACCGCTGGAAGTGCGACGTCAACGAGAACGCCAAGGCCCCCGCGTTCTGGGCCGCGTACCCCGAGCTCGACCACAACGAGATCTGCGGCTGGGGCCAGCACGGCGACGCCACCCGGCAGGTGATCAGCCTGGTGGAGCTCCGGCACGGCTTCGAGCACCCCCAGCTCGCCCGGCGCTTCGAGATCACCCGGGGCATCGTCGAGGAGGCGGTGAACCAGGTCCTGGAGGCCCGGGCCGAGGGCACCTCGCGCCTGGCGCAGCTCCTCGACCTCATGTACCTCGGCGACTGGGTGAGCTGCTACCTGGCGCTCGACGCCGGGGTCGACCCGGGCCCGATCGAGGCCATCGCCCGCCTCAAGGCCGCCCTGGCCGGTTGAGCCGGCCGGTGCTCGGCTAGCATCGCCGGGCTGGTCGGGCCCCTCGTGGCTGTCATCCGGTGATCCGGGCCGACTCCTCAGCGCTCCGGCGGGCGTGCTCGGTCGAGCGCGCCCGCACCCGTCACGCGCATTGGAGGAGACCATGATCGACTTCGTCCTCGACCCCGCCCAGTACAAGGTCGCCGACCTCTCGCTCGCCGCGTTCGGCCGCAAGGAGATCGACCTCGCCGAGCACGAGATGCCCGGCCTCATGGCCACCCGGGCCGAGTACGCCGACGCGCAACCGCTCCGTGGGGCCCGCATCACCGGCTCGCTCCACATGACCGTGCAGACGGCCGTCCTCATCGAGACGCTCGTGGCGCTCGGCGCCGAGGTCCGCTGGGCGAGCTGCAACATCTTCTCCACCCAGGACCACGCCGCGGCCGCGGTCGTGGTCGGCCCCGCGGGGACCGAGGCTTCGCCCCGCGGCGTGCCCGTCTTCGCGTGGAAGGGCGAGTCCCTCGAGGAGTACTGGTGGTGCACCGAGCGGGCCCTCGGCTGGCCCGACGGCGGTCCCAACATGATCCTCGACGACGGCGGCGACGCCACGCTGCTGGTGCACAAGGGCGTCGAGTACGAGAAGGCGGGCGCGGTGCCCGAGCCCTCGGAGTCCGACTCCGAGGAGTGGAAGGTCGTGCTCGACCTCCTGCGCCGCGGCCTCGAGCGCGACGCCGGCCGCTGGACGGCGGTGGCGTCGGGCATCCGGGGAGTCACCGAGGAGACCACGACCGGCGTCCACCGCCTCTACCAGATGCACGAGAACGGCCGGCTCCTGTTCCCGGCCATCAACGTGAACGACTCGGTCACCAAGTCGAAGTTCGACAACCTCTACGGCTGCCGGCACTCGCTCGTCGACGGCATCAACCGCGCCACCGACGTGATGATCGGCGGCAAGACGGCCGTGGTCTGCGGCTACGGCGACGTCGGCAAGGGCTGCGTCCAGTCGCTCCGGGGCCAGGGGGCCCGGGTCCTGGTGACGGAGATCGACCCCATCTGCGCGCTCCAGGCCGCGATGGAGGGGTACCAGGTCGTCACCCTCGAGGACGTGGTCGAGACGGCCGACATCTTCATCACCACCACCGGCAACTACAACATCATCACCGCCGGCCACATGGCCCGCATGAAGCACCAGGCGATCGTCGGCAACATCGGCCACTTCGACAACGAGATCGACATGGCCGGCCTGGCGCGGATGTCCGACGTGCGGCGGGTCAACATCAAGCCGCAGGTCGACGAGTACGTGTTCCCCGACGGGCACTCGGTCATCATCCTGGCCGAGGGCCGCCTGCTGAACCTGGGGTGCGCCACGGGCCACCCCAGCTTCGTGATGTCGAACAGCTTCACGAACCAGACGATCGCCCAGATCGAGCTGTTCACCCATCCCGAGCGCTACCCGCTGGGCGTCCACACCCTCCCGAAGATCCTCGACGAGAAGGTCGCCCGCCTCCACCTCGACGCGCTCGGCGTGAGGCTGACCCACCTCACGCCCGAGCAGGCCGACTACATCGGCGTGCCGGTCGAGGGCCCCTACAAGCCCGAGCTCTACCGGTACTAGGCGGCCCGCCCGGGGGGCGACCTCGGGGCCCGGGTCGCCCGGCTCGGATGTCGCAGGCCGCCGCTAGCTTCCCGGCGGTGAGCGCCGGTACCAACGCGGGTCGGTCGAGGGGAGGGCCGCGCGCCCGGCCGGTCGATCGGCTGGCGGCGCGCCTCTTCCCCTCGGCCTGCCCGGGGTGCGGGGCTCCGGGCGAACCGCTGTGCCCTGGGTGCGCCCGCGGCCTCGCCCGGGCCGTCCCGGCCCCGGCTCCGCCCGGTCTCGACCTCCTGGTGGCGCCGCTGTCCTACGAGGGCGCCGCCCGGGAGCTGGTGGCCCGGCTCAAGTACCGCAACGCCCGCCACGCCGTGGCGTTCCTCGCCGGGATCCTGGGCGCGGCCCTGCGCGAGGGGCCGGCACGCGAGGCGGTGATCGGGCCCGGGCGCGGGCCCGATCGCGGGCCCGATCGCGGGGGTGTCGTCACCTGGGTGCCGACCACCCCGGCCCGCCGCCGGGCGCGGGGCTTCGACCACGCCGAGCTCCTCGCCCGGGCCGTGGGACGCGAGCTGGGCCGGCCCGTGGTGCCGCTCCTGTCGCGGCCCCCCGGCCCGGCGCAGACCGGCCGACCGCGCGCCGAGCGGCGCCGGGCCGCCCCGTGCTTCGAGCCGTCCGGCGGCGGGTGGGTGGGTCCCGTGGTCGTCGTCGACGACGTCGTCACCACCGGGGCCACGCTGGGAGCGGCGGCCCGGACCCTGCGCCGGGCCGGGGCGACCGGTGTGGTGGGCGCGGTGGTGGCCCGCACCCCACCGCCGTGGCGACGGGAGCCGCGGTGACCCGGTCCGGCGTCGGGCGTCGCCGCAGAGGCCACCGTCCGGTCCGGCGCCCGTGGTCCCGGGCCGGGCAGCGGGGCCGGGGCCGGCCCGGTCCGTCCCTATACTCGGTGGTCCCGCCGCGGCGGGCCCGGACCTCAGGAGGTGGGGCGATCAGTACCGACAGCGAACGTCTCGTCGACGTGGCGATACGCGGCAAGAAGGTGGATCTGCCCGATACCGTGCTGGAGGTCGCCGAGGAGAAGGCCGGGCGCCTCGGCCGCTTCGCAAGCGACCTCAAGCGCGCCGAGGTGGAGTTCTCCGAGGTGGGGAACCCCCGGGTGGCCGACCGCTTCGTGTGCGAGATCACGGTGCGGTTGAAGGGCCACTTCGTGCGGTCGCACGCGTCGGCCCCCGACCTGCTCGCCGCTCTCGACGCCGCCCTCGACCGCATCGCCCAGCAGCTCGGGAGGCTCAAGGAGAAGCGCATCGACCGCTCCCGCGCCCGCCGGCGCCGCCCGGCCGCGGCCACGCTCCCGGCCGTCCCCGACCTCGACGAGGAGGCCGCCGAAGGCGAGGACGCCCTGGTGGTGCGCACCAAGCGGTTCGAGGTGAAGCCGATGCCCGTGGAGGAGGCCGCGCTCCAGATGGACCTCCTCGGCCACGACTTCTACCTCTTCACCAACGTCGAGAACGGGCGCGCGGCGGTGCTGTACCGGCGCCGCGACGGTCACCTCGGCCTGATCGAGCCCGCCGGCTGAGCCGGTAGCATCAGGGAACCCATGAGCGTCTTCTCGAAGATCCTGCACGTCGGCGAGGGCCGCAAGGTCCGGGCGGTGGAGTCCGTGGTGGCCGACGTGGCCGCCTTCGAGGACGACATGAGGCGCCGCTCCGACTCCGAGCTGCGCGCCGTCACCGCCGAGCTGCGCAACCGGCTCGTCGGTGTACCCGACGACAAGCTCGACGGCCACCTCGACGAGTTGATGCCCGAGGCGTTCGCCGCGGTACGGGAGTCCGCCACCCGCACGCTCGGCCAGCGTCACTTCGACGTCCAGATCATGGGTGGCGCCGCCCTGCACTTCGGCTGGGTGGCCGAGATGAAGACCGGCGAGGGCAAGACCCTCGTCGCCACCCTGCCCGCGTACCTGAACGCGCTCGCCGGCCGAGGGGTCCACCTCATCACCGTCAACGACTACCTGGCCCGGCGCGACGCCGAGTGGATGGGGCAGGTGTACCGCTTCCTCGGCATGGAGGTCGGGGTCGTGATCCCCGACATCGACGACTTCGACGCCAAGCGGACCGCCTACCGCGCCGACATCACCTACGGCACCAACAACGAGTTCGGCTTCGACTACCTCCGCGACAACATGGCCGGCAGCCGCGCCGAGCAGGTGCAGCGAGGGCACCACTTCGCCATCGTCGACGAGGTCGACTCCATCCTCATCGACGAGGCCCGCACGCCCCTGATCATCTCGGGCCGCGCCGACGACGCCCGCGACCTCTACGTCCGCTTCGCCAACGTGGCTCGCGGCCTCCAGCGCGACCGCGACTACGAGGTCGACGAGGCCAAGCGCACGGTCGTGCCCACCGAGGAGGGCATCCTCCGGGTCGAGAAGCTCCTCGGCGTCGACAACCTCTACGACCACGTCAACCAGAACTTCGTGCACCAGCTCCAGGCCGCGCTCAAGGCCAAGGAGCTGTTCAAGCTCGACGTCGACTACGTGGTGGCCGGTGGCGAGGTGAAGATCGTCGACGAGTTCACGGGGCGCATCCTCGAGGGTCGACGTTGGAGCGAGGGTCTGCACCAGGCGGTGGAGGCGAAGGAGCGCGTGCCCATCAAGGAGGAGAACCAGACCCTCGCCACGGTCACCCTCCAGAACTACTTCAAGATGTACGGCAAGCTCTCGGGGATGACGGGTACCGCCGTGACGGAGGCGGGGGAGTTCGCCCACACGTACGGCCTCGAGGTCGTGTCGATCCCGACCAACCGGCCGCTGATCCGGGCCGACGAGCCCGACCTGATCTACAAGACCGAGGAAGCCAAGTTCGGTGCCGTCGCCGACGACATCGCGCTGCGGCACGAGCAGGGCCAGCCCGTCCTGGTCGGCACGATCTCGGTCGAGAAGTCGGAGCTGCTCGGTCGCCTGCTGGAGAAGCGGGGCGTGCCGCACGAGGTCCTCAACGCCAAGCAGCACGAGCGGGAGGCCCACATCGTCGCCCAGGCCGGGCGTCCGTACGCCGTCACCGTGGCCACGAACATGGCCGGGCGGGGCGTCGACATCCTCCTGGGAGGCAACCCCGAGGGGTTGGCCGAGGCCGAGCTCCGGGCCGAGGGCCTGACCCGCGACGAGAACCCCGACCGCTTCGCCGAGCTCCTGGCCCGGGCCAAGGAGGAGTGCTCGGCGGCCGGCGACGAGGTGCGCGAGCTGGGCGGCCTCTACGTGCTCGGCACCGAGCGCCACGAGAGCCGCCGGATCGACGACCAGCTCCGCGGCCGGTCGGGCCGCCAGGGCGATCCCGGCGAGAGCCGGTTCTACCTGTCGCTCGAAGACGAGCTGATGCGGCTCTTCGCGTCCAACGCCATGAGCTGGGTCATGGGCAAGGCCTTCCCCGACGACGTCCCTCTCGAGGCGCGGATGGTCACGAAGGCCATCGAGCGGGCGCAACGCACCGTCGAGGCCCGGAACTTCGAGATCCGCAAGGACGTCCTCAAGTACGACGAGGTCCTGAACGAGCAGCGCAAGGTCATCTACCGGCGCCGCCAGCAGATCCTGGACGGCGGCGACATGCGCGACGAGACGCTCGACGCCATCGGCGGCGTCGTCACCGACACCGCCACGCGGTTCTGCATGGGCGACCTCTCCGAGGAGTGGGAGGTCGACGACCTCCTCGCCCAGATGCAGAGGGTCTTCCCCACTACGGCCACCCCGGAGGCGGTGCTGGCGTGCTCGGAGCCCGACGAAGTGGCCGAGCTGTTCCTCTCCGAGGCCACCGGGGTCTTCGCGGCGAAGGAGGCCGCGGTCGGCGACGAGATGATGCGCGAGATCGAGCGCCGGGTCCTGCTCTCGGTCCTCGACCAGCACTGGCGCGAGCACCTCTACGAGATGGACTACCTGCGCGAGGGCATCAACCTGCGCGCCATGGGCCAGCGCGACCCGCTGTCCGAGTGGCAGCGTGAGGGTTTCGACATGTTCGAGGCGATGATGGCCTCGGTCCGCGAGAACTTCGTCTCCTACATGTTCCACATCCAGGTCGTCGCCGACGAGGCCCCGGCCCGTCCGGCCCGGGCCCTGCGCTACTCCGCGCCCCAGGACCCGGTGCAGGGTTCCGGCGCCCTCGCGGCCGCCGCGGCCGTCCCCGGCGACGGGTCGGGCGGCGCGGGCCTGGCGGCGACGGCCGTCGCCGAGGCCGAGCCGGCGGCCAACACCCCGGTGCGCGTCGAGAAGGCGGCCGGCCGGAACGACCCCTGCCCCTGCGGGAGCGGGCGGAAGTACAAGCTCTGCCACGGGCGCCAGGCCTGA
>WBZR01002926.1_pt1 | contig 16583 bp, 12 predicted proteins | sample 5204231 | NCBI WGS metagenome assembly WBZR01 (sample SAMN12412403, study PRJNA552823) | activated sludge metagenome | isolation source: activated sludge from anammox sidestream of wastewater treatment plant... | place: USA: Virginia | collected 2017-08 | reverse complement strand
CGGGTATCGACCTCGGGATCGGCGCCTTCACCGAGCGCGATCGCGAATGCCTGGCGTTCGCGCTCGCGCACGGCGTCGATGCGGTGAGCCAGTCGTTCGTCGAGGGCGCCGCCGACGTCGACGCCGCGCGCGCGGCGGCGCGCGCCCTCGGCCACGAGCCCTTCGTCATCGCCAAGGTCGAGCGCGCGCGAGCGCTCGATCGCCTCGACGAGATCCTCGAGGCCGCCGACGGCGTGATGATCGCGCGCGGCGACCTCGGGGTGGAGGTGCCGATCGAGCGCATCGCGGTCGTGCAGAAGGAGGTCATACGGCGCGCCAATCGGCGGGCGAAGCCGGTCATCACCGCGACCCAGATGCTCGAGTCGATGACGACCTACCGCCTGCCGACGCGCGCCGAGGCGACCGACGTCGCCAACGCCATCCTCGACGGCACCGACGCCGTGATGCTCTCCGGCGAGTCGGCGCTCGGGGCCTTTCCGGTCGAATCGATCGCGATGTTGGCGCGAATCGCGACCGCGGTCGAGCCGACGCGGCGTCGGCTCACGGTCGCCGAGATGTACGCCGGCGTCGATCTCCGCGACCGGCTCCTGCCCGAGCACCTCGCCCTCCTCGGCATCGAGGCGAGCGTCGAGTACCGGAGGCCCGCCGCCATCTTCGCGCGCACGGACGACGGTGCCTCGGCCCGCCGCCTCGCCGCTTTCCGCCTCCCGGTCTGGACGGTCGCCGTCAGCGACGACGTCCGCACCACGCGGCAGCTGCTCTTCTCGTGCGGCGTCGTCCCCGTCCACCTGCCCGCGGCCCCGGCGGCGTGGAACGCCTTCGTTCGCGAGTGGCTCGGCGAGCACGATCTCCCCGGCGACTTCGCCGTGCTCACGCAGCGGACGGAGGCCGAGGGAAACCACCGCGTCGACTTCATCGACCGGTAGCGGCGCTACTGCGGCACCACGCCCACCCGGACCTCGTTCGACGCCGCCGGCAGGGTCACCAGCGTGCCGTCGTCGCCGAGGATCCAGCCCTCGGGGCGCACCCCGGCGACGCCGCGCAGGAACACCTTCGCGATCAGGGCGTTCGGGGGGGGCGGGTTCAGATGGTACATCACGAGCAGGCGCACGCCGGCTTCGTTGGCGGCTTCCGCCGCCTCGACCGGCGTCGAGTGGTAGCTCGGGATGTCGCGCATGATCTTGGTGACGCGCTCGCGGCCGGCGGCAGCCGCCGCTTCGCCGACCATGGCGATCAGGTGATTCGCCTGGGCCTCGTGGACGAGGACGTCGGCGCCGCGCGCCGCGGCGACGAGGGCGGGGCTCTTCGCGGTGTCGCCGCTCACGACTACCGACCGGCCACGGTAGTCGAAGCGATAGCCGTAGGCGGGCGTCACCGGCTCGTGGTTCACCGCGAACGCGGTCACGAGGAGCCCGTCTTCCTCGAGCACCGTGACCGGTGGCTCGTTCGGCCGCGCCACGACCGGAAGCGCGCGCATGCGCTCGACCTCGGGCGGCAGGAAATCGGCGCCGTGGTGGGCGACGCGATACTGCGTGTCGAGCGCGTAGGCTTCCTGGAAGCCCGCGACGACGCGCTCGACGCCGGGGGGGCCGTAGACGCGCAGCGGCGCCGCGCGGCCGGCGGCCCAGGTCTGAAGGTTGAGCTCGCCGAGCTCGGCGATGTGGTCGGAATGAAAGTGCGTGGAGAAGACGGCGCCGATGCGCGCGCCGTCCACGCGCATCAGCGCCAGGCGATTCCACGACTGCGGGCCGGTGTCGACGACCCAGAATCTGCCGGCGGCGAACACCGCGACGCACGCCTTCGCGCGCGTCGGGTGCGGCAGCGGGGCGTCCGAGCCGCAGATGGCGACGCGCAGCGCGTCGTCGGCGAGGAGCGCGTTGCCGCTCTGCGCGATCAGGCGCGGGATCATGCGCCGCAGCACGGCGTCCTGGAGCGTCGCCGAGCGCCAGAGAACGGCGAGCGCTGTCGCTCCGACCAGCAGGAGTCCGACCGTGAGTCGGAGGAGTCGTCGCATGGCGCGTCCTCCTACCGGGTCGCCGCCGCCAGCGCCATTACGCGAGGAGCGCGCGCGCGCGCTCGATCATCCAGCACGCCGCGAGGGACCCCATGGCGTAGGTGGGCACCGCCTCGGCCCAGGCGGGAAGGCGCGCGACGACGGGGCGCGCGACGGTGCGGAGCGCGAGCACCGCCAGTACGAACGCGAGCTGTCCGAGCTCGATGCCGAGGTTGAAGCCGAGCAGCGCGAGCGGCACGGCGCCGGCCGGGAGCCCGGCCGCGCGGAGCATGCCCGCGAAGCCGAGCCCGTGGAGGAAGCCGAAGGCGAGCGCCATGAGCCAGGGCCGGCGGCGCATGCGCATCGCGGTCGCGGGGCCACCGGGCCGATCGCGCCGCTCCGGACGCGCGAGTTCGACGGCGAGCACGAAGATGCTGAACGCGATCAACACCTCGACGGGCGCCGGCGGCACGCGTGCGACGTCGAGGATGGCGAGCGTCAGCGTGGCGCTGTGGCCGAGCGTGAACGCGGTGATCGTCGCGACCAGGCGCCGCCAGCCGCTGGCGAGCAGGAGGAGGCCGAAGACGAAGAGCAGGTGGTCGTAGCCGGTCAGGATGTGGTCGACCCCGAGGCCGACGTAGCGACGCGCGACGTGGAGCGCGGTGTCGCGCGCCGGTACGACGAACCGCGCGTCGCGCGCCCGCAGGACCGCGTCGATCGTGCGTCCGTCGGCGAGCGCGAGATGCAGAAGGGCGTCGGTCTTGGCGCCGCCGAGCCCGTCGACGCCGAGGGTCGCGCCGACGAGGCCCGTCCCGCCGCACGCGACCGTCCAGCGCGACGTGAAGCTTTCCGTCGTCTCGTCGACCGCCGGTGGACCGCTGGCGGCGCATGTCGGCGGCAGGACCGGACGGAGCTCCGCGCCGATGAGGCGGAGCGTCGGAATCTTCCACGTGACCGCGAAGACGCCGGGCGCCGCTTCGCGGAGCTCGAGGAGGGCAGGCGAGAGCGCGTGCGCGCCGACGGGCGGGGGGGCGGCGGCGGGCGCGCCGAGCTCGAGGAGCAGCGCGAGCGCGAGGGGCCGGACGATCCGGGCGCGCCACGACGCGATGCCGCGCCGGGCCGCGCCGCGTTCCGAGCCGGCGGCGCACCCGACGAGCGCGCGGCTATCCGGCATGCTCGTCCTCCACCCGGACGACGTACGCGGCGCGGAGCTCGTCCATCATGTGGGCGAGGTACCGGTCGCGGCGCTCGGCGCGCCAGGCGCGGAGCACCCGCGAGCGGACGGCGTCGAGCGGCGGCAGGTCGCCGGCGCGCTGCGCGCTCACCCGGACGAGGTGGAGGCCGTACGGAGAGCGGATCGGCTCCGACCAGGTGTCGGGGGGGAGCGCGAGCGCCGCCGCCGCGAAGGCGTCTCCGAACGTCTTGGCGAGCTCGGCGCGCGAGACGCCGCGGAACGCGCCGCCGGCGACGAACGGGTCTCCGAGGCGGGCGGCGGCGGGGTCGACGCGCTCGGTGCGCAGGCGTGCGAGCAGCGCCCGCGCGTCCGCTTCGAGCGCGGCGCCGCGTGTCGTTGCGTTCAAGAACACCTGCGTCAAGGTGACGGCGTCGCTCCGCCGATAGCGCGCCGGCCGCCGCGCCATGAAGGCGACGAGCTCGCGATCGAGCGCCTCGCCCGTCGGCTCGTCCTGCGTGCTCGCAGCCTTGGCGAGGAGCCGCATCTTGGTGACGAGGGCGTTGCGGACGACGACGTCGTCCTTGTCGAGCCCGAGCGCGACGCCGCGCCGGTAGGCCGCCTCCGCGTCGCCTGCCGCCTCGCCATAGAGGAAGCGCACCTTCTCGACGATGCGCCAGCGGACGGCACCGTCGCCGCGGTCGAGGCCGAGCACCAGCGCCTCGCGGTAGAGCATCTCCTCGTCGGCGGCGCGGGCGACGAGCGCGCGCAGTTCCTCGGGTGACGGGGGCCCGAGACTCCGCGCGTAGTCGTCGCGGATCTCGGCGACTCGCGCCGCCGAGATCACGATCGGATCGCGTCCGTGGGTAGCGCCCGGAGGGCTCGTCGCCGCCTGGAGCGCCGCGAGCCCGGCCCCGAGCACGAGAAAGTGCAGCGCCGGCAGGCGAGCTCCGACGCCGACGACGCGACCGACGGCGGCGTACACGGGCGGCTAGCGCGACGCCTCGAGCGTCCCGCGCCGCCCGTCCCAGACGCGGCCGTCGGTGCGGTCGTAGGCGCCGCTCGCGAGCCGGACGTCCATGCGGTGCGTCGTCGTCTCCGCGTTCGAGAGGTCGAGCCGCGCGGTGTGGAGCGTCAAGGTCGCGGTGCCGTGCTTGTTGATCCTGAGGCGCGCCTTCTTGACGCCGTCGATGCCGGCGGCCGGGTCGTCGTAGAGGTAGCTCCGTCCCGGGCTGCGCGTCTCGAAGGCGCCGGCGGGAAGCGTCGCGGTGTAGACGACGTCGTCGTCCGCCACGGTCACGGTGAGGCCGTTCGCGACGACGTCGAGCTCGGCCGGCAGCCGCCCGATGGTGAGCTTGAGCCGCAGCCGGTCGGTCGCGAGCGCCTTCCCGAACCGGAGCCTGCCCTTCGTGCCGAAGCGCTCCGGCTGGTAGTAGATCGGCGAGGTCCAGGCGCGCTCCTGGATCGTGTCGTCGGCGAGGCCGAGGCAGCACTCGCGATAGATGGTCGGGACCGACCCGAAGTCGGCGCAGTCGACGTTCAGGGAGTTGCAGAGCCGCTTGCTCCAGCGGCACACCGGGTTCTCGAGCACGCGGGCGTAGTAGAAGGCGCGCTCCTCGGGACGGAACGACGGGTCCTGCCAGACGCTGCAAAGCGACGAGGCGCCCGCGCCCGTCGGCGTGCAGGTGGCGAGATCGACGCCCGCCTTGCCGTGGGCGTCGCCCGCGACCTCGAAGACCCGCTCGTGCACCTGGCCGTCCGTGTCGGCCCAACCCTTCACGATCTGGATGCGCTGGAGCGGGGTGCTCGGCTCGCCGTTGCCGCCGGGATCCTGCATCGCCATGACTGCGAAGCGCGGGCTCCGCCGGCCGAGCGCGGGTCCGATCTCTCCGCCCATCGGTACGCCGTGCGTGTAGCCCTGCTCGACGAAGGCGGGATCCTCGCAGGCGCCCTTCGGGGGATGTCCCCCGAAGAAGCGGACGATCGGCCGCGTGCCGCTCGTCGCGTACGCTTCGCGCCGCCGCATGGCCGCGAAGAGCGCGTCGCGCGAGTTCTCCTCCGCCCACAGGACGGCGAGGCCGCCGCCGTTGGTGACGATGCCGCCGGGCGCGATCTTCGAGAGGATGTTTTCGGCGCTGCCGTCGCGCACGCCGAGGTGTCCGGTGGTGCCGAAGTCGGCCTCGACGACGCCGCCGGCGAGGCTCGAGTGGCCGTCGGTGCCGCCGACGAAGCCGAGCGCGAAGGGGTTGGCGCCGAGCGCGTCGTTCAGGCGCAGACCCTCCATGAGGGCGTTGCGGACGAAGTTCCGCGCCGGCAGCGGCTGGTCCTTGATCGTGTTGGCGAAGAGCTGCTGGCGCTGCAGCTGCTCGAAGCCGCAGAGCTCGTCGTTCGGCGAACTCGAGGGCTGACACTCCGAGCTGCCCTTCTGCTGGAAGACCTCGACGAGCGGCTCGTGGCCGGCACGCCGCTCGGCGTCGGCGCGCGCGAGCGGCGAGCCGTCGCCGTTCGCCGACTCGAACATGAGGCCGCCGCTCACGTTCGAGTTGTGCGGAATGGACACGAAGTCGCAGTTGCCGGGGGCGTCCAGGCAGTCGGCCTCGAGGACGCCGAAGAGGCCCTCGACGAGGGGCTGCTCGTAGTAGCTCGTCGGCAAGGCCGGTACCTCGGCGTTCCGGAAGATGATGTTGCGGTGCAGGTTGAAGCCGTCGAGGTTGTTCGTCCACTCGTAGGCGGGAAAGGTCGTGAAGGCGCAGGCGTCGGTGCGGTCGTAGAACTCCTCGGCGGCGTCGAGCGCGTCCTGCCACACGAGCGCCGCTTGGGTGAGGCAGTTCACGTTGCTCGGTCCGCAGAGGCCGAACCGCATCGGGTTGGCTGCCTGGATCGTCAGCGCGAACGCGATCACGACCGCCGGGAGCGGCGCGGTGATGCCGTCGGGCGGGCTCGCGAGCTCGGCGCGGGCGTCCTGGCACATCGGATCGTCGTAGCCGGGCAGGCCCGCGGTGAGGCAGGTGCGGATCTCGCCGAGGAACTCGGAGTGGTCGGTGACGGCGGTGAAGTCGAGCGGCCGGCGGAGCTGCGCGAAGCGGGTCGGCAGATCCATCGCGTCGTAGGGAGGAAGGCCGATCTGCTCGCCGCGTGCGAAGCGGTAGGCGTCGCGCGGGGTCGTGCGCACCCGGACGAATGCCGCATCGCCGGAAAAGCTCGTGTGAATGTGGGTCTCGCCGAAGAACGGGCTCCGCAGCGGGTTGTAGCTCGCGCAGTCGGCCCGGGCCTCGCTGCGCACCCAGTCCTGCGGCGGTGGCTCCGCGACCGCCGCATCCGCGACCGCGAACGCGAGGCACGCAGACGCTGCGAGGATGCCCGAACGTGGGGGGCGGCGCATGGAAGATCCTCCTCGGAGGCGACGATTCGGCACGGGACTCGGCAGATCTAGGAGTCTCAGGACGATCGTCCAACGTCAAGACGATAACGATCGGGCAGCGAGGTTTCGACCTCCGCGAGGATCTCGATCTCGGGAGAGGCTCCTCAATGGCCGCCGCGCCCGGTCTGGGATCGCCGAGGCGTATGCGCTACGCCGACGCCACGGAGGGGGCGGCCATGAGCGAGGCGAGCGGCGCGACGCGGGGACGGATCCGACGGCAGGGGCCGGCCGTCGCCGGCGGCGTTGTGCGGGCCTGGCCCTGAGGCGGTGGCGCCGTGCCGCCGCCGCGTCTGGCGCTCTGGGGGTCGGAGCTCTCGCCGTTCGCGCTCAAGGTGCGGGCGTGTCTCGATTGGGCGGGGCTCGCCTACGAGTGGCTGCCCGCCGAAGGCGGGCGCCTCCGTAACCTGCGCGTGAACTGGACGATCGAGCGCGCCAAGCGCGCTCGATCGGTCGAGCGCCACCCGCGCCTGGACCCGCTCGACGAGTATCCGCTCGTGCCGTTCCTCGTGGTCGACGACCGGCGCGTGCTCTACGACTCGTCGGCGCTCGCGCAGTGGATCGACGATCGCCTTCCGGCGCCGCACGGCCGCCTCGTGCCGACCGACCCCGCGGTCGCGTTCGTGGCGCGTCTCGTCGACGAGGCCCTCGACGAGCTCGGCCTCTACCTCGCGCACCACAATCGCTGGGTGCTGTCCGCGACCACCAACGACGCCGGCGCGCGGCTCGCGCGCGAGTTCCGCCGCGTGCTGCCGCCCGGTACGGGCCGGATCATGGCGCGCCATTTCTCCGAGCGGCAGGTGCGCCGGCTGCCGTACCTCTTCAGCGTCGCGCCGGCGGGCTTCGCGGTCGGACTGCGTCCGGCGTTGACGCCGCCCGCGCCCGCGGGGTTCCCGCCGACCCACGCGCTCCTCGCCGAGACGTGGGCGGCGCTCCTTTCGAGCCTCGAACCCGTGCTCTCGCGGCGGCCCCATCTCCTCGGCGACGGGTTCACGATCGCCGATGCCGGCGTCTACGGGCAGCTCGCGATGAACCTGAAGGATCCGGACGCGGCCGCCGACATGCGCGCGCGCGCGCCGGGGACCGTCGCCCGGTTGGAGGCGATTCGCGATCGCCGGCATGCGGGGGCGGGCGGCGCTCCGGGGCTGCCGCCCGATCTGGCGCCGCTCCTCGACGTCGTCGCGCGGACGTTCGTGCCCCTCATGCAGCAGAACGCGCGCGCGTACGAGGAGGCGCGCGCGCGCGGCGAGACGCTCTTCAACGAGCGGGCGTTCGACCGCGGCCGGGCGCTCTACGACGGAACGCTCCTCGGTCATTCCTTCCGCGCGGTCGTGAAGACCTTCCAGGTACGCGTCTGGCGCGACCTGTGCGCGGCCTGGCGGGCGCTCGATGCCGACGCCCGCGGGCGCCTGCGGCCGCTCCTGGCCGGCGCATCGTTCGAGTCGACGCCCCCGCGCCTTCCATGACAGGCCGCGAGCTCCCGGCGTCGCGGGGCGGTCGGGACGGGTCGCGGACGTGAATCTCGCGAAGTGGGATTGGCGAGCGGTCGCCGGCGCGGCATGATCCCACGGCCCGGGCGATCCGCCCGGCGGTGGAGGACGATGCGCGTACGACGGTTCCTGGCGGCGGCGGGTGTGGCGGCGATCGTGGCCGGTGGCGTCGAAGTGCCGGCGGTGCGGGCCGCGGTAGACGTTCCGGTCGAGAAGACGACGCTCGCGAACGGCCTTACGGTGCTGGTGCACGAGGACCGCGATCTCCCGGTCGTGAGCCTCTACATCTTCTTCCGCACCGGCTCGCGCAACGAGCGGCCCGGCATCACGGGCATCTCGCACCTCTTCGAGCACATGATGTTCAACGGCGGCGAGCACACCGTCGGCAAGTTCGACGAGATCATCGAGGGCAACGGCGGCTCGACCAACGGCTACACGACGCGCGACTTCACCGTGTACCTCGAGAGCTTCCCGCCGCCCGCGCTCGAGCGGGTGCTGTGGCTGGAAGCCGACCGCATGCGCGCCCTCGCCCTCACCGAGAAGAACCTCGAGCAGGAGCGCGGCATCGTGAAGGAGGAGCGGCGCCTGCGCACCGATGACGATCCCGAGGGCACGATGTACGAGCAGCTCTATCTCGCGGCCTACGAGGCCAGCACCTACCGCTGGGGGCCGATCGGCTTCATGGCCGACATCGGCGCGATCGGACTCGACGACGCACAGCGCTACTTTCGCACGTACTACGCGCCGAACAATGCGATCGTGGTGCTGGCCGGCGCGATCGCCCCGCGCGCGGGTTTCGCGCTCGTCGATCGGTATTTCGGCGATATCCCGGCGCAGACGCCGCCGCGGCCGGTCGTGAACGTCGAGCCGCCGCAGCGCGGGCCGAAGGCCGTCGAGTACCACAAGGTCGCCGAGCTGCCCTCGGTCGCGATCGGCTACAAGGCCGTGAACGCCCGCCATCCCGATCGCCCGGCGCTCGATGTCCTGCAGACCATCCTCGGCCACGGCCAGAGCTCGCGCCTCCATCGCGCCATCGTCCGCGAGAAGGAACTCGCGAGCGGCGTCGACGTGAGCTTCAACTGGGGTATCGACCCGGAGCTCTTCTGGTTCTCGGGACAAGCGCGTCCCGGCAAGAGCGCCAAGGCGCTCGCGCAGGCGATCGAGGTCGAGGTCGCCAAGCTCCGCGACCGTCCGCCCGACGAGCGCGAGCTTCGGAAGGCCAAGAACCTCCTCCAGGCCGACTACGTGCGCGGGCTGAGCTCGATCTCCGGCAAGGCCAACCAGCTCGGTTTCTACGAAGTCGTGTTCGGCGACTATCGCGAGATGTTCGAGGAGACGCAGCGGGTCGAGGCGGTGACGGCGGCCGACGTGCAGCGCGTGGCGCGCGCCTACCTGGTGCCGAGCGGGCGGACGACCGTCGAGCTCGTGCCCGAGCGGCCGAACGCGGGGGCGCCGCCGCGGCTCTCCGGCGCGCCCGTCGGCGCGTCGGTCCCGGGGGTGATGCGATGATGCGCCCGGCCTCGCGCGGGATGCACGCCGCCCTCGCGCTCGCGTGCGCGGTGCTCGCGACCGTCGGGTGCGCGCCGCGCGGCGCGCTGTTCGGCGCGCGCCGCGTGACGCCGCCCCCGATCGGGCCGCCGGCGGCCGCGGTCACGATGCCGAGGGTCGTCGAGCGCGTGCTCGCGAACGGCCTCACGGTGCTCGTCTCGGAGTACCACGCGCTGCCGATCATGCGCTTCCACCTGCTGCTCCCCGGCGGTGCGGCGTACGATCCACCCGGCAAGGAGGGCGTCGCCGAGCTCACGGCGGCGCTGCTCGACCAGGGCACGACCCGGCGCGGCGCCGAGGAGCTCGCGCGCGAGGTCGAGTTTCTCGGTGGCCGGATCGGAGCCGAGGCCGGCACCGACTTCTCCACGGTCGCGGGCGAATTCCTGAGCAAGGATTTCGACGCCGGGCTGGAGCTCTTCAGCGACGTGGTGTTGCACCCCGCCTTCCGCGTCGACGAGCTCCAGCGCGCGCAAGGACTCATGCTCGCGGGCATCGTCTCGGGACGCGACAACCCGGCCTCGGTCGCCGAGGTCTGCTACGCGCGATGGCTGTACGGCGCGCATCCCTACGGGCACCTTTCGCGCGGCGCCGAGGAGAGCGTACGTCGCCTGGATCGCTCCGACGCGCAGGGGTTCTACGCGCGCCACTATGTGCCCGACCACGCGATTCTCGTCGTGATCGGAGACGCGCCGACCGCCGACATCCTCGCCGGGGTCGAGCGCGCCTTCGGCGCGTGGAAGCGGGGAGGGGCGGCGGTTGACGCGCCGGCGGCGCCGGCGCGCGTCAGCGGCCGGCGCATCCTGCTCGTCGACAAGCCCGACGCGACCCAGGCCCACCTCCGCATCGGCAACGTGGCGATCGCCCGCACCGATCCGAGCTACGTCGCGGCCACCGTCACCAGCACGATCCTCGGCGGCGGGTTCGGAGCGCGGCTCGTCGAGGAGCTGCGCGTGAAGCGGAGCCTCACCTACGGCGCCTGGAGCGGCTTCGCCGCGCGCAAGGCGCCCGGAGATTTCCGGGTCGGGACGTTCACCAAGGTCGAGACGACGGGCGAGGCGCTGCAGGTCGCGCTCGACGTACTCGACGGCTTTGCGGCGAAGGGTGCGACGGCCGAGGAGCTGGCGCGGGCGCAGAGCCTCATGACCGGCCAGTTTCCGAAGCAGCTCGAGACGCCGGGCGCCGTCGCCGGGAAGCTCGCGGAGCTCGCGGGCTTCGGACTCCCGCGGAGCGACCTGGAGGCCTATCCGGCGCGCGTGAACGCGACCTCGCTCGCGGACGTGGCGGACCTGGCGCGACGCTGGACGCCGACCGCCGACGCCGCGATCGTCGTCGTCGGTCCGGCCGACCGGATCGCGCCGCAGCTCGCGAAATTCGGGACGGTGGAGCGGACCACTCCCGCCGGCTGCGAAGGACCGAGGGCGCCGACCGCGGCGGGGCGTTGAAGGCGGGGAGCGCGCCGGCGCGCGCGGGCTCCCAGCGGCGCGAATCGGCGGCGGGAGAATTCCGGGGATGAGGAATCGAATTGCGGTAAAGCCGGGCGATTGCGGACCGGCACGGCGTGTGCTGGCGTCCCCGACATGCGCGATGCCCCGCTCGAGCTGAACGAGAGCCACGCCGCGGCCGTCCGAAGTCACCCCGACCGCTTCCGGCGCCCGGTGGCCGAGGCGTACGACGTCGTGGTGGTCGGCGCCGGGCCCGGGGGCCTCGTCGCCGCGGCGCTCGCGGCGCGCGCCGGCAAGCGCGTGCTCGTGCTCGACGGCCACTACGTGGTCGGCGGCAACGCCACGGTGTTCCGGCGCAAGCGCTGGGAGTTCGACGTCGGCATCCACTATCTCGGCGATTGCCAGCCGGGCGGTCTGATCCCGCGCATCCTGGAGGCGTGCGGGGCACCCGGAGTGCGGTTCTTGCCGATGGATCCGGAGTTCGAGCAGCTGAGCTTCCCCGACTTTGAGTTCTGCATCCCGCGCGACCGCGCCGAGTTCGAGAAGCGGCTGCTGGCCAGGTTCCCCGCCGAGGCCCGCGGCATCCGCCGTTGGTTCCGCTTCCTCCGGCAGGTCGAGCGCGTCACGACCGCGATGTCCTCGGGGGCGCGCTGGCGGGAGATCCTCGCGGTGGTGCGCTCGCCGCTCGTCCTGCGCTACGGCCGCGGACCCCTCGGGCGGTTGCTCGACGCCTGCACGCGCGATCCGCGGCTCCGCGCCGTGCTGACGGCGCAGAACGGCACCTACGCCATCGACCCGGAGCGCGTGTCGGCAGTGCTGCACGCGGGATTGCAGAACCACTATTTTGTGAGCGGCGGCTGGTATCCCGAGGGCGGGGCGCAAGTCCTCGCCGACCGCCTGGCGGAGGCGATCGAGGCGGCGGGCGGCGAGATCCGCCTGCGCTCGCGTGTGCGTCGCATCCACGTGGAGAGCGGCCGCGCGACCGGCGTGACCTTCGACAACAAGCATCTCGGGACGGTCCGGGTGGCGGCGCCGATCGTCGTCAGCAACGCCGACCTGAAGCGTACCGTCCTGGAGCTCGTCGGCGCCGAGCATTTCTCCGCCGAGTTCGTGGAGCGCGTGCGACGATTCGAGATGGCGCTGCCGCTCTTCGTCGTGTTCCTCGGGCTCGACGTTCCGCCCGAGCGGTTGCCCTACGGCAACGTCAACCGCTGGTGGTTCGGCGACTACGACTTCGGGGCGGCCTACGCGCAAGTCACCCGCGGCGAGATGCCGGACGTCCCGTTCCTCTACGTCGCGACCGCGTCGCGCAAGGACCCGGCGAACCCGCGCATCGCGCCCCCCGGGCACACGAACCTCCAGCTGATGACGATCGCCCCGCCGCAGCCCGCCTTCTGGGGCGTGAGCGAGGAGACGGTGGCGGACGGGACGTACGAGGCGAACGAGGGCTATCAAGCGGTGAAGCAGGCGCTCACGGAGCGCCTCATCGCCGCCGCCGAGCGGATCGTCCCTGGTCTCGGCGCGCACATCGTCTATCGCGAGGCCGCGACGCCGCTCACCCATACGCGCTACACCGGCTCGACCGGCGGCACCTCCTACGGCATCGCGGCGACTCCCGGACAGTTCCTCGAACGTCGTCCGGGCGCGGCGACCCCGATCGAAGGGCTCTTCCTCGCCGGCGCCTCGACGCGCGCCGGGCACGGCATCGTCGGGGCGATGACCTCCGGGGTGCAGGCGGCTGACCGCATGCTCGGGGAGGGCTCGGCCGCCCGCATCCTCGGATCGCGTCGCCGATAGGGAGCGTCCGCGGGGTCGCGCTGCCGACCCCGCGGACGGCAGCGCTTCAGTCGTCGTCGAGGCGCAGGTTCTGGGCGATGTCGAGCGTCCCGACGACCGGTAGCGTCACGTCCATGTTGACGTTCGGGGCGACGATGCTCGCCGGACCGTTCTCCGTCCATGTGCCGCAGTCGAAGGGCTTGCCCGCTACCGTCAGGGACGTCTGCGCGCCGCCCTGGCGCGGGTTCAGGATCGTGCTCTTGGAGACCGCGGTCGTGAGCGCCGTCTCCACCGGTGGGGTCGTCGTGTAGTCGGCGTCCTCGCACGGCGTGACGCCGTCCGACGTCATCGCCGGCGTCGCGAGCACGCGGATCACGGCCGCGCCTGCGCCGGAGTCGCCGGAGCCGACGCCGATCGTGAGCGTCGGCGTGCCGTTCGCGCCGAGCCCGGCGCTGTCGACGACGAGGTTCACGTCGTAGTTGGTGCCGCCGTCGCAGTCGATCTCGCCGGCGTGGGCGGGATCCTGCTCGATGCGGACGCAGGCGCGTCCGGCGCCGGCGATCGAGGGAACGCTCGCCCCGATGTAGGCCGTCGCCGTCAGATAGAGCGCCGTCTTGCCGTTCGCGTCGGGAATGCCGGCCGCGAGGTGGAGCGGCCCGGGGTTGAAGTTGCCCTGGGTGCCGTTGTTGATGCCGAAGGTCGGGGTCACGGCGAGCCAGCTCGACTCGCCGTCGTCGGTCACGGTCGCGGCCGACGGACCCGGGGCGACGCTGAAGTCAAGCGGGCCGAGGAGCGTGCCCGTGAGGCAGGTGCAGCCGAAGCAGGTCTCGCCGGGGCCGCACTGCGCGTCCGATTCGCAGGTCTCGCCCGCGACGGGGTCGACGATGTCGTCGCCGCAGCGCCGGAGCGTGCAGTCGGTGCGGCAGGCGGCGTCGGGCGCGTCGGAGTTGGCGGCGCCGTCGTCGCATTGCTCGCCGGCGCTCACGACGCCGTCGCCGCAGAAGAGTTCGGGGCAGTGCAGATCCTGGCCGGGGTTCTCGCGGCCCGGCGAGTCCGAGAACTCCGTGCAGGTGAGGTCGAAAAGGCCTGCATCCGTGCAGCTGCCGGAGAGGTCCCACTCGGCGGTCGCGACGGCGCGACCGACCTGGGAACGCTTCTCGAACGAGACGCCGGTCTTGAAGCCCTGGTCGACGCCCGCGCTGTACGGCGTCACCTGGAAGAGCGGCCCGAAGGTGCCGACGCCGGGCACGACGCCCTCGTAGCTCACCGCGTCCGCGAGCCCCCCTTGGGGGTCGAGGAGCAAGATGCCGTCGGGGCATTGCCATCCGTTCTCGTTCAAGAAATTGCCGTTCTGGAGGTTCGTCTCGGTGTTCGGCGCCGGCAGCACGAGATCGCACTCGCCAGCGGTGACGTGGCGTGCCGAGGTGTAGCTGAAGCACGCGACCACGAACCCGATGCCGAGCCCGGTGTCGTCGGGCACGATCGTGCCGTCCGGGATCACCGACGTGAAGTTGGCGTTGCCGGTCGTGACCCCGACGAAATTCGTGAAGGCGCAGCCGCTGTTGCCTTCGACCGCCACGATCGCGTAGCCGCCGAGGTCGGTCCCGGCGGGTGCTGCGATCTCGACGAACTCGTCGCGGTCGATGTTCCCTCCCTGGGCGATATCGTCGTAGTCGAACTCGTTGATCCATGGCTTCACCGTGGCGCCGACGCACGTCGCGCCGACGCAGACGTCGCCGCTCGTGCAGAGGTTCCCGTCGCTGCACGGACCGCCGTCTTCCGCCGTGCAGGCGGCGGAGCAGCAGTCGCCGTCGGCGAGGTTGCCGTCGTCGCACTGCTCGCCGGGATCGGCGATGCCGTCGCCGCAGGCCTCGACCGTGCAATCGGCGCGGCAGCCGTCGCCCGGCGTGGCGTTGCCGTCATCGCACGCCTCGGTGCCGGACGTGACGCCGTTGCCGCACGCGGTCGGCGTGCAGTTGGCGTCGCAGCCGTCACCGCTCGTGAGGTCGCCGTCGTCGCAGGTTTCGTTCGGATCGACGATGCCGTCGCCGCAGATCGGCTGGCACGCGATCGTCGGGCCCTTGCCGCCGATCCGGGTCGCCTCGTTGGCTTTGAAGGTCGTGAAGCGGCCGCAGTAGCGCGCCGCTCCGATCCCGAGCCGCACCTCCGCGAAGGCGACGGGACCGGTGAGCGGCGAGAGCGCGGCGCCCTTCATCTTGATGGCGAGCTTCCCGCCCTTGTAGGTGACGCGCTGGACGCCGCCCGCGGCGCCGTTCTTGTCCTTGTACGCGAAGCCGCCCCCGGAGATCGACCAGTTGGCGCACGGCAGGCTGATCTCCGCCTTCACCTGGGTCGACGACGAGAGCCGCAGCGTCGAGGTCGCGGGGCAGAGGGGATTCGCGAGAGCGTAGAGCTCGGGATCCTTCACGAAGCTGATGGTCGTGGAGGGCGACTTGCCGGGCTTGGCCTTGACGTTGAGCGTCCGGCCGCCGACGAGCGTCGTCTGCGCCGCCGCGGGGGAAGCCAGGAGCAGGCAAAGCGCGAGCGTGGGTCCGAACAGGGCGCGCGAGTCCATGGGAAAACCTCCGTCGGCGAGCGTTCGCGGGTGCCTAGGGGGAACTGGCCGATCAGTCAAGACGCACCTCGTCATGCGCCCGGGGTCGAACCGGCCCTCGCGCGCGTCCGGCCGCGATAGCGCAGGATGCGCGCCGGCACGCCGGCGACGATCGCGAGCGGGGGAACGTCGCAGGTCACGACCGCGGCCGCGCCGATCACGCTGCCGCGCCCGATGGTGACGCCCGGCATGACGACCGCGTTCACGCCGACGTCGGCGCCGCGCTCGATGCGTACGGGCTCGGCGTCGACGTCGGCGTCGATCACGGGCGGGTCGAGGGGCGGCCCGGCGTGCGCCGAGCCGAGGATGCGCACGCCGGGGCCGATGGCGACGTCGTCCTCGAGCACGAGATCGCGGGCGTCGAGGTAGGCCTGCGGCCCGATCCAGACGCGCGTGCCGATGCGGCAGGTTCCGCCGCTCCGTCCCTGGAGATGCGCGTGCGCGCCGATGAAGACGCCGTCGGCCACCTCGAAGGTCTCGGCGTGCACGAAGCCGACGCCGGCCTCGACGCGGACGCCGTCGCCGACGCGCACGGCCAGGGCGCGCAGCAGCGCGCGCCGCATGCGCGCGTCGAAGTCGCTCGCGCCGTCGACGAAGCGGCTCCAGAGCTCGGCGATCGCCTTCGGCGTCATCGTCGCGCGGAGGTGGGCCGCGAGCCCGCGCTCGAACTCGGCGTCGGGAGCGATCGGCCGACGCGCGTGGCGCGCCGGGAGGCGCGAGGCCGGCGTGGGGCGCGGGCTCACCCGGGCGCCTCTGCGGACCGGCGGCCCGCCGCGTAGAATGCGACCGCGTCGCGGATCGCGGCTTCGACGGGCCGCGGTGTCCAGCCGAGCTCGGCGCGCGCCTTGGCGGCGTCCATGTCGGGGATGCGCCGCGAGCATTCGAGCGAAGCCATGGTCATCGTCGTCTCGACGCCGAGACGCCGGGCGACGGCCTCGATCGCGCGGACGCCGCCTTCCATGAGCGGAGTCGGGACGTGCCAGAGCGGCGGCCGCGCGTCGGTGACCGCCTTCGCCCTCGAGCGGCTGGGCCTGCTGCACGCCACCACCTGCACCGGATTCCTGCCCTACCCGGAGTCGGTGCGGGCGCTGGCGTCCTGCGGGGTGCTGCTCGTGGCCGGGCCCCTGCACG
>WBZR01002030.1_pt2 | contig 16588 bp, 11 predicted proteins | sample 5204231 | NCBI WGS metagenome assembly WBZR01 (sample SAMN12412403, study PRJNA552823) | activated sludge metagenome | isolation source: activated sludge from anammox sidestream of wastewater treatment plant... | place: USA: Virginia | collected 2017-08 | reverse complement strand
GGCCTGGCGTGTCTCAATCAGCAGTTTGGTCGCCTCCGGTGTCTGCTCGACGACGGCAGGCAGCGGGTGAAACTCCTGGAGATTGCCCGTGCCCGGCTGATAGTCCGCCCACCATTCGTGGGGAAGGGCAGAGACGCCTGCCAGCTTCGCCGCCGACACCATCGAAAGCTCCTAACGCTGCACCCGAAGTACCGCATCCAGACGAATCCGCTCGTTACAAGACATAAAAGTGCATCCATTCCGACCGATTTAACCGGCCAACAAGGATTACACTTCTATTTGAGCTAAACAGTGACAATTCTACTGGCGTACAACAAAATATCTTGACATGGATACAAGACACACCACCTCGAAGGTGGTTTTTACTTATTATGAGGAGGGGCGTACAACAAAATTATCTTGACATGGATACAAGGCGCTGTATACTGATGTGCAATGCTTAACTTAATGCTTTCGGGTTCGGGTTCACCGCACCAGCGGGTGTATGAAACGATTCGGCAACGGATCTTGGATCACAATGGCCGAGTTACGTTATCGGAAACCAATCTCGCAGCCGAGTTGGGCGTTAGCCGCACGCCCGTGCGTGAGGCCATCAGGCGTCTGGCTTGGGAAGGGCTGGTGCGGCAGATCCCGAAAGTGGGCACGTTTATGCAGATTCCCAATCGCGAGGATATGCAGGATCTCTTCGAAGTTCGTTTGGCGCTGGAATGTCTGGCTGCGGATCGCGCGGCCCGCTTCGTCACTGCACCGCAGCTCGAGCAGCTTGGCCTCCACTATCAGCGCATGGCCGAACTGATCAAACAGCTTGAGTGCGTTACCGACGAAACCAAACAGAACCTGATCCTGTCCGATCACGGCCAGGCTGACCGGGCATTTCATGCGGCGATTCTGCTGGCCGCCGGCAATCGTCGGCTGATGAAGATCGCCCACGACACACACATGCTGACGCAGGCGTTCGCCCGTCGCAAGGAACACGCGACGGGTTTGTTCGCCAGCATGATGGTAACAGTCTTGGAACATAAGAATATCCTAGACGCAATTTTGGCACGCGATCCCAAGGCTGCTCGGCGGGCTATGCACCTGCATCTGAGACTGGGTCGCCAGCGGGCGCTGCGTTACATCGACTTGGAAAATCGTCAGCGAGTGATGCAGGACTACAAACACCTGGGCCGAAGTCCCGGTGCGTATACGGAGTAAGCGGAAATGTCATCGCGCCTCTCGGAGGTAGAAAGGGCAGAATATGCGACGGTATTAATGAGAGAGCATTATCCTTACGATGGTGGGCCTAAGGATTCAACAATGGAGGATGTCCTACCAGAGTAGTTTTGGCGAACTAAACGAATCAAGCAAGGAGATAGTATTATGGTGAAGAACATCAAATTGTCTGTGGTCACCCTTGGATTGTTGGCCTTTACGCTGGGTTCTTCGGCATCTGCCGCCCTGATTATGCAGTTTGATTCCGGCCGCGGAGTGACGGTAAGCAACAACACCGCTCTAGTTGAGAAATGGGCTGATCAGGCCACGACTGACGGCAGTCAGGATCTTAACGGAACGTTTTCGATGCGCCCAACCTTGGTCAGCGGCGCCACTGCGGCCGGGCAGCCGGCGCTGACGTTCAACGGCGCCTTATCCAATCCCAACCAGCTCGCCACCAGTGCAGCTGTCAGCGCACTGGGCAACGAACCATCGATAACGTTCATGATGGTGCTCAAGCCAGGGGCGTTTGACAATGTTTCTCGCACATATCTTCAAGCCAAGGTCAGCAATGCGAACCTCACTTACGGGTGGGGATTGCTATACGATAAGAGTGATGGGACTTTCAGGGCCCAGGCACGCAGCACCACGACCTCGTTCAACAGCACGATTGCCACCTCCGCGCTGGCCAGTGGGATGGCAAATGACTGGATGATTCTGACCGGAGTCTACGACAGCACCGTCAACACCATTCAGTTATTTCTTACCGACGCCAAAAAAACGCTGGTCAGCGGGAGTGCGGTGACGGTAACCAACGGTTTGGCGAACGGCACCTGCGACCTTGTGAGCATTGGCTCGGATATCAATCGCAAAAATGGCGCTCCTGCGGACATTGCGGCGCTTTACATCTGGAATGAGGTGTTGGGTTCGACCGACCGGGTGGCGCAGGAAGCTAGTCTTTATGCGACCTACATCCCAGAACCAACGGTCTTGGGGTTCGTATCGCTGGGCGGATTGGCCCTTCGTCGTCAACGGCGAATTCGATAAAATCCTTTCCTCGCGGGGAAGAATAGCCCCCGCGAGGGTATTGGCTGAACCGGACATCTGGCAAGCGAGGTAAGGTATGTGTGTTCGCAATTGCCTGCAGGCCTTCGTCTCTGTAGGAGCTGATTGCCAACCTGCGTTTGGCGTCACGGAGGCTTTCTTATCTTTGCCATTTTTAGACTCATCATTGCTTTTGGCTCTTGGCGGAACAGGGCCGGCTCGTCGTGTTGGTGGGTTGGGGGCGACACGACGGCTGCCGCCAGTGACGTCCGAGCTTGCGGAGTTGCATCACCGACTCATCGGCGATCCAGCCAAGCGGGCACTCGCCATGGGCCAGATGTTGGACAATGTGGGCGGCGTCTTTACGGTCGGTCTTGACGCGTCGTCCGGCCAGACGCCGGCAGGCGGTGGCGTCGGCCAGAAGCAGCTTGTCAACAATCGGTTCGAGCAAATCCCAGAGCCAGCGATAAAACCCCACCGATTCGATGGCGACGACGCTGGGGCGCGGCAGCGTGGCAAAATAGTCAACGATCTTCTCCCGGCATCTGCAGGCGAGCTTCTGGCACTGAACTTCGCCGGTGAGCAGGTTGATGACGCAGACGGTGAGAGTGTCCTTATGCCAATCCACGCCGGCGAACGAATTGAACGACGCCAGGTGGGCGGCGACGGACGAAACATAACGTACCATGACGATCTCCATGTAAAAGGCCAGAAGGATTCGAGCGCTTTGCAGAAAGATACGTCATCCTTCCGCAGGCTCCTACATGGTTTTACGCTGGTTGAGCTTCTTGTCGTCATTGGGATTATCAGTGTCTTGATTGCGATTTTGTTGCCAGCGTTGACGAAGGCGCGCGCAGCGGCCTTAAAGGTTCAATGCCTCAGCAACGTGCGGCAGATCGTCCTTGGCTATCGCAGTTACGCGCTCGATTGGAAGGATAGAATTCCCTACTATCGTGCTCCTCTGCTTCATTACGCCTATAACCTGGATGAAGGGGTGAATGACCCCGTAAATATAGCCAAGTTAATCAAGGAGGGATATCTGCCCAAGACACGACTGAACCCGAGCGCTACTACCCTCCCGCGCGAAGTCTTCCGCTACTGCCCCAGCGATTTGGAAAGCCAGAGTTCGGCGGCCTTTTCTGGGTACGCAGTCTATGTTCCAGACAATCTGATTCCCAGTGTTTCCGAGGTTCCTGACCCCTCCTATTTCAGCATGAATGGTATATTCACCCGATCCAATAACTTCAGTTTGGGCAACAAGAGCTTTAACACGTGGACCGGTTTTGTGGCATGCGTGTACTTGAACGAGTTCGGGGGTAATCCTCATAGCGACAAAGGGGTTAACGTTGGAAATCGGGATGGCTCCGCCGTCTGGATTGCTAAGCCATCGTCCGGCTGGCCTCCTCCTTGGTATTTAACGGTGGGCTTCCGGTCCAACTGCTTTCAAGCCAGCCGGTTCTGGCGGCTCGCCAGCGATGTTTCAGTGGACTAAGAAGAGGGCGCCAAGTCTACACGCAGGGCATTGCTGCGCGACCTGCGTCATTTGACGTGGCACTGTCCGAAGGAGGGGCTTAAGAAAGATGGAGCAAGGGATATGAAGAACCACATTAACACATCGTCCCTTGATCTCGTCTTCCCTTCCTTCTGGGCCGTCTTTGGACCGGTCGGTCGGGACTGCCCCGAACCTGATTTCTCCGGGATGCCGGCGGCTCTCGCGGAGTTGACGATTGGCAGGATATCGCTGTCGGCGCGGACGGCGGCGTTCGATGTGGAGCACCGGCTTGACCTTGGCGCGCTGCTGGGCGGCGCGGAGGAAGGCAAGACCGCCTACGCGTTGGCCAGCGTTGATTCCGCCGAGGATGCCGAGGTGACGTTTGGCGCCGGAGCTGACTGGTGGATGAAATGGTGGGTCAACGGCGAAGTGGTCTGTGACACCACAGAGGTCGGGAACTGGGTGGCGCCCAGTCCGCTGAACCAGCGTTTTACGGCGCGACTCAAACCCGGACGCAATCTCATCGCCGTCAAGGTCGTCAGCGGTAGCGGTGGGGCCTTCGTGCTGACGGCGTGCGGCCCGCGCGAACTCTGCACGCTGGATGCACAGCGGGAGGCAAAGCGCGACGCCATGCTGGCAAGAGGAATTTCCTTTCTCTTTGAGAGCGGCCGGGACGGCTATTTCGCCTGCCGCATCCCCGCTCTGTTGGTGACCAAGGCTGGCACACTGCTGGCCTTTTGCGAAGGGCGCCTTTACAGCGGAGATGACCACGGCGCCATCCATCTCCTACTCCGGCGCTCGGAGGACGGCGGCCAGACCTGGTCGCGTCCGCAGATCATCTGGGAAGATGGCCCGAACACTTGCGGAAACCCCTGCCCCGTTCAGGATCAGACGACGGGCACGATCTGGCTGGCGGCGAACTGGAATCGGGCCGGACGGCACTCGGAGGAGTATTTCGATGCCTACGACACGCGTTACGTACGCCTGCTCGCCTCGGACGACGATGGCCGAACTTGGTCGGTGCCGCGTGACATCACGCCGGCGGTCAAGCGTTCGAACTGGGGCTGGTACGCTATGGGGCCAGGCATCGGCGTCCAGCTTCGGATGGGGCCGCATCGGGGACGCCTCGTCATCCCCTGCAATCATACGGAGTTTGAGCCGCGACCGACCCGAATGTACTCACACGTGATCTACTCCGACAACCATGGTCAGAACTGGCAGCTTGGCGGCAGCGTGCCGTCAGGCGGGTTTGATGAATGCCAGGCCGTGGAACTCAGCGGCGGACGCGTTATGCTCAACATGCGTCACTGCGGATCGGCGCCGGACTGCCGCGGCATCGCCATCAGCGTCGACGGCGGGTTGACGTGGGACGCGATGCGCCGAGATGTCACTCTCGTCGAACCCGCAGGCGGTTGTCAGGGCAGCATCATCCGCCTGGCGGACGGACGTCTGCTCTTCTCGAATCCGGCCTCACGCAATCGAGAGCGGCTGACGGTACGAGTGAGCGGCGACGAGGGTGTTTCCTGGGCGGAGACGGCCATCCTATATGCAGGACCGTCAGGATATTCCAGTCTCTGCGCACTTCCCGACGGGCGGATCGCCTGCCTCTTCGAATGTGGGACCGGGCATCCCTACGAGACCCTCGCCTTCACAGCATTCTCCCTAGAGACAAGCCATGCGAAAGAATCGTGAAAAAGAGAAACGGAACATGAGAACATTCGGTCTAGCGCTGGCATTCGCAATTGGATTCGCGGGCTTGTCGTTTGGGGAGGAAGGCGCAGTCCCCTCCGCGAAAAAGCAGGTCTTCGCCCATTACATGGTCTGCTTTTTCGAAAGCGTCGAGACTTACGAGTACGAGATTGCCCTAGCGCAGCGCTGCGGGATCGACGGCTTTGCGCTCAACTGCGGGCAATGGATGCTCAAAGACCCGAAAACAGGGGCATTGACCGTGCCAGGAAACTACGTTCAAGCTGTCGAGCGGATGTACCAAGCGGCACAGAATCTGAATTCCGGTTTCAAGCTGTTCATCTCCGCTGACATGACCGGGATCCGCAACAACACTCCCGACGTGCCAGACATGATCAAGCGTTTCTACAAACATCCCAATCAATTCCGGCATGACGGAGTCCCGGTCTTTTCCACCTGGGCTGGGAGACCTGAGAAATTCAAGGAGGAATTGCGACAGCTAAAAGCGGAGGGATTCCCGGTCGTGTTCGTCCCGGCATTTCAGAATTTCAACCGTTACTCCATGCGCATCAGCAAGGAAGCCATCATTCGCCTTTTCAATCAGAATCCCGAGATTGACGGTTTTTTCACGTTTATCATTGATGATTCGATCAACGGTCTCATCCAGAGTCAGGCCAATATCGCTTTGGTCGCCATGGTTGCGGACAAGATCTACATGGGCGGCAATTCTCCGGCCTACAACAGTGCCAATCTACGCGACTTCCAACTCGGCAGAGGCTACGGGGCGATCTGGGAGGGGATCATCCGCGACGGCATCATTCCCTGGGTCGAACTGAGCACTTGGAATGATTACCAGGAAGATTCTCACGTAGCGCCGCGCCTGTGGGGGGGCATGAACAGAGAAGTTCAGGATCACGACGAGACATTTCTCAAACTCACGGAATACTACACCAAGTGGTTCAAGACCGGCGCAGCCCCGTGCATCGCTCAGGACATGCTTTTCTACGGCTACCGTAACCGCAGCAAAACGAACGTGTCGGCATGGGATTTCACCCTCGACATGAACAATCCCCAGTGGCTCGATATCACGCGGGACGTTACGGCGGGGAAATTGGATCAGATTCATGATGATGTTCAGGACAGGATCTATGTGACGCTATTCCTGACGGACAACGCAGTATTGGAGATGACCGTCGGCGACCAACGGCACAGCTTCCAAGTGAGAAGTGGCGTGAGCACGGTTGATGTCCCATTGGTTCCCGGAGTCCCACAGTTCACGCTGAGCCGCGGTGGCAAGAAGCTGCTGAACATGATTGGCCGCCGTTCCATCGTCGGGACATCGGACAAGGAAAACAGCTTCCAAATCGAAGACCACCAGATGAACCGGACTTGGACTGGTGGCGGAGCCGTGGGAGAAGTCCAAGTTTTCAAGGCTGCAGACGCGAAACTGCTCCCGGGCACCGTGCCGCAGGGCGGTGCCGTTCAAATCAGCGAAATGAATGGCGGTTTGACGTTCGCGATTGTCAAGCCCAAGGCCGGCACCTACAGCATCCGGGTGAGATACAAGAACAGCGGATCACAGGATGCACGGCTGACCATGAGCGCCACCGGCTCGCCCATGCCGGTTAAAGAAAGACGACACAATCCCTATCGCATGCCGCTCTTTCTGCCACCCACCGGGAACGATTTCCAGACCGTAGGCGTCTATTGGTCCCTATTCGAAAAAACTGACGAGCTCAGCATCATCTCGCTGGCGGAACCGGAGAAGCCTGGACGGAGTGCGGAATTGGCCCGGCTGCTCGGCGACCGCGGCTCTGTCCTCATCGACCAAGTCGAACTAGTCCCAGTGCCGGATTTTGTCCCGCAGCGGAAGCCCTACCTCGAGATGATCCCCATCCCAGGCGGAACCTTCACCATGGGGGATAAATCGGGGGAACCCGATGAATCCCCGGCTCACACCGTCACGATCGCGTCCTTTGCCATCGCCCGGTATGAAGTGACCAACGAGGAATACGAGCGTTTTGACCCGGCACACCGCCAATACCGCGACGGTCTTTCTTGGCGCGACCGCGAGCCAGTTATCTACGTCAGTTGGCGCGACATCGCTCTCTATTGCAACTGGCTCTCAAAGGAGAACAGCCTGGATCCGGTCTACGACGAAAAGAGCTTCGCGGTGAATCTGAAGGCCAACGGCTTTCGCATGCCGACCGAGGCTGAATGGGAGTATGTGGCCACGGGGCGTGGCGAGAACCGCAGCTACCCCTGGGGCAACGAGGAACCCAAGCCGGGCGTGCACGGCAATTTCGTCGGGCGCGCGGCCGTCACGGAGATTAACTCGAACCTGCGCAGCAGTCTCGAGCAGGGCGTCATGGTGGTCGGCAGCTATCCCGTCGGCGCCAGCCGTGACGGTGTCATGGATCTGGCGGGCAACGTCGGCGAGTGGTGCGCCGATACCTATCGCCCGTATCCGGCGGTGCCACAGACCAATCCGCTCGAACAGCGCCCGTCCCATTCCCGTGTGATACGCGGTGGCACATGGGATTACTACAACCATTCCCAGCGCTCCCGCGACAGGGAGTTCAACAGCGAAGGCTATCCCGGCTTCTCCTATATCGGGGCGCGCCTGGCACTCTCCGAGGATGGTTACAAAAAAATCGTGAGTAACGGGGGATTGAAATGAATAGGATGAAACATCTCGTACTCGTCGCAACCCTGTTTGTCGCCAGCGTGTGTCTCCTCTATTCCCAGGATGCTAATGGACAACCAAACGCAGCTAGGCTTGTCATCGCACATCACATGAACGCCGAGCCACCGGTCAAAGCGGGCGGCCAGGACACGTTTGGCAACAATACCCCAACCTTGCCGCGCGTCCGGCCAGGAAGTATTTGGGCCGAGATAGGCGGACGGGTGCGCGACCGAGCAATCGGCAACCTGTATGATGTCGGCCTTCGTCCCATGCCGGAGCAGGCCGCCTGGGAGATCGCCGTTGCCAAGCGTGCCGGCGTGGATGCGTTCGCCTTCTACGACGGCGTGCCCGCAAGCGAGGGGCGGGTGCTGGAATACATGCGCGCGGCCAAGGGAACCGGCTTCAAAATTACCCTTTGCCCCAGCGGCGGCTCGCGAGGGGATCGTTCCGAGCAGTGGGTTTCGTCCATGCGTAAGCTGCTTGAGGCGGATCATGACCTAGACGTGCTGCTGCGCGTGGACGGCAAACTGCTGATGCTCACCTACGGAGGCGCCTGGGGAGACACGGTCGAGGCCATGACGGCCAAACGCCGCGACATTGAAGCGCGAGTCGGTACGCCCATGCTTATCCTGTACCATCCGCAGGTAATGCAGGCGTCCGATGCCGAGCGCGTCCGGCTGGAGGCTTTGCTGGACGGCGGCTTTGACGGCCTGTGCCCCTTCATGGTCACGGCCTCCGACGAGAGTGAAGCGCTGTCCCGCTTCTGGGCGGACATCTGTCGCAAGCGAGGGAAAATGTATTTCCCGCCGATCAACTTCCAGTTCCACAGCCCCCTGCATATGACGCATGCTCCTGTCGCAGACGCCAACTGGCGGCGGGCATGGGACATCGCACACGCGAATGCGGCGGGCGTGCAACTCGTGACCTGGAACGATTGGGGCGAGACCTCAATGATGGCGCCGGGGGTGAATGCCAACTACGGCATCTATGATCTGCTACGGGAAGAAACGGCCGCTTTCAAAGCCGCAAAGACGCCAAAGATCGTCGAGGATCAAGCTTGGGTGCTGTACTACAAATATCCTTCGTCCGTCGAGCCACGGCTCTATCATCCGCCGTCGCCGCGCAAGTTCCGCGGCCCGGAACACGACTTTATCTGGGTGCGGATCTCATTGACCGCGCCCGCCACCGTAACCTGTGAAGGCCGCGGCGAACGCCAAGCCCCAGCGGGGCGCTCTATGGTCTCGTTCCCGCTCACACCAGGACCGGTGCGAATCACCATTGCCCGCAGTGGCCAAACCATCCTGACACTAAGCCCGCCAGAGGTCGTGACGGACCGGCCTTGGCGTCCCGATCATTCGCTGGTGGCGTTCTGCACGGATGCGAAGGAGCTAGCCTATCGCGAGCAAGACTTTCCCGGCCAGGCGCCGCGATACTACAGCGAATATGGAGATGACGACAACGATGGACTTCTGAACTGGTTCGAGGGCCTCTATTTCAGTGATCTTGAACACTCTCGCACCTGGGTCGGGCCAAAGGACGACTTCAACGGCATTTCATGCAGCCGGGCACAGAGCGAGTTCCTGGATCCGGTAATGCCGCCACCCCATTATCCGGTCGGTTTCACCTGGAGCACCCACGAGTTGCCGCAAGAAAGCGTTGCACCCGCTAGTGACGGCAACGGCGTGGACGTGTGGGATTTTGGCTACCTGGCGCCGGACGCTAACGAGTTGCGTCCCGCCCAGAGAGCGCACCAGTGGGGCCGCGGCGACGTGCGATGGTCGCTGGAATATGGCGGCGCATGGCATCGGCTGCTGGATGATGGGCGCCTGAAAATGAATTGCAGTCCGGAGGTGGTTCCCGTGTTGCGGTGGAAATCGCCGGTAGATGGGCGGGTGCGGCTGCGCGGGGTTTTCAAATGCGAGGACGCGGCGGGCGATACCCTGGAGGCGCACGCTATGGCCGAGCCGACAGACGGATGGGCATGGAGGAAGCCGATCAACAAAGGTGGCGAAGCGGAGTTCAACCAAGAGCTCGACGTCAAACGAGGCGACCAGTTCCGCTTTTTCTGCCGGGATGAGAAGAAAGCTCCACGTCAGTCGCCGGCAGCTGTGCTTGACCTTTCCGTCGAATTGCTCGAGTCCCGCACAGCCCTGGCGCCGGGCGATATCGTCGATCCGCCGGTCGCGGTCGATCTTGGGCAGACGCAAATACCGTTTGCTTCGGCTCTCTGGCGCGGTCGCTACCGCTGGGGTGAGGCAGGACTGCGCGGCGAAAAAGACGGGCTGGCGATCTTCAATCCGGGCGACCAGAACTCGAACGAAATGCTTGCATTCTATGACACCGTGCCGAATGCGACCTACGGCCCGCTCTGTCGCTGGGGCGATAGTAAAGTCAAGGCGGATATCCGGTTCGATTTTGGCGGCCAGCCGCTTAAGGCTTGGGGCAACCCCGCCTTCGCGCTGACAACGCGCATCGCCCCGCAGCGCCGCGCCATGTACTTCCTCCGGATCGTAGCGCCATCGATTCAGGCAGATCCTGCCAAGCCGACCGCCCTGCTCCAGCTGGGATGGATGATACGGCCGTACGCATACGCAGAGAAGCCGCGCGAGGAGATCATCGCCGAGACTAGCCTGCCGCTGCCGCAGGACGCCGCGTTCACGCTCGCGCTGTCCACGCGCACCGTGGGCGACGATAACGTGCGCCTTACCGGCGTTTGTACCCGGCCCGATGGAACCGAGCGTCACGTTCTGACCGGCGAGCGGACGATGATTAAGGACGGCACTACGCCTTGGGGCGAGGCCGGCTTCGCGGCCAACCTTAGCCAGCTCCCTGGCAGGCCGAAGAACTCCTGCCGCATCCTCCTGCGCTCATTTGCCATCGCTCCGGCGCAAGAGCGGCGGGGGGAATGAACCAGCCAATACCACAGGACACAGAATATGAATATGAAAAACGCTTGTCCCTATGATTTTCATGTGTACACCAAGTACCTCGGCTGTGCGGATGCCACCAACGTCGAAATCGAGGAATGCTACGGATTTCAGTTTGCCATCGGCGGGATTCACGAGACCTATTTGGAAACGTATGGCCTAAAATGCCTGGTGGACATTCAGCACCGCCATCACTTGAAAACCTGTGCCCCCTCACTGGTGGATGTTCTTGTGCATCCCTACTGGTTCAGTTCCGGGAATAAGTGGCGGTTCGAGCGAAATGGCTGGCCGTAGTTTTCCTCCGTGCGCGCTGTACCGGAGACCTATGTCCGCGAACTTGGACAAACGGCGCGGCAAACAGGTATCGCGATCGAAATCAACGCGACCGCCAACCTGACCAATGTGAATTTCAACAAGCAATATGACGAAGAATACATCAAATTCCTTTCAGTCATCGCCGTGACTACGTTCCTGTTTTAAATCTCACAACAACAACGAAGGCCGCATCATGAATCAATCCCAAGCTCGTAAAAAAACATTCAACAGCTTGCCGCTCTCCAAGGCGGATCCGTCCAATGCTGAGCCGCGTGATGTCCGGGACGTCACGCATTTCGGCGCCGTGGGTGACGGCGCAACCGACGACACGGTGGCAATCCAAGCTGCTTTCGACGCCGCCGGACGGGGCGACCGCATCGTGATCCCCTCCGGCGAGTATGCTGTCTCCCGCCGCCTGCGCCTGAGTGTCAACGACGTGGTACTTCAGGGCTATGGGACACTCGTTCCCGCCAAGGGCATGGAAGACTATCTGATCGAAATCGGCAAAGGTCCGCGGACGTCGGTCGACTTCGAGCGGGACACCATCGGTCTGCGGATGGTGGTCGAATGCCTGCGCGTCAACGGCTTGGGACGAAGCCGCGGAGTTTTCTTCAACGGCCACTACCACAGCAGTTTCAGCAACGTCAACGTCATGCGCACGCGGAACTGCGCCGTGAAGTTGCATGACGTGCGGGAGTCGAGCTTCAATCAACTCTCCATCAACTTCTGCTTTTCCTACACGGACGAACCGCTGCTCGACATTGCTTTCCATTTCGGCGCCGACCCGGATCCATTTGGCGGCGGCTGGCAGTTTACCGATGGCCAGACGGTAGACGGACAAAACATCGTTTGTTTTTTCGGCGCAACTATTGTCCACAGCATGGCGAAGACTTTCGTCGACATCGGCGGCGACACGGTCAATTCCAAGTACATCTATTTCTGGCCCGCACGCTTTATCCATTTCACCGGCTGCCAGTTCCACCTGTCACCGCCGCAGTGGTTCCGCAGTTATGACCGGGAATCGGAAGGGTGGGAGAACAATCAGCCTTGGGACGTGGATGGAATCAAGATGGTAGAAGTTCAGACAGCGGTGCGGATTCACAACGCCTTGGGCGTCACCTTCAGCCAGTGCAATTTTCCAGGCTCTCCTCGCAAGGGGGACGTTGCCGTGCAACTCGGCGATGAAACCGGCCCGGCGGCTGACTGCACCTTCATGGCCTGCCGCATCCGGCACATGCCGATCAAGGCCGACAACGCGAGGCAGGTCAAGTTTATCGGCTGCATGCTCGGCTCGTCGGACGATGAGATGAAATTTTCCGGACGCGACGCCGGAGAGATCGTCATCATTTAACGCAGGGAGCATCATGAACAAAGTCAACGAGCGCCCTGCCATCTTTATTTGGGCGCTGCGCTGTCACGTGCTGCCCTGAGAGGAACTCTGGAGCGAAGCGCAGCAGAAAGCGGCTTCATCATAATGAGGGCAATGACAAGCAAGGAAGTTCAATAATGAAGAAAAGCATCGTGAAGACGTTATGGGCACAGGGCCAACCGGCCTGTTGCACACTAATCAAACTGGCAGATCCGCGTGTCAGTGAGATCGCCGCCAGCTTTGACTGCCTATGGATGGATTTAGAACACCACTGCTGGAGCTTGGAGACGGCCGAAAACATGATCCGCGCGGCTCGCCTGCTCGGCTGCGATGTGATGGCACGACCGGCCAAGGGCGAGGTGATGCGTATGGCGCGGCTGCTGGAGGCTGGCGCCACTGGCATCCTTTATCCGCGGGTCGAAGCGGCTGCGGAGGCGAAGGAATGCGTCCGCTGGGCCAAGTTCGCCCCGCTGGGCGAGCGCGGATTCGACGGTGGAAACGCCGACGCTTCCTACGGCAGCATGGATATGGCCAGCTACGTCAAGATCAGCAACCGCGAGACGTTCATTCTCGCCCAGATCGAATCGTCAACGGCCGTTCCGCACGCCCGGGCGATCGCTGAGGTGGAAGGTATTGACGGCCTGTTCTTCGGCCCGGGCGACTTCTCGGTGCTGGCCGGGGTGCCGGGACAGTTCGATTCCGATGTGATCCAATCGGCTATCCGTGAGGTGTCCGCCGCCGCCAAGGCCGCCGGCAAACAGTTCGGGACCGTCGCTTTTGGTCAGGATCACGCCCGGCGCATGCTGGAGTTGGGGGCGACATTTATTTCCATGAATTGCGACATCCTCATGCTTATTAATGGCATGAAAACCTTGTGCGCCCAATACCAGGAACTTGGTTTCTCCATGCCGCAGTTAAAGCGCTCGGCAACCGTGGCCAACGAATACGCCGGGGCGAACGATGACTCATAAGGAACGAGTAGGTAAGGCCCTTGCCAAACAACCGGTTGATCGACTGCCCTGCGCCGAGATGCTGCGGGCCGAAACGGTGCGGAAGTACACCGACCAGGACCGGCTTTAGCCGGACGAGAATGTGTTCAGCCACTTTGACATGAGCTGGTACCGGTGCGACCCCTTGAACGGCGTGGCCAACCTGGACCAGAAGGAAATCCTGCTCGAGGAAACCGCCGACACGCGCACCTTCAAGGTTGGCAATGTCGCGACGCTGCAGGCGTGGAAGGACGGGAACGGGACGCCTGAGCATATCGCCTACGACGTTAGCGACCGTGACGCATGGGAGTGGCTGGTCCAAGCCGCACCTGCTTTTCTGGACGAGTGGCGGACTGTATGCCCAGTCTATCTGCCCGCTGGCAAACCGTGGCATTGTACGCTGACCGGCCGAATTCACCGCGGCGGACAACGGATGACGGTTGAGGCACCGTGGTTCGTATTCCCGTATTTATCTGACACAACGTCGATGTTCTAGGCATTTCTCACGGCAATCAATCATAACGAAAGGATCAAGTTGTCATGAGCCAATCACTCACGCTTTCGTTCGGGACTAGTGTCCTTACCGTAAGGGACGATGGCCGGATATGCTTCAATCTTGATGGCCAGATGAGCTGGCAGGCCGACACTCTGGCGGTGCTGCACTATTACGACCGGCAGCATCCGCGGGCTGACGCGCTGGTAGTGCCAGCCGGAAATTCCCGGGAGTTCGGCACGGCAGGCACGCCTTCGCTGAGCGCCAAAAGCGCCTTTGCAATAATACAGTTGGATCGTCGGAGGGCTGAGGTGACCATGGAGTTTGACGCCATCCAGATCACGGTCACCATGCGCCTAGAACTGGAAGAAAACGGGTTCCGGGTGGTGATCCCGGAAGCGGAGGTGAAAGAGGGGATGCCAGGCCTTTTCCGTGTGCTCGGCCTGGAGATACTTCCCGAGTTCGGCGCCGCCCGCTCCGGCGAGCCGGGTTACCTGACCCTGCCCAACTGGTACGGATGCAAAACCTATTTCAACAAGCGATACCCCCGCGAAGTCCGCCAGACCATCTATAGTTCCAACGACCAGTGGGAGAACAACTGCAACGCGCCGGTCTTTGGCATTACCCGCGCCCACGGCACTCTCTGCGGCCTGATCACCAAGGGCGACGAAGACGCCGAGCTGGTCTGCCGCCAGCACTGGGAGGAGGCACAGACCAACAGTGTTCACTCCCAGTTCATGTACCGCTGGGCGCAAGAAGACGAACGCATTGCCGGCGACCGCGAAGTGCGCTACCGCTTTGCCCCGGCGGATTGCCCGCAGGGGGAGGGGTATGCCTTTGTGTCCATCCAGTACCGCCAGTTCTTGCGCGCCGAACGCGGCGTCCAGACCTGGTCAGAAAAAGCCAAAACCCGCCCGGAAGCTCTGGACTACGCCAACCGCTTCTTCCTCAAAATCTTCATGGGGTACAAGGAGCCGCAGGAAGATGGACGGGGGAGATACCACTGCACCACCACCTGCGGCGAGGCCCGCGAAATCATCCAGCAGTGCCTGGATCGGGAAATGAAAAAGCTGGCCGTAATATTTGTCGGCTGGGGGCAGGACGGGCACGATGGCCAGCCGCCCCGCTATTTCCCGGTGGATGAGCGGGTGGGTGGCACCGCGAAGATGCGCGAGCTGGTGGTCTGGGCCAAGGCCCATGATGTTATGCTCGGGGTTCACACCTGTTTTACCGACATCTACGAATGCAGCCCCGAGTTCCGCCTCAAGGACGTGATCCGACACCGCAGCGGTGAGCCTTGGGCTGGCATCATCTGGGGCGGCGGCCGCGCCCACCGTGCCTGCCCAACGGCCGTTTTGCCCTACGTCAAGCGCGATATGGCCGAATTGGCGGCCCTCGGATTTCATGGCCACCACCATTTTGATGCCATCGGCGGCTTCAAGCTCTGCTACTCGCAGAAGCACCCCCTGACGACCCGCTCCGCCTTCATGGAAGCCGTGCGTGAAAACTGCCGCGCCGCCGTCACCACCCTCGGCAGCCTGTCCACGGAGATGCCCTTCGGCCAGTATTTCAACGTCGTGGATGGTTTCTTCCATAGCCACAGCCGCCTGGCCAACTTCCTGCGGGGAAGTCTTGTCGCACGCTATTTCTTCGACGAAATGGTGCCGCTGCTCGGCATCGCCCTGCATGGCAGTCACAACTGTGGAACACGGGCGTGGCGTGAGACAAATGGCGGAGAGATGGAACGACATCTGGTGGAGATGCTGGGGTCAGCTCTGAAGCCCAACGCAGAGGTCTGTCAGCGCTCAAGCCCTCATTTCGGCATTCCAACCTATGCCGCCATAGGGGAACGGCTGGCCCACGCGTATGCCTTCTTCTATGGCGCCAGCGGGATGCTGGCCACACTGAACGGTCAGGACATTGTTAGCCGCTGGGAGCCTGCGCCCGGAGTGAGCTGCACCCGCTACAGCAACGGTACCGAGGTGACGGTCAACCTGAGCGGGCACGAGTTCGCGGGCTTGGCCGCCGGAGCCCTCCGCATCGCGACACCGGCAAAGGTGACCGCACAATGAAAACCGTCAATGACTGGAAATCGTGGGTCAAGAAAAGTGCCGTGTTGCTGTGCGCTGCATGCCTGGGCCGCAGCACTACGGCCGCTGCCGGTCAGGCAGATTCGACGGGACGATTATACCCGGAGTTGTATGCGGCAATGACACGCCTGACGCAGGGCCAGCCGACGACCATCGTCTTTTTCGGCGGCTCCATCACGTGGGGCGCCACTGCTACCGACCCGTTGCGCACCTCCTGGCGGGCGTTGGTCGTCTCGCCGAAGACGACCAGCACCGGCTTGGGGAATTCCTTGCGGTAGAGCGGCTTGAGCAGCGCTCCCAGGC